>Ga0136617_10001213_pt1 | contig 22694 bp, 19 predicted proteins | sample AntDrymUQ3222106_2_FD_129672 | JGI IMG/M metagenome (GOLD analysis project Ga0136617, IMG submission 129672) | Polar desert sand microbial communities from Dry Valleys, Antarctica - metaG UQ322 (21.06) | ecosystem: Environmental > Terrestrial > Soil > Desert | place: Antarctica: Dry Valley...
CCCCTACGGTCAACCCCCAGGCGGTCCCCCTCCGGGTCCGACTCCGCCCCCTGCCTACGGCCAGCCCACCGCCCCCGTCCCGGGCTACGGCCAGCCCCCGGGCGCGCCTCCCGGCTACGGCGCCCAGCCCGGCTACGGCGGGCCTCCCCCCGGGCCGCCGGCCAAGAAGTCGAGCAAGGCTCCCCTGTTCATCGGACTGGGGGTGCTCGGCCTGCTCGTCCTCGTCGCCGTGGTGTTCGTCGGCGTGTCGGCTCTCGGCGGTGACGGCGACGACGCGGACAAGGAGCGCCAGGAGCAGCAGGCACGCCGACGCCGCCAAGAAGCCGCCGCCATGGTCCGAGCCGAGGAGGATCTCAGCGCCGCCCTGATCGACGAGGACACCGACGCTGCCACCGAGATCCTCGAGGACAACCCAGACCTGCTCGACACCGACACGACAGCAGCGCGAGGAGAGGCCACCGACCTCAACTTCAGCGAGCGCGGCGTGGCCGGGGCGACGCTGCCGACAGAGTCCGGCAGCTCCTTCACCGTGGCCCTGCAGCCCTCAGGCGATCAGGAGGTCGGCGGCATCGTCTTGGATGACCAGGGCGCCTTCGTCTCGACCGTGGCCGACGTCATCGAACCCTTCTCGACCGGCGACTACACCCTCGTCGCCTACTCCCTCGACGGGCAGGGCGGCGACGTCTCGGTCACCGTCGGGGGCATCACCACCGAGCTCCTCTTCGTCGACGACGAGCTCGACGGCGAGATCGCCCAGCCCGGCGATGTCGTCGAGTACGAGATCGACCTCGAGGAGGCGTCCCGCTACCAGGTGACGCTCGAGTCGGACTTCACCCTCACCGCCACCGACAGCGCGGATGAGCCCGTGCCCACGGCCGTGCTGGACGACGGCACGATCCAGCTCGACGCTCCCTCGTCCGACACCTTCACGCTGCGGGTGGTCGCCGCCGAGCCTGGGGCGACCGGCTCCTACACCATCGCCGTCACGCAGGTCCTGGACTTCGAGATCTTCAACCTCACCAATGGGGTGCCTGCGGTCTCGCCGTTCACGTTCGCCTTCGCCACGCCGGAGCAGACCGTGGCCGAGTTCGGTCGGTTCAAGATCCAGATCCGCAGCGGGGTCACGCTGCGGGTCGCCGTGACCCCCGACAACGCCACCTCCGACACACGGCTGTTCGTCCGGGAGGCGGGGGTCGAGGATGTGCTGATCGACGACTTCGGTGCAGGCCAGGAAGAGTCGACGGAGTACACCGCCGACGGCTTCACCGCCATCGAGTTCCAGGTCGACATCTTCAACATGGTCCCCGGGGTCCTCGAGGTCACCGTCGAGCGCGTGACCTGACCAGCGGACGCCCGACGGCCACCGCCACCCGCGAGGACCGACGATGAGCACCACCCCCCCGGAGGATCCCCGGACCTCGTCCACTCCCGGCTGGCACACGCCCAGACCCAACCGCCCCGTCGGGCCGACTCCACCTCCCCCGCCGGCGCCACCGTCAGGTCCGACTCCGCCGACGGTCCCGTTCCAGCCCGGACCGGCCCCTCCGGGTCCTCCTCCAGCTCCCACCCCGCCCGGCTACGGAGCCCCACCCTCCTCCTCCGGCGCGCCTCCCTACGGCCCCCCCGGCGGGCCCCCGCCCAACGCGCCGCCCCCACCGGGATACGGCCAGCCGACGAGGACGCCACCACCGAAGCGTCGGCGCAGGGGGCTGCTCGCCGTGGCTCTGATCGCGGTGGGTGTGCTGGCCGCGGCGTCGGTCGGGTTCTTCGTGCTGCGGGCCGTGCGCGGTGAGAGCGGCGGGGCGAACGACCCCGAGGCGGCCGTGGTCGAGCTGGGCCAGGCCATCGAGGCCGAGGACCCGGTCGGCGCCCTGGCGGTGATGAACCCCGAGGAGGTCGAGGCCCTGGGCGACGTGTACCGGTCTGCCGCCGCCCGGGCCGAGCGACTCGGGTTCGCCCCCGGATCCAAGACCCTCGGTGGCGTCACCATCGAGCTGTCGGGGGTCACCTACCGGACCCGGGACATCGGGCCCCGCGTGGCCCGGGTGACGATCGTCGGTGGCTCGGCCGACGCCAGCGTGACCCGCTCGGGCCTGGGGTCATTGACCGACGCGGTGATCGAGCAGGACGCACGGGGCGACGGCACCGAGGCCGACCCCCGCTCGTCGGTGGAGATCGACACCGACGACCTCACCTTCACCGGCGACGACGGCGACGACATCGACCCGTTCGTGATAGCCGTCGAACGCGGCGGCGGCTGGTACGTGAGCCCCCTGTACACCGCAGCCCAGTACCTGGTCGACAGCCAGGGCCTGGACATGCCCGACCTCGAGGACCCCGAGGCCGGCGACGGGGCCGACAGCCCTGAGGACGCGGTCCGCGATGTGCTGGTGGCCGCCGGTGAGGCCGACGGGCGGGCGACGGGAGGACTGGTGTCGGGCGAGGCCGGCGTCGCCGTCAGCTCCTATCGGAGGGCGCTGGAGGACTTCGTCGACCAGGAGGCCGGCTCCGACTCCTCGGCCACCGTCGATCGCATCGAGACCGACGTGAACGAGCGCGACGACGGTGGGATGAGCGTCGTGGTCACCGAGCTGGAGGGCGAGCTGCGCTGGACCGATCCCGACACCGACGACGAGCGGTCAGCCTCGGTGCAGTGGGACGGGGAGTGCCTGGACATCATCGAAGATGACGAGGCCGACGAGGAGCCAGGTGACCCCGACGCCGGGCGTGACTTCTGCCTGACCGACAGCTGGAACCGCTTCGGCGTCGACGAGCTGGCCGTGGCGGTCAGCGAGTCCGACGGAGGCTGGCGCGTCGACCCGGTAGCCACCCTCGCCGACTACGCCGCCGACATCGTGCCCGAGCTGACCGAGACCGCAGTGCTTCGCATCCTCGACTACCCGGAGGTCGCCGAGCCCACCGACGAGCTCAGCGCCGATGCGCCGACCACCGTCGAGCTGAACGACGCCGGGTTCGCGGTGCTCACCCTGGAGGCCACCGAGGGTGAGCCGTTCACGATCACCGCCGAGATGGAGGGTGGCGACGGCGACAGCGACGATCTCGATGCGTACCTCGTCGCGCCCGACGGGTCCTACGAGTCGGCCTCGTCCCTCGTGGAGCCCACAGAATCGGGCCAGTACCGGCTCGTCGTCGCCGCCGACTCGTGGTCGCCGGCCTCGGTGGAGGTGACCGTGAGCTCGCTCACCCGGGAGCCGCTCACGGTGAACCAGAGCGCTTCGGACAGCATCGACGATCCCGGCGAGATCCTCGAGTACGAGGTCAACCTCACCGCGAACACAGGCTACGAGGTCACCGTCGACAACCCGGGTCTCGTCTACACAGTGTTCGACCCGACCGAGTCCGAGGTCACCCTCACCGAGATTGACGACGAGGCCTCGTCCTTCGAGACCGATGACGAAGGCACCTTCCGCATCCGGGTGGAGAGCGGCACGGGCGAGACCGGCAGCTTCGAGATCACGGTCGAGCGGGTGCCGGACTTCATCCTCGGCAACGGCAGCTCCAGCGTCGCCACCGGGTCGATCGACCAGCCCGGCGTGGTGCAGTTCATCGACCTGCAGGTGCGAGGAGGCGTGGAGGTCATCGTCGACCTCGTCCCCGACGCGGCCACCCTCGACCCGGTGTTCATCGTCCGCGACCCCGACACCGACGTCGAGACCGACCGCTACGACGACACCGCAGCGGGAGGCACCGAATCGGTCCGCTTCACCCCGGACGCGGTCACCACCACCACCTACCGCATCGCCGTCGCTGGCTCCGGCGGGACCACGGGCAGCTTCCGGCTGGAAGCCCGTCGCGATTGACCGTGGGTCAACCGGTACCTGAGGGCTTGATCCTTGCGCCGGCTGCGATGGTGGCGAGGATGCCGTTGACGAATCGGCCGGAGTCGTCGGTCGAGTAGCGCTTGGCCAGCTCGACGGCCTCGTTGATGACGGCGTTGGGCGGTACGTCGGAGCGGTGGAGCAGCTCGAAGGAGGCCATGCGCAGCAGCGTGCGGTCGATCGCCGGCATGCGCTCCACGGTCCAGCCCCGGGCGTGGCGGCCGAGAAGGGCGTCGAGGTCGGCTCGGTGCTCGTCGACCCCCCGGACGAGATCGACGGCATAGGGCTGCACGTCGGCCGGTTGCTCGTCGAGCACCTCGGAACCGGTGCTGCCCTTGCACTCCGCCTCGTACAGCAGGGCCAGGGCCCGCTCACGCGCCTCGCGGCGCGACCCGACGCCCCCGGGACGGTCAGGCACGGGTGATGTACTCGCCCGAGCGGGTATCGACGCGGAGCCGATCGCCGATGTTGACGAACAGCGGGACCTGCAGCACGAGGCCCGTCTCGAGCGTCGCCGGCTTGCGGGCTCCTGAGACCCGGTCACCCTGGATGCCGGGCTCGGTCTCGGCCACCTTCAGCTCGACCGCAGCCGGAAGGTCGGAGCCCACGATGTCGTCGCCGTGCATCTGCAGCACGACCGACGCCCCCTCGATGAGATACGACCCAGACTCCCCGAGGGTGGCGCTGGGGACGTGCAGCTGCTCGTAGGAGGTCGTGTCCATGAACACGTAGTCGTCGCTGTCGCGGTACAGGTACTGCATCTCGCGCTTGTCGATCATCACCCTCTCGACCTTCTCGGCCGATCGGAAGGTGCGCTCGATGACGGCGCCGGTGCGGACGTTGCGAACCTTGGTGCGGACGAAGGCCGGGCCCTTGCCCGGCTTGACGTGCTGGAACTCGACGACCTGGAACAGGGTCCCGTCGAGATCGAGCGTCATGCCGTTCTTCAGGTCGTTGGTGGTGATGGCCATGGCAGGGGTGTCCTCGTTGCGATCGATTGCGACGCCGGCGTCAGGGGGCGCGGCCGGCGGGGTCCTTGGGGGCGAGGGTCAGGGGGAAGCACCCCTCGTCGGTCACCACGACGGTGTCCTCGACCCGCACACCCCCGTGGTCGGGAAGGTACACACCAGGTTCGACGGTCACGACGTCGCCGGCGGACAAGGTCGACTTCGAGATCCGGCTGAGCCTCGGAGCCTCGTGGATCAGCAGCCCGACCCCGTGTCCGGTGCCGTGGCTGAACGCCTCACCCCAGCCGGCGTCGTCGATGACCGACCGGCACGCCGCGTCGACCTCGGCCGCTCCGACACCAGCACGCACTTCAGCGACCCCGGCGGCCTGGGCCTCCCCGACGACACCGAGCATCCGGCGCTGGGTCGGGCTCGGGTCCCCGACGGTGAAGGTGCGGGTCATGTCGGAGTGGTAGCCGTCGACGAGGGCCCCGAAGTCGATCACGACCAGGTCCCCCTCGACGATCATGCGCTCGGCGGCGCGGTGGTGGGGACGGGCCCCGTTGGGCCCGGAGGCGACGATGGTGTCGAAGCTCGGCCCCTCGGCGCCGAGGCGGTGCATCTCGGCCTCGAGGGCGAAGGCCACCTCTCGCTCGGTGGGTCGATCGTCGAGCATCGCTGAAACCGTGCCGAGAGCAGCGTCGGCGATGGCGGCGGCTCGGCCCAGGCGGGCCACCTCGCCCTCGTCCTTGGATCGGCGGACGTCCTCGACCAGGTCCTCGGTGGCCACGAGCTCCGCCCGCCAGGGGTCGTCGCCGTAGCGGCGCTGGGCGGCCCAGGTCACAGACGCGGCCTCCAGTCCGAGTCGGGTGCCGGTGGGGACCGCGTCGGACAAGATGGAGTCCTGTTCGGCCAGGGTGAGGGCTATCTCGAGCTCGACGTCGACCCCGACCCCGGCGACCTGATCGGCAGCCTGGTCGGCGTAGCGACCGTCGGTCACCAGGAGCGGCGGCTGGGGCGGCGTCGTGGAGCGGACGAGGAGCCGCCCGGCCGACCCGGTGAACCCGGTGAGGTATCGCACGTTGGTGAGATCGGTGACGAGGAGGGCGTCGATGCCGGCCGCCTCGAACCCGGCCCGGGCCCGGTCGATCCGCCCGGCGACCTCCATGGTCGGGAGGTCGGCGGCCGATGGCATGGTCACGTAGCCCCGTCCAAGAGGTGGCCGACGGCGTCGAGGGCCAGCCGGTAGCCGTCGCCGCCGAAGCCGGAGATGGTGCCCGAGGCGACGGGGGCGACGACCGAGGTCTGGCGCCACGGCTCGCGGCCACCCGGGTTCGACAGGTGCAACTCGACCACCGGGCCGTCGAAGGCGGCGAGGGCGTCGTGCAACGACCAGCCGTAGTGGGTGAGGGCGCCGGCATTGACCACGATGGCGGCGGCCCGCCCTCGGGCGCCGTGGACGGCCTCCACCAGCTCGCCCTCGTGGTTCGACTGCACGTGCTCGACGGCGAGCCCGTGACCCTCGGCGGTGGCCCTGGCGGTGGCCACGTGGTCGGCCAGGGTGGCGGTGCCGTACACCTCGGGCTGACGCTCACCCAGCAGGTCGAGGTTGGGGCCCGATAGCAGCAGGACGATCGGTGCGACGCTCATGGTGCGACCGCCTCGAGGGCGCCGAGCAGCAACGGCTGGTCGTCCACCGCCACCGGCTCGACGCCACGCGCACCGTCGAGCACGAGGGTCACGCCGGTCACCGCCTTCTTGTCGCGGGAGAACAGGGCGACCAGCCGATCCGGGTCGAGGCCCGGGGGCAGAGCCATCGGCAGGTCGTAGCCGGCGATGACTCGGCGGTGCTCGGCCACGCGCTCGTCGTCTATGCGCCCCAGGCGGCGGGCCACCTCGGCGGCATAGATCAGACCCACGGCCACCGCCTCGCCGTGGCGCAGCCCGTAGCCTCCCTCGGTCTCGATGGCGTGGGCGAGGGTATGGCCATAGTTCAGGATGGCCCGGCGCCCGCCCTCGCGCTCGTCGGACGCGACCACCTCGGCCTTGCACCGCACGCAGGCGGCCACGGCCTCGTCGAGGGGCAGGTCCGGCAGACCGTCGACGCCGAGGAAGGCGTACTTGGCCATCTCGCCCAACCCTGACCGGTACTCCCGCGGAGGCAGGGTGCCGAGCACCTCGGAGTCACAGAGGACCGCGGACGGCTGCCAGTACGCGCCGACGAGGTTCTTGCCCTCGGGCAGGTTGACCCCGGTCTTGCCCCCGATGGCCGCGTCGACCTGGGCCAAGAGGGTCGTCGGGACGTGGACCACGGGCAGGCCCCGGTGGTACACGGCGGCGACGAACCCGGCCACATCGGTAACCACTCCCCCGCCGACGGCGACGATCACGTCGGCCCGCGTCGCTCCCCACTGGGCCAAGTCGCGGCACAGGTCCTCGACGGTGCCCAGATGCTTGGCGTCCTCCCCGTCGCCGATGGCGAAGACCTTGCTCTCGACGCCGGGGTCGACCTCCCAGCCGACGGCGGCCTGGGTGACGACGGCCGCCCGGCGGGCGCCAACCGGCAGCACCTCGAGCAGCCGGTGGCGGGCACCGAGGCCGACGTGCACCGGATACGAGCGGTCCCCGAGGGGGACCTCGAGCTCGATCACCGCTGCGCCTCGGCGGCGCCTGCGACCGCGGCGTCGTGTGCTTCGGCCTCCCGCACCATCTCGGCTATGCGCAGGGCCAGGGCTCGCTTGGGCTTCTCGCCGCCGGCATGGAAGGGCTCGACGTCGACGGTCAGGTCCGCGACCTGGTCGTACAGCGCGGTGCGCTCGGCCATCAGGCGGACGACGGCGGCCTCCGGATCGTCGTCGAGGAGCGGGCGGTGGTCCTTGGCTCGCAACCGCGACACGAGGAACGGCGCCCCGGCCCGCAGCCACACGACCCGGGCCTGCTCAACCAGCACGGCCCGGGCACCCGGGGTGACGACCACCCCTCCCCCGGCGGCGATGACCGCCGGACCTGGAGACGAGAGCAGGTCGTCGACCAGGTCGGCCTCGGCCTGACGGAACGCGGCCTCGCCCCGGTCGGCGAACCACTCCCGCACGGTGAGGCCACTGAGGCGCACCAACTCGTCGTCGGCATCGACGAAGGGGCGCCCCAGCTGCGTAGCCAGGCGCCGGCCCACGGTGCTCTTGCCCGAGCCCATCATGCCGACCAGCACCACCGGTACGACAGACGCTGGTGGTCGCTGCTCAGCCAAGGGGACCGTCCCGGAGAGCGGCGAGGTACGCGTCGTGGTTGCGCCGGGTCTCGGCCACCGTGTCGCCCCCGAACTTGCGGGCGACCTCGTCCGCCAGCACCAGGGCCACCATCGTCTCGGCCACCACTCCCATGGCGGGCACGGCGGTGACGTCGGTGCGCTCCTTGAACGACACGGTCTCCGCCTTGGTGAGGACGTCGACGGTGCCGAGCACCGGACGGTTCAGCGACGCCAGGGGCTTCATGGCCACCCTGGCGATGAGCGGCTCGCCGGAGCTGATGCCACCCTCGACCCCCCCGGCTCGGGCGCTAGTGCGACGGTAGGCCCGTTCTTCCGCGTCCCAGGCGATGGGATCGTGGGCCGCGCTGCCGCGGCGGGTGGCCACGTCCCAGCCGTCGCCGATCTCGACGCCCTTCACGGCCTGGATGCTCATCAGAGCAGCGGCCAGGCGGCCGTCGATCTTGCGGTCCCAGTGGACGTGGCTGCCCAGGCCGACGGGCACGCCGTGGGCCACCACCTCCACCACACCGCCGAGGGAGTCGCCGTCGCGGGCCGCCTCCTTGATCTCGGTGACCATGGCCGCAGACACGTCGGGGTCGGCGCAGCGGACCTCGTCGACGTCGATTCGGTCGAGGTCAGCGAGGGTGGGCGCGGTCGACGGTGGGGCGGCGACGCTGCCGATGCGCACGACGTGGGACACGATGCCGATGCCGAGGGTCCGCAACCACAGCTTGGCGAGGGTGCCGGCCACCACCCGGGCCGCGGTCTCCCGGGCCGAGGCCCGTTCGAGCACGTCGCGGGAGTCGACGAAGTCATACTTCTGCATGCCGGCCAGGTCGGCATGGCCGGGGCGGGGCTGGGTGAGGGGCGCGGCGGTGGGACCATCCTCTGCCGCCACCGACATCTCCTTCTGCCACTTCTCGGGGTCGCGATCCCACTCGGTGTTGGCCACCTCGACGGCAACCGGCGAGCCCAGCGTGCGGCCGTGGCGGACGCCGGACACCAGGGTCACGGCGTCGGCCTCGAAGCGCATCCGGGGACCCCGTCCGTACCCCAGCCGGCGGCGGGCCAGTTCGACGCCGATGTCGTCGACGCTCACCTCGAGGCCGGCCGGCAGCCCTTCGACGATCACCACGAGGGCGCGACCGTGGGATTCCCCGGCGGTCAAGAAGCGCAGCACGTCGCCAAACCTAGGAGATGCCCGGCGACCGCCCCCGATAGGAAACTTGGGGGCCGTGGTCGGTTCTCAGCCCAGGAAGTCGGGGGCGGTGGCGCCGTAAACGTCGAGCACCGCGGCGCTGGCCAGGATGACCACGACGCAGCCGAGGGCCAGCCACGGCCCGAACGGGAACTGGGAGCTCTTCCGCCCCCGAGCGAAGTACAGGGCGATGCCGGCGACCAGGCCGAGGACCGATGCGCAGATCAGGGCGTAGAGGCAGAGGACGGGATGGATCCACCCGAGGTAGAGGCCCATGAGGGCGGCCAGCTTCACGTCGCCCAGCCCCATGCCCTTGGGGTAGATGAAGGCAGGTACGAACAGGAAGACGAAGTAGCCCACGGCGCCGGCGACGGCGAGGAGGGCACGTCCCGGCTCGCCCTCGATCACCGACGCCAGGCCGACCAGCACGACCGACGCCCCCAGCACCGGGAACGTGATGCGATCGAGCAGGCGGTAGAGCTCCAGGTCGATCACCGACTGGGCGAGCAACGTCGAGAACAGGAGCAGGAACGGGACAAGAGCCCACGACGTCCCGAACCGGAGCCCCGCCGCGACCCACAGGGCGGCGTTGCCCAGCTCCACCAGTGGGTAGCCGGCGGGGATCGGCTCCTGGCACGACCGGCACCGGCCGCGGAGCAGCACCCACGACAGCACCGGGATGTTGTCCGCGGGACGAATGGCTACCTCGCACTCAGGGCACTTCGACCGGGGGCGCAACAAGGACTGCCCCGCCGGCAGGCGGACGATCACCACGTTGAGGAACGAGCCCACCGCCAAGCCCGACACGCCCAGCATGACCAGGGCTATGACGGGCAGGTCAGCCATGGCGCCGGACCCTACCGATCACCACTTGCGCCCCTCGGACCCCGAGCGCCCCCGAGCACCCCTTCTGGGCGCACCTCTGCATCCCCTGGTGTGCAGAAGTGCGCCCACTTCGGTCTGACCTGAGTTCGTGGGGTCGGGCTCAGCGGGGCGGGGAGTCCTCGGTACCGGCGGCGGCGATGATCCCTTCAGCGACCGCGGCCAGGACGGCCTCGGCGAGGAGGGCGGCGCCGGCGAGGTCGAGGTGGATGCCGTCGTCTTGGCGCAGCGAGACGCCGTCTACGGTGGCCTGGTACTCGCCGGAGTCGGGGCTGAGCACCGGGCGGCTGTCGAGGAAACGGACCCACGGACGGTCCTCGGCCTCACCCGCGAAGATCTCGTCGAGGTCCTGCATCCGGGCGTCGAACCCGTCGTCGCGCATCCGGGGCTGCCCCACCCACACCACCAGGCGTCCGTCGCCGCGGAGCTGGTCCATGACGATGCCCACGCGACGCCGGTACTCCTCGCGCCATTGGGGGGACGCGGGCTCATACGGGGTGCCTTCGACCTCGAGGCCCTGGGAGTCGTTGGCGCCGAACATCACCACCACCACGTCGGGCTCGGCGGGCAGGACCTCGTCCGCGAGATGGCGGGGCCAGTCGAAGTAGTCGGGGCGGGTCAGGCCCGAGCTGACACGCGGGTCGGTCGTCAGGTCGAGATCGGCTCGTCCGGTCGCGGCCTCCTCCACGGCTTGGGCCAGCTCGATGGTCATCGAGTCCCCGCCCAGCCAGATGCGCAACGGATCCTCGGCCGTGGGCGTGCGGGGTGTGACCGGTGGCGCGGTCGTACCCGTGGGAGGGGCGGTGGTGGTGGGCGGGGCGACGAAGGCGTCGGAGCCGGAACGGGAGTCACGACAGTCCTGGGACTCCTTGTCGGCGGCGCGGCGGATGACGGCCCGGGCGTCCTTCAGGCGGGTGACGTCGCCGAGGACGCAGAAGGGCCCCACCGCGGCGTTGGCCACGTTGCGCTTCCACCCCACGGGTTGGCGATTGGCCAGGTCGCTCAGGCCGTCGGCGTTGAGCAGGGCGGCGAGCACGAGCGCCACCGCCCCGATGGCCAGGACCCGTCCGGCCGGGAGGGGTCGGGCCCCGGCCAGGTCGTGGTAGCGCAGCGACCGAGGCTCGGACCGTGACGTCGTCGAGCCCCCCGTCGGCGGTCGTCCCTCGTGCTGCTCGCCGTGGGGATCTGAACCCGGCAATCGACCGCCTGGCGCGGGTCCCGCGACGCTGCGACGCCGTCTCACTCGACCTCCAGCTCGTAAGGCGAGTCGGTGATCTCGGTGATGGCGTACCAGCCGCGACCGGCGCGCACGAGCCGGGTGTCGCCGATGCCCTGCCCGGTGAGCTCGGGCCGCTCGTCCCCCGGCACCCACACGACCAGATCTCCACCGCCGCTCAAGTCGTCGTCGACGGCACCGGCCAGACGAAGAGCGCCGGTCGTGGCATCGGACCTGAGCGCGGTCAGTCGCCCCGGTGCGGCGCGCGGGTAGGCCCGACCGGCAACGGCCAGCAGCTCGACGTTGGGCCCGGCGTCGACGTCGTCGGGGCAGGAGGTGTCGTTGAGCTGGATCTGGATGGGACCCGGCGCCTGTCCGAGTCGGCCGAGGCTGGCCGGGTCGCCGCACCACTGCCTCCAGCGCCAGTGGGCCGCGCCGACCAGGGCGTCGTCCTGATCGATGGCGAGGTCGCGCAGGCGGGCGAGCGACTGGTCGTCGACCCCGGACGGTCCGACCTGGCCGACCCAGAGCGCCCATCCCCGATCGGCCGCCGCCCGGGCCAGGTCTGCCTCGGGCAGAACGTCGGCGTCGCTGCGCTCCGGACCGCCGGCGACGATGCCGAGATGGGGAGCCAGGGCCACATGATCACCCGCGGGCACTCCATCGACCGGCAGGGCGGCCGCGGTCGGGGCCCCGGCCAGCGGCTGCAGGAAGACGATGTGTTCGAACCCGCCGCCATCGCGCTCGCCGGCGCGGATCCCGTCGACGACAGTTCGCACCAGATCGCTGTAGAGCAGCCGACCGCGGAGGGGGTCATGGACCAGGAGCGGCTCGTCAAGCAGGTCGAACCCGGCCACGGCTGGGTCGGCGGCCACGATCTCGGCTAGCACCCGCCAGATGGCGACGAAGGCGTCACGGATGCCGTTGAGGTTCTCGTAGAACGCCCCGAACGCAGCCTGCACCGCCGGCGAGGTGCCTCCGACGCCCACCGGACGGCAGGTGTCGGGTGCCGTGAGCCCGTCGGTGAGCGCGGCCCACACCGGAGCCCCGTTCCCACCGATGTCGGGCTCGGTGCCGGTTGGGCAGGCGGTGAAGGGTGGCGTGGCCAGGAAGCGGCTCCACCCGTCCTGGTGCATGGCCAGCACGGTGTGGATGCGGCGCTCAGCGGCGGCGGCGATGGCATCGCGGATCTGCTCGACGTAGGTGAGGTCGATCTGGCCGCGCGTCGGTTCCAACGCCGACCAGGACACGACCAGGCGCACCACCGAGAAGCCGCGCCCTGCCATCTGGTCCCAGTCGGCGTCGGTCGGGGGTTTGGTCGGCACGAATCGCGGGTCGGCCTGGTGGTAGTCGGTCAGAGCCGTGAGGCTGGCGCCCCGCAGCAACACCTCTGCCCCTGCGTCGTCGGCGATGCGGGGCCGCCCCCCCGAGTCGGTCACCCGCAGCGGCCGCAGGGGAGCCAGGGCCTCGGCCGGAGACGTCGTCGGTTCCGCCGCTCCGCTGCGGGTGTCGCTGGTGGGGGCCCCAGGCCCGCGGCCATCGGGCACCTCGCTCGCCGAGCAGCCGATCGACGCGCCCATCAGCAGGGCCGCGATCGCCACCGCACCGCGAGCTCGCATCCGTTCGCACCCTAGAACTGGAAGTAGATGAAGGGGGGGACGCCTTCGGGGCCGAGGGCGTCGATCAACAAGAAGCCGACGGCGAGGGTCGCCGCCTGCAACGCCGGGACGGCGCGTGAGAAGCCAGCCTGGGCCCGGCTGACCCAATCGGCGGGCACGAACTGCGACCCGATCGACGCAGCGATGACGAACAGCACCATGGGCGTCACCAGCTCGCCCACGCCGGGCGCGGCGACGAGCCGCCACAGCAGGGTGAAGGCGGTGCCGAAGGAGTCGGCCCGGAAGAACACCCAGCCCAGACACACGATGTGGAACGTGACGAGCCACCGGATCACCGGCGACCAGCGCCCCGGAACCTTCCCCGCCGCCTTCCGGGCGGCCAGGACGCGACGCTCGCCGGCCAGCGCGACGCCGTGGATCGCCCCCCAGGCCACGAACGTCCACGCTGCGCCGTGCCAGAACCCGCCGATCAACATGGTGAGGAACAGGTTGAGGTCGCGGCGGCCTGGCGTCGCCTTGTTGCCACCGAGGGGGATGTAGAGGTAGTCCCGCAGCCACGACGACAACGTCATGTGCCACCGCCGCCAGAACGACTGCATAGAGGTCGCCGTGTAGGGCGCGTCGAAGTTCTGTGGGAAGCGCAGCCCGAGCAGCAGCGCACAGCCGATGGCGATGTCGGTGTAGCCGCTGAAGTCGGCGTAGATCTGGATGGCGTAGGCGTAGACGGCGACGAGTATCTCGACCGAGCGATGGGCCTCGGGCACGGCGAAGACGTCGTCGACGATGGCGGCGGACAAGAAGCTGGAGATGACCACCTTCTTGAACAGACCGGCCATGATCAGCCGGAAGGCCAACGCCGAGCTCACGCGGCGAGGATCGGCCCGTTCCTTGAGCTGGGGCAGCAGCTCTCGGGCTCGGACGATCGGCCCGGCCACCAGGTGCGGGAAGAGCGACAGGTACACGGCGAAGTCGAGGAGACCGGACGGCTCGGCATCGCCCCGATAGGTGTCGATCACGTAGCTGAGGGCCTGGAAGGTGAAGAACGAGATGGCCACCGGCAAGATCACCCCGAGCGGCACCCAGCCCGTCTCCACCCCGACGCCGTCGAGGGTGCCCCGAACCGACTCGATGAAGAAGTCGGCGTACTTGAACCACCCGAGCAGCCCCAGGTTGGCGACCACGGCGACGGCCAGGATCGCCCGCCGTCTCGGCTCGTGGGACCGGGCGTGGATGGCCACCGCGAAGCCCTGGTTGGCCACGATCGACGCGGCAAGCAACAGGCAGTAGGCCGGCTCGAAGGCGGCGTAGAAGACGAAGCTGGCGGCGAGCAGGAACAGCCGCCAGGCCAGGGGGTGGGGGCGGAGCAGCCAGCTGACGACGAAGACACCCGAGAAGAACAGGGCGAACTCGAAGGTCGGGAACAGCAACGGGGTTCCCTACGAGGCAGGCGACATGGCGGACATGGGACATGGTCGCGCCTCCGCCCCCCGCCCAGGCGGACGGCTATCGTCGCCTCGCTCTAACCCATCTGGAGGACGCCTCATGGCCATTCGCGACAAGATCCGAGACAAGGCGGCGCCGCAGCTGCGGCCCGGTGAGCAGATCCAGGCCGTGATCGGCGCCCAGACCGCCAGTCAGTGGTGGGTCGCCCTGGCCTACTTCGTGTTCTTCGCCATCAACGAGTACCGCTGCATCGTGGTCACCGACCAGCGCATCGTGACGTTCAACTCGGGCCGGTTCGCCTCGGCCAACCCCAAGGAAATCGTCACCGAGGCCCCCCGGGCGACCCGCATCGGCCCGCCCACGGGCATTCTCTGGTACGTGACCGAGGCGACGGGCGAGAAGCTCCACATCCACAAGCGGTTCCACAAGGACATCGAGCAGGCCGACGCCCAAGCCCCCCGCGCCGCCTGAGCGACGCCCGCTCAGGCGCTGGGCAGCTCGTAGTCAGCGAACTGGGCGCGCAGGTCCTTCTTGGAGAACTTGCCGACGCTGGTCTTGGGGATCTCGTCGACGAAGACGACGTCGTCGGGCAGCCACCACTTGGCGACCTTGCCGTCGAGGAACTCGAGTACCTCGTCACGCGTGAGCTCGTCGCCGTCCTTGACGACAACGCACGCCAGCGGGCGCTCCTGCCACTTCGGGTGCTTGATGCCGATGACGGCGGCCTCGGCCACCTTGGGGTGACCCATGATCTCGTTCTCCAGCTCGACGGTCGAGATCCACTCTCCGCCGGACTTCACCACGTCCTTGGTCCGGTCGACGATGCGCATGTAGCCGTTGCCGTCGATGGTGGCCACGTCGCCGGTCTTGAGCCACCCGTCGGGGGTGAAGGACTCGGGTGAGCGCTCGTCGTTGTAGTACTCCCGGGCGATCCACGAGCCCCGGGCCTGGATCTCACCCTGGGCTTTGCCGTCGGCGGGCACCGCGTCGAGCGAGTCTGGGTCGACGATGCGCAGGTCGACCCCGCACAACGGCACGCCGATGGTGGCCCGGAGGTCGGCCAGCTCCTCCTCGGGCCCGTCGCGGAGGGTCGACTTGATGTGGCCAGCCGAGGCCACCGGACTGGTCTCGGTCATCCCCCATGCCTGGTAGATGGGCAGCCCGACCTGCTCGCGGTAGGCCTCCGACAGCGACCTGGGGACCGCCGACCCGCCGCAGGGGATGGCCCGCAGAGCCGACAGGTCACGCCCCTTGAGCTCGGGCAGCACGCCCATCCAGATCGTGGGCACGCCCGCCGCGATGGTGACCCGCTCGGTCTCGATGAGCTCGGCCAGCGGCGTCGGGGCCATGTTCGGTCCGGGCATGACCAGGTTGGCGCCGACAGCGAACGCGGCATGGGCCAGGCCCCAGGCGTTGGCGTGGAACATGGGCACCACCGGGAGGATGGTGTCGGTCTCCGACGCCCCGATGGCATCGACGGCCATGACGCCCATCGTGTGCAGGAACGTCGAGCGGTGGCTGTAGACCACTCCCTTGGGGTTGCCGGTGGTGCCCGACGTGTAGCACATGCTCGCAGCCTGGTTCTCGTCCTCGACGTGCCACTCGGCCGGCTCGGCCGCAGCCACCAGCTCGTCGTAGCCGTGGACCTCCTTGCCCGGCGGAGCCTCGTCGGGCACCTCGCCGGCTCCGTCGTCCATGACCACCACATGACGCACCGTCTCGAAGGTGCCCAGCAGGGGCCAGACCGCGGCGGCCAGGGTGCGGTCGATGAACACGACCTCGTCCTCGGCGTGGTTGGCGATGTAGGTGAGCTGCTCGGGAAACAGCCGGATGTTCAGCGTGTGCAGCACTCGGCCGCTGCACGGAGCGGCGAAGTACAGCTCGAGGTGGTTGGCGGTGTTCCAGCCGAAGGTCGCCACCCGACCGTCACCGGAGATGCCCAGGGTGTCGAGCACACCTCCGACGCGCCGAGTGCGATCGGCCCACTCGGCGTAGGTCCGTCGCTCGCGGCCGGTGGCGGTGGCGGTGACGATGGCCTTGTCGGTGAAGAGCCGCTCGGCCCGGTCGAAGAAGTGGACCAGCGACAGCGGGTGGTCCTGCATGAGGCCCTGCACGGGGCGCCTCCGGAGGTCGAGGTGGGGTCCGCCGACCGTACCGCTAGACCGCGGGCCGCGCCGAGAGCACCGCTGTCGTCAGCTCGCAACGTCTGGTCCGAGGAACCGAATAGCACGCTCCTACGCTCGGGTCCGTGAGTCGCCTGGTCGCCGTGCTGGCCCACGGGACCACCGGCTTCGTCGAGGCGCTGCGGCGTAGGTGGGATGCGGGTGATGCCGTCCTGCCCGTCGATCCCCGTCTGCCGGCTCCGGTTCGCGAGCGCCTCCTGCGGTCAGTGCGCCCCGCTGTGCTCATCGATCCGACCGACGGAACCGAGGCCGCCCTCGAAGGGGCGTCCCCGCCCATGGCCGACGGCGATGCCCTCGTCGTGCCGACCAGCGGCACGACGGGTGAGCCCAAGGGGATGGTCCTCACTTACGATGCCCTCCTCGCCCATGCCCGGTCCGTCCACGCGCAGCTGGGCGTGACGGCCTCCGACCGCTGGCTCGCCTGCCTGCCGCTGGCCCACGTCGGCGGCCTCGGTGTCGTCGTCAGGGCTGTGCTCGACGGGATCGGCCTCGATGTCCACCACGGCTTCGACGCCGATGCCGTGGGCGCCGCCCAGCGAGCGGGTTGCACGCTCACCTCCCTCGTCCCCACCGCGCTCGACCGGTTGGGGGCCGATGGCTGGCGCTGGATCGTCCTGGGCGGGTCGGCCGACCCCGTGACCGACCGACCCGCCAACGTCATCCGGACCTGGGGTCTCACCGAGACCGGCGGCGGCGTCGTCTACGACGGTCGCCCGCTCCCGGGCGTCGAGGTGATCGCCGCCGTCGAAGGTGACCTGTGGGTCCGCTCCCCCACCTTGACCAGAGGGCTACGCCGAGCCGACGGCACGGTGGTCGACCACCGCCGGACCCGATCCGATGACCCGACCAGCGCCGGTTGGCTCCCGACCGGCGACGGCGGAGAGGTCGGCGTCGACGGCACCGTCACCGTGCACGGACGTCTCGACGACATGATCGTCACGGGCGGCGAGAACGTCTGGCCCGAGGCCGTCGAGGCGGTCCTGCGCCGCCACCCCGCCGTGGCCGAGGTAGCGGTGACCGGGCGACCCGACCCCGAATGGGGCCAGCGCGTCGTGGCCTGCGTCGTCCCCACCCCCGACGCCGCAGGGCCACCGTCGCTCGCGATGCTCCGCAACCAGGTCCGAGCCGAGCTGCCAGCCTGGTGCGCGCCCCGGGAGATCCACCTCGTCCGAGCTCTACCGCGTACCCCTACCGGCAAGGTCCGGCGCTCCGACCTCCTGCCCGGCGGGTAGAACGACGGCCGTGACCGATTCGCCTGCCGAGGCCCTCGCCGACCTGACCGCGGATGAGGAGGAGCGCACCGAACGCATCATCGAGGTGCTCGGCGACGCCTTCGCCGACCTCATCGAGAGCGACCCCGCTGCCTTCCGCCGCAAGTTCCGCAAGATGGCGGCCGATCCCTTCGCCTTCTACCGGGGCAGCGCCTGCCTGTTCTACGACGACGTGGCCCACCTGGACGATCCGTGGGTCGACGAGCGCACATCCCGGGTCTGGATCCAGGGGGACCTGCACGCCGAGAACTACGGCACCTACATGGACTCGGCCGGGATCCTCGTGTTCGACGTCAACGACTTCGACGAGGCGTACGTCGGCCACTACACCTGGGACCTGCAGCGCATGGCCGCAAGCATCGCCCTGCTCGGATACTCCAAGGCCCTGTCCGATCGGGCCGTCGAGAGCATCGTGAAGGCCTACGCCATGGCCTACGCCGAACAGATCCGCGCCTTCACCGACGAGGACCTCGACCGCGACTTCCGACTCACCCTCGACAACACCGACGGCACCGTCCACGAGGTGCTGAGCAGCGCCCGCCTGCTGTCGCGGGTGACGATGCTCGACCAGGTCACCGAGATCGACGGTGACGACCGCCGCATCGCCGACGGGGCTGGAGTCCACCGCCTCGACGACGACGAGACCGCAGCGGTGCTGGCGGCCTATGAGGAGTACCTCGAGACCATCCCGTCGGAAAAGCGCCAGCAGAGCGTCTCCTACTCGGTGAAGGACGTCGTTGGCCGCAGCGGGTTCGGCATCGGCAGCGCCGGGCTCCCCGCCTTCAGCTTCCTGGTCGAGGGCCGGAGCCAGGCCCTGGAGAACGACGTGATCCTGACCATGAAGCAGGGCAACGTGGCTGCGCCCAGCCGGGTGGTCGACGACGACATCGTGGGTGGCTACTTCGACCACCACGGGCACCGCACGGCGCTGTCACAGCGGGCGCTCCAGGCCCACGCCGACCCCTGGCTGGGCTGGTGCGAGCTGGGCGGAGTCGGGCAGGTGGTGCAGGAGCGGTCGCCCTACGTCGCCGACCTCGACTGGGACGTCGTCCACGAGCCCGACGAGATCGAGGCCCTCGTCATCCAGCTCGGCCACGCCACGGCCAAGGTGCATTGCGTCTCGGACGCCACCAGTGACCAGGAGCTGGTCGAGTTCCAGACCGAGGACGCCATCTCCGAGGTCTTGGGCGACCGGGCCGAGGCCCTGGCCGACGACCTGGCCGTCTTCGCCTCGGCCTACAGCAGCCTCGTGCGCGACGACCACCGGCGCTTCGTCGACGCCTTCCGCAACGGTCAGATCCCCGGGCTGCCCGAGGACTGACCCGCTACTGAGGCGGGCCCGGCGCGAACCAGTGGATGAAGCCGCAGCGGCGACACACGAAGCAGGTGGCCGTGCGGTTCAGCCCGTCCCACCCGAGCAACGTCAGCCCTTGGGTGTTGAGCATGTACTGGGCTCGGTCGAACTCGATGGCCTGGCAGTGGAGGCAGCGCATGCCAGGCGGGTCGCGCTCCTCGGCGGTCCAAGCCGCCCCGTCCCACCAACGCAGCCCGTGGCCGTCGGGGTCGGGGTACCAGCCGGCGGGCTGACCGGGCCCCGGTTGCCGGGCACCGGGTGAGGCAGGGCCACCCACGTCGGCCACGATCGCCCTCAACGACCCCCGGCGATGTACTCGTGGAGGGTCTTGGTCTCGACCTCGAGGTCGCGGATGCGGTCCTTGACGACGTCGCCGATGCTGACGATCCCGACGAGCGCACCGTCGACCACGACGGGCACGTGGCGCATGCGGCCCTCGGTCATGATCGACGACAGCTCGTCGACCGTGGTCGCCATCCCGCAGGTGACGACGTCGCTCGTCATTATCGATGCCACCTCGTGGTCGAGCAGGCCGGGGCCGTGCTCGGCCAGGGTCCGCACGATGTCGCGCTCCGACAAGATGCCGTCGACCCGGCTCCCGTCCTCGCTCACCACCAGCGCGCCGATGCGACGGTCGGCCAGCACGGCGACGGCGTCGCCGACCTTCGACGTCGGCGTGATGGTGACCACCGCGTCTCCCTTGCCCTTGAGCAGACCCTCCACGTGCACCTCAGCACCTCCTCGTCACCGGCCAACTCCAATGGTGTCACGCCGAAACGCTCTCGTCAGGGGCACTCGCAACGCGCCCTACCCTCGCGCCCATGAACAGCCTCGCCGATGAGACGAGCCCGTACCTGCGCCAGCACGCCGACAACCCGGTGGACTGGCGGCCTTGGAGCTCCGAGGCCTTCGCCGAGGCGCGAGAGCGCGACGTTCCGGTGCTGTTGTCGGTCGGCTACTCGGCCTGTCACTGGTGCCACGTGATGGCCCACGAATCCTTCGAGGACGAGACCGTCGCCGCTGTGGTCAACGACGACTTCGTGTGCGTGAAGGTCGACCGAGAGGAGCGTCCCGACGTCGACGCGGTCTACATGGACGCGACCCAGGCCATGACCGGCTCGGGGGGCTGGCCGATGACGGTCTTCATGACCGCCGAGGGCGAGCCGTTCTTCTGCGGCACCTACTTCCCTCGCCAGCGGCGCCAGGGCATGCCCGGGTTCCTCGACGTGTGTGGGGCGATCACCGAGGCGTGGACGAACCGACGGGATGACGTGACCAGCCAAGCCGCCCAGCTCGTGGAGACGCTGCGCCGTTCCATCGCTGCCGCGCCCGGCTCGCGGTCGCTGCCCGGCGCGGAAGTCGTCGAGGCTGCGGTGACCGGTCTGCTCGAGGCCCACGACGACGCCCAGGGAGGGTTCGGGCGGGCGCCAAAGTTCCCCCAGCCGGCCTCGGTCGATCTCCTGCTGCGCCATGCCGCGCGGGTCGGCGACGACCTCGAGACCGAAGGGGGTGGAGCTGCCCTGCGGGCTGCCACCGTCACCCTCGACGCCATGGCCGCGGGAGGCATCTACGACCACCTCGGCGGCGGCTTCGCCCGGTACTCCGTCGACGCCCGGTGGCTGGTGCCCCACTTCGAGAAGATGCTCTACGACCAGGCCCTGCTGGTGCGGTGCTACCTCCACGCCTGGCTGCTCACCGGCGCCCGGCGGCACCGCCAGGTGCTCGACGAGACGATCACCTACGTGCTCCGCGACCTGCGACACCCGGGCGGCGGCTTCTACTCCGCCGAGGACGCCGACAGCGAAGGGGCCGAGGGCCTGTTCTACGTGTGGACGCCCGACGAGCTTCGTACCGCTCTCGGGCCCGACGAGGCCGTCGCGGCCATGGAGTGGTGGGGGGTGCACGACGAGGGCAACTTCGAGGGCCGCACGATCCTCAACCGTCTTCACGCGCGAGGCCGCATCGAACGCCCACCCCTGGTGCAGGACTGCCGGTTGCGCCTCTTCGACGCCCGAGCCGAGCGGGTGCGACCCGGTCTCGACGACAAGGTGCTGACCGAGTGGAACGGGCTCATGCTGGCGTCACTGGCCGAGGCCGCCGCGGCGACCGGGAACCGGGCCTGGCTCGACGCCGCGATCCAGACCGGCGAGTTCCTCTGCCTGCGGCTGCGGTCGGGCGACGGTCGGTGGCTCCGCTCATGGCAGGGCGACCACCATGACCCCGACGACGAGGGCCGAGCTCACCAGCCCGCCTTCGCAGCCGACCACGCTGCACTTGTCGACGGCTTCACCCGGTTGGCCGAAGCGACCGGTCAGGCCCGCTGGATCGCGGTGGCCTGCGCCACCGCCGACGTGCTGATCACACTCTTCCGCGACGAGGAGGGCTCGGGCTTCTTCACCACCGGATCCGACGCCGAAGCGCTGGTGGCGCGGCCCAAGGACCTCCAGGACGGGGCCACGCCCAGCGCCAACAGCAACGCGGCCTGGGCCCTGCTCCGCCTGGCCGCCCTGACCGGCGAGAAGGCCTACAGGACCGCGGCCGAGGAGGTCCTGGCCCTGATCGGACCCTTGGTCGGCCGCCATCCCCCGGCCTTCGCCCACCTCGCCGCAGCCATCGACCTCCACGCCGCCGGGGCCACCGAGGTCGTGATCGCTGGTAACAGCCCTGAGCTGGTCGCAGCGGTGCAGCGGCGCTGGTCACCCACCGGCGTCCTGGCATGGGGCGAGCCCTACGGCTCACCACTGTGGGAGGGCCGACGGCCGGGCCTGGGCTACGTGTGTCGGGACTTCACGTGCCTGGTGCCGACCTCGGACCCCGTGGCCCTGGCCGCCCAGCTCGACGACGCGGGCCGCCACCGACCGATCGCCTGACGCCCTGATCGCCGCTCGGACGCGGGCCGGCCCGGCCACCGGGGGGGTGGCCGGGCCGGTCCCGGGTCGACGACCGAGGGGGGAGGCGGTCGTCGAGATGTGGTGAGCGTCAGCCCAGGCCGAGCTGCCTGGAACAGGATGGCCATGCGCCCCATCCCTGGCTGGCCAGCACCGACTCGGCGATGGCGATCTGCGCCTCCCTGCTCTGCTCGTGGGGCATGCCCTGACCGCCATAGCCCTGCCAGGTCTCGAGGCTGAACTGCAGGCCACCGTAGTACCCGTTGCCGGTGTTGGTTGACCAGTTGCCGCCGGACTCGCACTGGGCCAGCGCATCCCACGAGCCGCCGCCACCACCCGATGACGGCGGAGCCGCCTCGGGCTCGGGAGGAGCCTCGTCAGCCTCACGCGCCTCCTCAGCCTCACGAGCCTCCTCAGCCTCACGAGCCTCCTCAGCCTCACGAGCCTCCTGAGCCTCCTGAGCCTCACGGGCCTCCTGAGCCTCACGGGCCTCCTCCGCCTCACGGGCCTCCTCCACCTGACGTGCCTGCTCGGCGAGGAGAGCCTGCTCGGCGGCCGCCGCCTCGGCCTCGCGGTTGCGGTGGACCGTGGACAGAAAGATCATCAA
>Ga0136617_10001214_pt1 | contig 22686 bp, 23 predicted proteins | sample AntDrymUQ3222106_2_FD_129672 | JGI IMG/M metagenome (GOLD analysis project Ga0136617, IMG submission 129672) | Polar desert sand microbial communities from Dry Valleys, Antarctica - metaG UQ322 (21.06) | ecosystem: Environmental > Terrestrial > Soil > Desert | place: Antarctica: Dry Valley...
CCGGATGGCCGAGCGCGAAGGCGACGATCCTTCCCTCCACAAGCGGCGAGAGCTGATTGGGCATCCGCGGCCTGCGCCGCTCGCGCGGGCGCAAAATCTCGAGGCCGTGCCGCTCCACCCGACGCTTCCACTCATAGAAGGTCGACCGGTGCACCCCGAACACCCGACAGGCCTCGCTGACCGACGTGCGGGCGGCGTAGTCGAACAGCTGCAGCCGGTAGCCGAACAACACGTCATCCTGCGACATGCGACTCCCTCCTTCTTTCGATTGGCGTCGAAAGCGAGGCTGAGCCGCAGATCGGACGACGCCCGGCCACACAGCCGGGCGTCGTCGTCTCTAGACCTTCAGCTCGATCCCGTGTGTCGGGAGAACTCGGTGATCGTCCACCTTAGGCGTTCTGCGGGCGTTGTTCGCTCGCCGGGCGCCGCACGCGCGCAGCGCACCGTTTGCCGCTCGCCAGCACGGATCCCAGGCCTCTGGAGGGCGAACGTCGAACGCTGCGCCTCGCCGGCTCGCTCACGCTCGTCGGTCGCCGCGCAAGTGCGACCAGCCTGAGCCGACGGCGATGCCTCCCAGGAACGAGTTTCTACGGACGCTCGCGCAACGCGGGGAAGAGGATGACGTCGCGGATAGTCTCGCGACCCGTGAGCACCATCGTGAGGCGGTCGATCCCCATCCCGAGACCGCCGGTGGGCGGCATGCCGAATGCGAGCGCCTCCACGTAGTCGGGATCGCCGTGCTCGCCGCCTGCGACGGACTGCTGCTGCGCGAACCGCTCGGCCTGTTCGTCGGGGTCGTTGAGCTCGCTGAACGCGTTTCCGAGCTCCATCCCGCCCGCGAAGAACTCGAAGCGCTCGACCAGAGTGGGATCTCCGTCAGTCATGTGTGCGAAGGGCGAAAGCTCGATCGGGTAGTCGTGCACGATCGTCGGCTGCACCAGCTCCGGCTCGACGAAGTGCGAGAACGCATGGTCGGCGAGCTGCGCCCAGTCGCGATCCTGGCTCGTGTCGATCCCGCGCTCGCCGAGGCGGGCACGCAGCTCGGACTCGTCGCGTAGCCACAACCCGTGCTCGGCCAGGCTCTCGACGAACGGGAGGCGCCGCCACTCCCCACCGAGCTCCATCGTCTGGCCGCGGAACTCCACGTCCGTGCGCCCGAGCACCTCGTGGGCGACCGTCGGCACCAGTTCCTCGATGCGGGTCATCGTGTCCCTGTAATCCGCATAGGCCTCGTACCACTCGAGCATCGTGAATTCCTGCTGGTGCTTGAAGGAAAAGCCCTCGTTGCGGAAGTCCTTACCGATCTCATATACCCGTTCGAGCCCGCCGACAATGAGGCGCTTGAGGTAGAGCTCCTTGGCGATGCGCAGGTACATGTCCACCCCGAGCTCGTTGTGGTGGGTGACGAAGGGCTCGGAGAAGCCGCCGCCGTAGCGAGGCTGGAGCACGGGCGTCTCGACCTCGACGAACCCTCGCTCGTCGAGGTAACGCCGGATCGCGGCAACGGCGCCGGCGCGCACGAGCACGTCCGCGCGCGACTCCTCGTTCACGAGCAGGTCGAGGTAGCGACGCCGGTAGCGGGCCTCGGGATTGGTCAGACCGTGGTGGGTGTCCGGCAGGGAGCGGTGCGTCTTGGCCAGCAGCTCGAGCTTCGCTACCGCGAGCGACGGCTCCCCGCGACGCGTCCGCGCCGGAACACCGGTCACACCCACGATGTCGCCGAGGTCGACGTCCACCGGGCCGGTTCGACCCTCGTCGCAGAGCAGCTGCACGCGGCCGGATCGATCGACGAGGTCGAGGAAGACGAGCTTTCCGTGCCCGCGACGACCGAGTACGCGCCCCGCCAGCCTCCGCGTCGCGTCGCCCTCCTCCCCGGGCTCGAGCGCCTCGGCCTCCCGCCGAATCGTGACGATCTCGTCACGATTGCTAAAACGTTTGGGCAACATGGTTGCCAGACTAACCCGCCTCCCGTGGAAGCGCCCGACCGCGGCAGGTCTGCGCGACCGTGTGCGCTTCGAGGCGCTCGAGGAGTGGCGGCTCGCTCCGGCGGTGGCGGAAGCCCTCTTCCTCGCGCCTCTTGCCGGGACGCTCGCGTTCGTCGCCACACGGCTGGACAAGGGATTCTTCCTCTCCCTGACGCGGGAGGACGGGCTGCTCGAGTGGCTCCAGGTGCTCGGCTTCGCAGCGGGCGCCGCGGTCGCTCTCCTGAGCGTGCGGCTCCTCTTGCGACGCGGGGATACCGCGGTTGCCGCTCTCTACGCGCTCTTCGCCCTGGGCTGCATCTTCTTTGCGGGCGAAGAGATCTCGTGGGGCCAACGGCTGCTCGGACTGGAGACGCCGGAGGGCCTGCGCGGGGTCAACTACCAGGAGGAGATCACGGCCCACAACGTCGTGGGCGTGCGAGCTGCGCTGAAGCTGCTCGTGCTCGTTCTGACCGTGTACGCGATCGTCGGAGCCCCGCTCGTTCGGCGGCTGGCGCGTCGACGCCCGCGCGAGCTCGCGCGCCTCCTGGCCCCACCCGTCTTTCTCACCTCAGCCTTCGCGGTCGTCCTCGGCTACAACTTGGTGCGCCTCGTCGTCTACCCGACCACCTACTTCACCAGGCCCGGTGAGAACCACACGGTGACGAGAACCAGCGAGTGGGTCGAGTTGTGCCTCGCCTACGGGCTCGCGTGCTTCGCTCTCCTGAGCTGGCGGCGGCTCAGGCTGCTTCGATCGCCATGATCTTGAACTTGAGCGAGCCGCGCGGGGCTGCCACCTCGACGACCTCGCCCTTCTTGCGCCCGATGATCGCCTTGCCGACCGGCGACTCGTTCGAGAGCCTGTGCTCGGCCGGATTCGCCTCCGCCGAGCCCACGATGTGGTACTCGACCGTCTCGTTCGCGTCCATGTCCTTCAGCTTGACCCGCGAGCCGATCGAGACGACGTCCGAGCTGACGTCGCTCGCCTCGATCACCCGCGCGGCCTTGAGGCGCTCCTCGAGCGTCGCAATCCTGTGCTCGAGCAGCATCTGCTCGTTCTTCGCGTCGTCGTACTCGGCGTTCTCGGAGATGTCCCCGAACTCCCGCGCGACCCGGATGCGATCGGCCACCTGCCGACGCTTGTCGGTCGACAGGAACTCGATCTCCCGGCTCAGCTTCTCGTAGCCCTCCCGCGTGAGGATGACTTCCTTCACAACAGCCTCCTGAGACCCTGCAAGAACGCGGCGACCCCGGCCGCGGCGGGCGGGAATGGTAACAACGATTGATCGGAAAGACGTCGATCAATCGTGTATTGCGACGAGGAGTTGGAGCTGCTTCTCCGCCGAACTCCTTTTTCCGCTTCGCGGATGGCGGTAGGGGCCGATTCCGGGGGCGTCCTCTGACTCTCTACCATCCCCTCGTGCACGCCGATCTTCGGACACCCTGGCGGATCGGATCCGTCGAGATCCCGACCCGGCTCGTGCTCGCGCCGATGGCCGGAGTCAGCGTGCAGGCCTTCCGCCGTCAGGGGCGACGCTTCGGGGCTGGTCTCGTCTGCTCGGAGATGGTGAGCTGCGCCGGGATCCAGCACGGAAACGAGCGGACGCTCGGGTACCTGCGCATCGCGCGGGACGAGCACCCGCTCGCCGTGCAGATCTTCGGCTCGGATCCGGCGGTGATGGCCGAGGCCGCGCGCACCGTCGAGGACGCCGGGGCCGATCTCGTCGACATCAACTTCGGCTGCCCGGTGCGAAAGGTCACGAAGACGGGCGCAGGCGCGACTCTGCTCGAGGAGCCCGAGCGGGCGGCCCGCATCGTCGAGGCCGTAGCGAACGCCGTCTCGGTCCCGGTCACCGTGAAGATGCGCCGGGGCCTCGAGAACGGCTCCCGCGCCTGCCTCACGCTCGGCCCGCGCCTCGTCGAGGCCGGCGCCGCCTGCCTCACCCTCCACCCGCGCTCGGCCCGCCAGATGTACACGGGCGAGGCTGACCACTCGCTCACTCGGGAGCTCGTCGAGTGTGTCGACGTCCCGGTGATCGCATCCGGCGACGTCACCTCCCGCTCGCACGCCAGGACCGTGCTGGCCTCGACCGGCAGCGCCGCCGTCATGGTGGGACGTGCCGCTCAGGGCAATCCCTGGGCACTGCGCGAGATCGTCGACGCCGAGCCAGGCGAGCCGAGCCGGGAGGAGGTCGTGGCCGAGCTCGTGCTCTTCATCCGCGAGACCGAGCGCGAGCTCGGCGAGCGTCGCGCGGCCGGGTTCCTGAAGAAATTCTACGGCTGGTACCTCGGCCGGGGGCGCTTCCCGCGTCCCTTCAAGCAGGAGCTCGTCACGCTCGAGACGACCGCCGAGGTCGAGCGGCGTCTGCTGGCCGCGGCTCCCGGGGCGGCCTCCCTGCTCGAGCGGCTCGAGGCGGAGCTCACGACGGTCGAGGACGTCCTCCTCGACCTACCGATCAGCATCTACGGCGGGGGCTGAGGGAGCGGCCGGAGCCGCTCCCTCACGCAAGAGTCAGATCGCCCCGGCGTCTCTCGTTCGCTCTGTGTCGACGTGGCCGGTACGCCGCTCGTTACGAGCCGCGTAGTACGACGCGAGCAGGCCGAGAGCAAGAACGACGTGGAGGAAGTACGTATCCCAGTTGTTCACGGGGACGAAGTTCGCATCGCCGTTGTCGCCGCCGAAGATGATCCCGTACAGCACCAGCACGACGTAGATGACGCCTGAACCCAGCAGGTACGTCAACGCACTGTCATGCCTGCGAGCCAGGAGAATCCCGACACCGAAGAGCAGGTGGACGATGTTGTGGAGGATGCTGACCTGGAAGAGGCCCAGCAGCTCCGCCTGCGAATCGGGACCGGCGAACTCGAGCTCGTCGAAGTTCGAGGTGATGCCGGGAATGAAGCCGAGGATGCCTGCGAGGAGGAACGCCACTCCCCAGAGGAGGGCGAGCTTCTGTGCCAGCGTGCGCTCCCTACCTGCAACTCGATCGTTTGCTACCAAGGGGGAACCCCTTTCTGCGTCAAGGGTGAAGTGAATCAACCGTTCCTTACAGATCTCAGCTGCCGCGGGTGTTTAAACACGCGGGAGCGTTTACACGGCTACTAGCTTGTACCCGGTACCTCGGACGGTCAAGATCCGCTCGGGCCTGCCCGCGTTCCGCTCCACCTTGCGGCGCAGGTTCGAGACGTGGATATCGCAGGCGCGCTGGTCGCCGACGTAGCTGCTCTCCCAGAGGTGCTGCATGATCTCGCGGCGGGAGAAGACCCGCTCGGGCTCGCCGGCGAGCAGCGCGAGCACCTTGAACTCCGAGGGTGTCAACTGCACAGGCTCCGCGCCGACCAGCACCCGATGTCGGTTGAGATCGAGCTCGAGCTCGCCGACCCGCCGGACCGAGTAGCTCGAGCCGCGGTCGAGGTCGCGGCGTCGGAGCAGCGCCCGCACCCGGCTCATGAGCTCGGCCATGGAGAACGGCTTCGTCACGTAGTCGTCGGCACCCGCCTCGAGTCCCACGACGTGCTCGACCTCGGCGTCCTTGGCGGTGAGCATGATGATCGGGATGTCGCTCTCGGCCCGCACGCGCCTGCACACCTCGACTCCCGAGAGCCGGGGCAGCATCAGGTCGAGCAGCATCAGGTCGTACGGCTCGGTGCGCACCTCTTCGAGGGCCGCCTCGCCGTCGGACACGGTCTCGACGCTGAAGCCCTCGCTCCGAAGCGCGTAGGCGACGGCGTCCATGATCGCCGGCTCGTCGTCGACGACGAGGATGCGCGCGCTCACTCCCTCACCGGCGATGGAGGGTCGAGGACGATGCGTACCGCCGTTCCCGCGCCCGGCTGCGAGGTGAGCTCGATCCTGCCGCCGAGCACTTCGACGGCCTTGCCCGCGATCGCGAGTCCCAGACCGAAGCCGTCGCCTATGCGCACGCCCCGATAGAAACGCTCGAAGGCACGGTCGCACTCGACGGCGGACATTCCCCTCCCCGTGTCCACGACGTTGATCGCGACCGCCCCGGCGTCGCCCCCGTGGGCGCTCATCCGGATCGAGCCCTCGCTCGTGTAGCGAGCCGCGTTGGCAGCTATGCCGAGCAGCGCCTGCTCGATCAGGTCGCGGTGAGCGAGCACCGCCAGCCCGGGGTCGCACTCGACGATCACCTCGACGCCACCGGCGGGTCGAAGCCCGGCCGCGACGCCGTTGAGCAGCGGCCGGAGCTCGACGAGCTCGGGCGCCGGCAGCTCCTCCTGGATCTCGGCTCGGGCAAGGATCAGCAGCGCGCGCGTGAGGTGCCCCAGCCGGCGCGACTCGCGCTCGATGTGCGCGAGGAACAGATCGCGCTCGCCAGGAATCTCCTTCGCGCCGGCCTGGAGCACGTCGACCGCGCTCGTGATGGCCGCCAGCGGCGTGCGCAACTCGTGCGCGGCGTTGGAGACGAACTCGCGCGCGGCGTGCTCGCGCCGGGTGCGTTCGGACTGACTCTGGAAGGTGAGCACCGCGCCGATCACCTCGCCGTCCGCACCATGCACAGGTGCGGCGCTCAGGTCGATCGGCACGCGGGAGCCGTCGTCGAGCTCGAGCTCGAAGTCCTCGCCGCTCGTCCGCTCTCCACCAAGGGCGCGCCCGAGCGCGCCGTTGCGGGCCACTTCACCCGCTTCGTTCCCACGGCGGTGCGGCGGTACGGCCCCGAACACCTTTCGAGCCTCCCGGGAGCGCGCAAGCAGATCGTCGGCAAGCGTGTTGGTAGCGACGACGCGACCCGTGCCCGCCTCCGCCAGGATCACGCCTGTCGGAAGCTGCTGCAGCACGGCGAGGAGGCGCGTACATTCGTCCTCGAGCTCGCGCAGCCGCTCCTCGCAACGGTTCAGCGCGTCGGTGTCCATCGCAGCTCTTGCCACCTTCCCGAGATCGTAGCCGTGGCTCGGTTTGGGTCAGCTCGAGCGTGCCCACTCCATCGGGGTAGGTTGAGGGAAATCGGAGCCGATCTCGACCGTGCCGCCCCCCTGCAGCGACTCGTCGATCGCGGAGAGGATCTCAACGACGTGTGCGGCCTGCTCCCCGCTCGCCCGCGGCGGACGGCGCTCCGCGACGGCGTCGGCGAGCTCGAGGACCGCCCGTCCCCACTCGATGCCCTGGTACGGCTCCCTGACGAGCGGAGCCGGGGCGTAGCCACCGCCGTCGACTGCGAGCTCGAGCGGGGAGTCGAAGTTCTGCCAGCTCGCCAGGTGGAGCGAGCCACCGTCCCCGTGGAACTCGATTCCCCTCTGCTTGCCGTACTGCTCGACCCAGAACGACGCGGTCAGTCGAACGACCGCTCCCCCGGCAAGCTCCAGCGTCGCGACGACGAAGTCGGGAATCTCGAGCGCAAAGGGAACCCCGTCGCGCGTCACTCGATCGGGCTGCAGGAGCGTGCCGTACGCGACGACTCGCCGCGCGGGGCCGAGGATCGCCGTCACCAAGGTCAGTGGGTAGACGCCCACGTCGACGAGCGCCCCGACCGAATAGAGCGAGACGGGCGAAGGGTGCCACTTCTCGATCCGGCCCCAGTTCGCCTCGGCGTAGACCGCGCGGACGGTTCCGATCGCCCCCTCGCGAATCAGCTTCCACGCCGTCTGCTGCGCCTCGCCCAGGAGTGTCGCGGGGGAGCAGCTCAGGCAGAGCCCACAGCTCGCCGCCCGCTGGACGAGCTGCCTCGCCTCGTCGTAGCCGCGAGCGAGCGGCTTCTCGCTGTGCACGTGCTTGCCCGCGTCGAGGCACGCCGCTGTCACTGCCGCATGCTGGAGGGGGATGGTCAGGTTCACGATCGCGTCGATCGTCTCGTCCGCGAGGAGCGCGTCGAGCGTCTCGTAGCTTCGACCGCCGAACTCGTCCACGAGCGCCGCCGCGCGCTCGGGCGCGATGTCCGTCGCGCCGGCGAGCTCGAGACGCTCGATCGCCGCGACCGTGCTCGCGTAGGGGCGCGCGATGTTTCCGCAGCCGACGAGCGCGACCCTCACAGCCATCCTCGCAGGGTGGCGAGCATCGCCCGGCAGTCGTCGCTCGGGTCGTAGCGCTCGGGCTCGTGCTCGATGCTGATCGCGCCCGCGTAGCCCTGCTTCCGGAGTGCGCGCACGCAGCCCTCGATCGGGACGATGCCCTCGCCCCACCGGCAGGTCTCCTGCGGCTCGCCCACGGCAACGACGTCCTTGAGGTGGACGTGGAGGGCGCGCTCGCCGAGCTCCTCGATCGCCCGGGCCGCGTCGTAGCCCTGCGTCGCCCACCAGCCGGTGTCGACCGTCGCGCCGAGCGTGCCGTCGCCGGCCGCGATCTTGGCCAGAAGCTCGTCGGGGGTCTTCTCGGGATGGTTCTCGATCGCGAGCCGGACACCGCGCTCGCGCAGCACCGGCACGATCGCGCCCGGGTCTGCCGAGGTTCCGCCGCCGATGATCGCCGTGCCGACGCCGAGGGCGATCTCACAGGCACGCTCGATCGTGTCCGCGTCCACCCACGCCGCGAGCGAGGCGACGCGCAACTCGTGCTGCGCGAGCAGGTCGCGTGCGATCGCCAGGTGTTCGTCCGTCGCCCACGCGGGGTTGAGGTGCGCGCCCCAGAGGTCGATCGTGTCGAAGCCGAGGGTGCGGACGTCCCCGAGCAGCTCGCCGAGCCGCGCGCCGAACGTCCCGAGCGGACGGAAGTGGTCGTTGGTCGCGCGATCGCCGTGACCCCAACCCTGCATCGCCCAGCCCGTCTCGCGGGCGACGTAATTGGCCGTCACGAACGAGATCGGGACGCCAGCGGTCACAGCCGTGCTCCCCAGTGCTCGGCCGCACGGCCGCCCGCGACGCGGACGATGTCGATTCTCTCGCGATCGACGGTCGTGCCGTCGGGCCGCGTGCGCCGCCAGCGCAATCGGGCGGCAACCTTGTCGGCAGCGACCACCGCGTCGATGTCGCCGACAGCGCCCGATCCGAAGATCTCCACCAGCCTGCGCAGCACATCTGAGACCGTCACAGTGCGAGCACCTGTCCTCCGTCCAGCAGCGCCCCCTGGAGGGCGGCAACGTCGACCTCCTGCACGGCCACGCCCCGCCGCGCGGCCTGCGCCGCAGCCAGACCGGCTGCGTGGCCGAGCAGCATCAACGTCGGCTCCATCCGGACCGACCCGAACGCGACGTGAGACGCGGACAAGCACACGGGTATGAGGAGGTTCTCGCAATCCTCGCGCCGCGGTGTCAAGGACCGGTACGGGATGGGGTAGGCGGGCACGGCGAGCGAGAGATAGCCCTCGTTGCAGACGGCCGCCGTGCGAAAGTACTCGGGCAGGTAACGCCAGGTCCGCTCGATCTCGCGGATGTCGATGTTGTAGGAGCCGAGGGCGACGACGTCGCGCTGCGGTCGGGCGTCGAGGAGATCGGACTCCCGCAGGACGTAGGCACCGACCATGCGCCGCCCGTCGCGCACGTAGAGCTGGTGCGGCCAGCCGCCGGTGTCCTCGAACTCGTCGGCACACGGCCCCCACCGCGCCATCCCGGTCCGGATGTGCGCGGGCACCGCGTCGTCGTTCGCCAGGTAGTGGAGGAGCCCCCGCGTGTAACGAAGATGGGCGTCGCGGATGTCCGCGCGCCCGTTGGCATCCCCATCGGGGTAGCCTCGATTGCTCCCGTCGAGCAGGTTGAGCGAGAACGGGCCGATCGAGTTGACGTCGCACTTGCCGCCCGGCAGGAGGTCGGGTACGAGCCCCAGCAGGTTCTCGGCTCGAAGGCTGTCGCCCACGACCTCGAGGTAGCGTCGCAGGAGCTCGAAGCGAGTCGGGTCGTACCCGGGCGGCTCGTCCACCGGCAGCCTGTTCTCGGGCCGATCGGTCAGGCAGACGCGGAATCCGTAGGCTTGGAGACCGCCGTCGCCCTCGCCGAGGCGCTCCGCCGGCCACCCGCGCGCGTCGAGCTCGGGCTCGCGGATGAAGGGGAGCAGCGAGCCGTCGTCGGCGAACGGCGAGAGCTGCGGGGGGAAGTTGTGCCTGCCCGGGCGCGTCGCAGGCTGGCGCCCCGCCCACCCCTCGCCGTAGAGCTCGCGCGACTCGCGGCCGACCGCGTAGGGGATGCCGAGCGCCGCCATCAGGTCGCCCTCGTAGCTGGCGTCGACGGAGACCGCGGCCTCGGGGATCCGGCTCTCGCCGAGGCGCACCTCGACCCCTGCACGCTCGAGCAGGCGAGCGAGGATCGCCTCGGCGACGTGCGGCTCGGGGCCCCGTACCGTCCACAGTGGCGCGCCGTAATGCTCGGCCACCTGGCCGTAGAAGTGCCGCGCCATTCCGCCCAGCACGCGCGTCTCACCCACGTCCGTCCAGCCGAGGCCGCCCGAGACCATGCCGCCGACGTGCCGGCCCGCCTCGACGAGCACCGTGTCCGCCCCCGCCTCCGCCGCTGCGACGGCAGCCATGACGCCCGCGCCCGTGGCGCCGAAGACCGCGACGTCCGTCACACGAACGGCTCGAGCAGTGCGAGTGCGGTCGCCGCGTTGACACCGGGAGCGAGCGCCTCGACCAGGGCGGACACGTCCGCGGGCCGCTCAACGGAGGCCGGGGCCGCCGCAACGGCACGCAGTGCAGCGACGACCTCGGCGCCGTGCTCGCGCAGCGCGCGCTCGTACGAGCGCACCGGGTCGTAGGTCGACGGGTCGCGTGCGAAGTCGGCCGCGCTGGCGAGCGGAAGCTTCGACGGCGTGGCCTGGAGCATCGCGTTCGCCACGGTGCCGGCGAGCCGTCCCTCGGCGAGCGCCGGGTCGCGGCCACGAAGCGGCGCCAGGAAGAGCCGCTCGGGATCGAAGTCGTTGACCGGGTAGTTGTCCCACAGCAGCAGCTCGTGGTCGAACGCCTCCGCCGCGCCGTCCAGCTGCTCGCGGGTGATCGTCTCGGGCACCACCTCGGGGCCCGTCCAGTAGACGACGACCTGGGGGTCGAGCAGGCGCCCGAACGTGTCGCGGTACGGCGTCGGCCCCGCGCCCGCATACCCCATCGGGCACACCACGAGCGGGCCTCCGCCGAGGAACTCCTCGCGGAAGCGGTTGCTGAACTCGGCGTGCGCGGCCGCGCTCGGCGAGGCCTCGCCGCCGTAGCGCTCCCGGTCGCCCGGGTGGCGCAGCTCGGGCTCGATGTCGTCCCAGAGGAGCTGGAAGTTTCGCACACCCACGCCGCGCAGCCCCTCGCACTTCCGCGCCAGCGCCGCGTACTCGCCTTCGTTCGAGTAGCAGACGGACAGGCCCGGGGCGACCGCCCAGACGAACTCGACGCCGTGCCGGTCGGCCTCGCGGACGAGCTCCGCGAGCCGTTCGAGCTCCCCGTCGGGATAGGGGTCGCGCCACAGCTTGCGGTGGTACGGCTCGTCCTTCGGAGCATGCACCCACGTGGTCAGCCCGACCCGGCCGCAGAACTCGAGCAGGTTCAGCCGCTCGTCGTGCGACCACGGCTCGCCGTAGAAGCCCTCGATGACGCCTCGGACCTTCACATCTTCTCCCGCCAGGGACGGCCGTGCGCGTCGACGATCGCGGCAAGCTCCCGCAGACGCGGCACCGAGCACTGCCGCAGGAGAGCGGTCGGGTCGTCCGCGGCGAGGGTGGCCGTCCAGACCGCACGGCCGGCGAGCATCCCCGAGGCGCCGCCCCGGCACGCTGCGGCGACAGCGGTCGGGAACCTGTCGGGCTCAACCCCTTGCGAGAGCACCACCCATGGGCACCCGACCACCGCGTCGACCTCACGGCAGCGGCGCTCGATCGCGGCGGCCTCGCCCCACCCGTGCGTCGGCACCTCGCACTTGTAGAGCGACGGACCAACGGACGAGAGCTCCTCCGCGGCCTCGACGATCGCGGCGTCGCGGTCGAATCCATCCGATCCGCGCACGACGCCCTCCAGAACGGACAACAGCCCGTGTGCGCGGGCGAGCTGGACGAAGCGCCGCGACGTCTCGACGCGGCGCTCGCGAGCGTCGTCGTCGCGCCAGATCACGAGCAGCTTGAGCGCGACGGCGCCGGCTGCAGCCGCCGCTCCGGCATCGACCTCGTCGTCGAGCTCGGTGTCCTCGACCATCCCGCCTGGCAGTTGCTCGAGCGCGTCGGCGGCGAGGACGAGCCCGCACGAGAACGGTAGGAGTCGCTCCGCGACGAGCTCCCGGAAGCCGTAGTGACGGTCGATCAGGAGCCCGGAGGCGAAGGGGCCGAGCTCGCGGGCGACGGCGAGCTTGAAACGGACGAGCCGTTCGTCCCCGATCGGCTGCGTGTGATGCTGCGCCAGCATCGTCCGGAGCGACTCACGCTGATCCGCCGCGACCATCAGGAACGTTCCGGTGTCACGGGCAAGCGCGTCGAGACTGCTCACCGGACCAGCACCGGCGCACGCGCCCACAGGGCGCCGATGGCGTCGTACCAGTAGGGCTGCACGTCCAAGGAGAGCGGCTCGAAAGAGCGGGTGCGCCGCTTGTGACCCGAACGCCGGTAGCCGGCGTTCGAGCGTCCGGCCGAGGACGAAGAGCGTCGCCGGCACCCCGAGTCGTTCATGCAGGCCGGCTGCTTGCTCGAGGAAGGCGGGGTCACCGGCTCGGGTCCGGAATGCTCCACGTCGTAACCGACCAGCAGGGTGCCCGTCGCGTCGTCTGGCATCGTTGTCATCCAATCGTAATCCGGCAGGGGACGTGCCTATGTACCCCTCCGTCGAGCAACGATCCGCGCGAAACCGAGGTTGCGGCCCGCATCGGTTCGCACCGTCTCGATCCAGCCAGGCGCTGTCTCCAGGAACTGCTCCGGCATGAAGCCGAGCTCGAGCGACGCTTCGTCCGAGTCGGCCCAGAGCCTCCAGCCCTCCGGAACGAGGTCGGCCGCCTCGACCTCGACGAGCCCCGACCTCGCCCAATGCCCGCGCCACCACTCGGCGCTGTGAAAGCTCCAGAACTCCCACTCCCGCGCCCACGTCGCCGCCAGGTGCGCAGGCGGCTCGCCCTCGAACTCGTGGACGAGACCGGGAACGATCACGCCGATCCGCGCGCCAGGCCTGCCGAGCGGCAGGAGGTGCCGGCCGAGGTAGAGGTCGTCCGTGCCGAAGTAGTGGTAGGCGTCGATGCTGACGAGAGCGTCGAAGAAGCCCTCGGCGTACGGCAGCGCGTGGGCCTCCGCGTGGATCGGGAACACCATCTCCTCGGCGCCGGCCGCGCGGACGCGGCGCAGGTTCTCGGCTGCGGGGATCCAGAGATCGGTCGCCCACACCCGGACGCCGAACTCCTTCGCGAGGAAGATCGAGCTGATGGCCTTTCCGCAGCCCAGGTCGAGCACCCGCATGCCGGGTCGCAGCTCCATGACCTCGCTGAGCGCTTCCGTGAGCCAGAGCACGTTGGGGCCCATCGTGTTCTCGAGCGCCCACTCCGGGTCGTACGACGCCGAGCGTGGAAAAGCGCTCGGCCTCAGCTTCTCCTCGATCACTCGCGCACGCGACTGCTGATCGAGGTCTCGATTACGACGCACAGTCCTACTCCCTGGTGACATCGGGAAGGACGAGCCGGATTCCGGCGGCGTCCGCCTCGACCGGGTCATGAAACGCATTGGTCGCCGCAAGCATCTCGAGAGCATTCTCGAACGTGGAGAAGTCGATCGCAGCCGTGTATCGCTGCGCGAAGTCGAGTGTCCGAATGAGTGCGTCGGGGCGGTTGCTGACGCTGAGGGCGCGTAGCCCCATCAGGTAGTTGTTGCGGTAGACCTGCGGGGTGACGATCCGCTGCTCGCCCGCCGCAACGAGCTCGGCGTTCATCATCACACGGGCGATGCGGCCGTTGCCGTCGTTGAACGGGTGCACCTCGGCCACGAGGAACATCTGGAAGACCGCGCGCGCAAACGGGTACGTGAGCCGGTTGTAGAACCTGAACCCCTCGCGCAGCGTTCCCTCGACGAGGGTGGGCGCAACGAACTGAATGGCGCCGACGCGGTTCGGCTCCTGCTTGAAGACGCCGGGCATACGCTCCGGCCGGCCCTCCATGAGCACACGGTGGCGTGACCGGAGTAGTCCAAGCAGCTCGTCGGCGGTCGCCGGCAGGCGCGACATCTCGTCCACGTCGCTCACCAGCCTGTAAGTGCCGGTGAGGTCGTGGGCGTCGCCAGAGCGCGTCGCGGGCACGACACCTTCGAAGACGATGGCTCGCGCCTCTTCGATATCGAACTCAGTGCCTTCGATGAAGTTCGAGAAGTACGCCTCGAAGAAGGGCAGGTAGCGAAACCGCGAAGCGCTGAGATCGAAGACAGGCCGCGCGACGGGCGAGAGGCGGTCGAGCGCCTCGTAGAGCACCTCGAAGAGGTCAACCCGGCGGCCGTCGAACGGATGGCCCCTCTGGCGGGCGCGAAGCACCCGCGACGATGCACGAACGTCGCTCCGAGTACCGAGCACCGCGCCGATCAGAGGATCCAGAATCCCGAGCTCGTGCTCGAGGTCGAGCTGCGGCGCGAGTGCCCGTGCCTGCTCGCGGATGGCATGCAGGCCCTTCTCCTCGCGCTGCTCGAGCAGCAGCTCAATCCACTCCTCGAGCTCTCGGCGTCTCAGTGTGCGCGGCGCGCGGGCGCGGCGGCTTCGGCTGAGCCGCGTGTTCTCGAGCAAGGCCCTCGGTACTGAGCTCATGTGCAGCCCCGCGGGCAGCGGGAGATCGCTGTGAGTCGGGCCGGGCCCCTGCCGGGGGCGCAGCAGAACTCCGGGCACCTCGGTGTCCGTCGTGCGTTCGTGGACGAGGAAGAGCGACCCGTCCTCGGCCGGCCGACCAAGCCGCGCGGAACGATCCGCGATCAGCGCGCCGGAATAGAGGGCGGCGACGACGTCGTAGAGGTTCTGCCGGATGACCTGCTCGGGTGGATCCCTGAGGTTCCGCGTGTAGAGACTCCGCGCGAGCCGGCGCAGCTCCCCGCGCGCAACTGCGTCCGCGATCGTGCTTCGCGGGGCGGCGCTCGAGGAGAAGATGTATGGGAGCTCGTGGACGGACATTCTTTCGGCTAGCAACTGCGCGAAGGACGCTGAACGGACATTTTGCCCTATTTTGACCGATCCGCCGGACATTTCACCCAGTTATGCGCTTGAGTGACCGCGTTACACGCGACGGGCTGATCCGGGAAGCACTAGGCGAGGTCGGCGGCGGAGGTAGCGTGCGGGCGTCCAAGAAATCGTGATTCGGCTGATGGTCAAGGAGGTTTGACGTGTCGAAGATCGTCCACTTCGAGATTCCCGCTGACGACACTGCCCGGGGGAGGGAGTTCTGGGGGGCCCTCTTCAACATCCAGTTCCAGAGCTACGAGGGGCCGATGGAGTACCACATGTTCCAGAACGACGATCAGACCGGGGGCGGCCTCTACCCGCGGCAGGAGGGCGAGAAGGGGCTGATCCCGTACTTCGCCGTCGATGACATCGATTCGACCCGCCAGAAGGTCGAGCAACTCGGCGGGAAGACTGAGGAAAAGGCTCCTGTGCCGGGGATGGGCTGGTATGCCCGCGTCGAGGACACGGAGGGCAACTCGTTCTCGCTTTGGCAGAGCGACGAGAACGCACCCGCTCCGGAGTAGCAGGTTCGTACGTTCGCTCGTCTGGGCCTGACGCTCTACACGGTGCGCGACGAGTGCGCCCGGGACTTCGAGGCGACCCTGCGCTCGGTGCGCGGTCTCGGCTACGAAGGCGTCGAGGTCTTCGACCTGCACGGCCACGACCCGGCGCGTGTGCGCGGCTGGCTCGACGAGCTCGGCCTCGCGCCCTGCGGCTTCCACACTTCGCTGGAGGCGGTCGAAGAGCGCCTGCCCGAGCTTGCCGCTGAGGCGGGGGTGCTCGGCACACGGCGGCGCATCGTGAGCTGGATCGAGCCGCCGGAGTCGGGGACGCAGGCGCGGGAGGCGGTCGAGCGCCTCCGCACCGCTGCCCGGAAGGCCGCCGACGCCGGGCTCGAGCTCGGCTTCCACAATCACGCCGGCGAGCTACGGCCGCTCGACGGTGGCCCGACCTTCCTGGACGAGCTGCTCGGCGGGGCACCCGAGCTCTTCCTCGAGCTCGATCTCGGCTGGGCCTGGTACGCGGGCGTCGATCCGGCGGGCCTCCTCGAACGGACGCGCGGGCGCAGCCCTCTCGTGCACGTCAAGGACCTTGCGGTGCGCGGCGTGCCCACGTTCTGCCCGGTCGGCGACGGAGCGGTCGGCTACGAGCGGATCGTGCCGGCAGCCGTCCCCGCAGGAGTGGAGTGGCTGATCGTCGAGCAGGACGAAACCGAAGGCCCGTCGCTCGAGGCCGCCCGACGCTCCCTCGAGGCGCTCAGGAGGATGCTGGCGGAATCCCCGGATCCGAGATCTTCGAGACCGCCCACGCGCGCAGACTCTCGAGCAGGCCTCGCGTAGCGGAACGGTCGAACGGCTCGTCGCGAGGGGAGCACCCCCGCGCCTACGAGCCGAACAGAATCACACGCGCTGGCTTTTGAGCCGCCTCGCCGAGGCGCGGGCCGCCTCACGAATCAGCTCGTCGGGGACGACGTTCACCCTGCACGAGTAGGCCGTAGAGCGGGGCCAGGGAGTGGTAACGGCGCGCGTCAAAGCCTCCCGAGCCGACTGAGCTCGTCGAACCCGATCAGCTTGATTCCGAGCTCCCCGACGCGCGTCCGCACGCGAGGGTCGGTGAGCGTGCGCACCTCGGTTTCTCGCTCGCCCGTGTAGGAGGAGGTCAGCCCATCCGCGTAGCCGGGGTGGCAGCCGAGCTCGGTGATTCCGTCGCCGATCTGCCCGAGGATCACGAGCAGGCTCTCGACCGAGATCTGCTCCGGATGGCTGCGGTCGTCCCAGCGGCCGTAGAACAGCGGACAGTGGCGGGCGTTCGAGTGATCCCGCAGGGGCAGCGCGTGCCGGTCGGCGAAGGCCTCGAAGGCAGGCAGCAGCCGCGGGTCGCGATGGATGTGGTGATGGGAGTCGAGATGCGTCGGAGATCCGCCGACGAGCTCCTCGAAGCGGCCCAGCTGGCGCTCGAGCTCCGGCTCGCATTCCGCCGGCGGAACCAGGAGCTTCCCGCCGCGATCGAGCACGGCGTGCAGGCCGACGGACAGTCGGGGTGCGAGCTCGACAGCCTCCTCCGCCGCGGGCGCGTCGACCATGAGGCTCGCACTCGTCAGGATCCCGCGCTCGCGCGCTTCGCGGATGCCGCGGTTCACGCCCGCGCTGAACCCGAGGTCGTCGGCATTGACGATCAGGCGCTTCACACCGGCTCCGCCGGCGTCAGGCCCACTCGAGCAGGCTGGTCTCCTCGACAGCCGCGCCGGGGTCGCGCGGGACACGGAACGTCTTGATCTCTCCCGCACCGAACTCTGCCTCGAGCGTGCGCCCGACGAGGGGCAGCCCGATCCTCGCCCGAGACGGCCGGCCGGCCGTCTCGTGGGCGCGGACGACGATCGACCCGTCGCCATCCTCCGCCGCCTTGATGAGAGTGACCACGACCGAGTCGCCGTCGACCGACGCAAACGAGGCCCGCTGCGGAAGGTCTCCGCCGTGATACGACTCGAGCAGCGCGAACGGCTGCTGGTTGAGCTCGGTCGCAAGCCGCACCGTGCCGGCCTCGCGCCAGTCGCCCGCATGCGGAACGAGGCGGACGCGAAAGTCCTGCCGGCCCTGGTCCATGTACTCGTAGATGCCGTCGAGGTCGAGCGCCTTCGGCTCGTGCCACGCCCACACCGGGCTGCGAACAGCGCTGATGCCGATGTCGCCGCCGCGGACGTCGTAGCCGTGCTTCGCATCGTTCAGCACGGAGAGGCCGACGCCGGCACCTGACACGTCGACCCATGCCTGCCCGGGCTCCTCGTCACCGCCCGCGACGCGCTCGATGTGGCCGTACGGCACCTCGAAGGTCGCGCGGTCGGTCTCGACGCTCGTCGGGTAGCGGAGCTTGAGCAGCTTCAGCTGCTCGCGCCAGTCCAGCGCGATCCGGATGTCGAGATGCCGCGCGTGTGCTCCCAGGGCGTAGTCCTCGCGCAGCGTCGAGGCGCCGTACGAGCTCTCGACTCGCAACACCGTACGCACCGGGCCGCTCTCGACCACCCGGGTGGACGTGCATGTGAGCTCGCCGAGCTCTTCGTCGTAGGCACGGACGCCGTGGCCCCACGTGTCGGAGGGATCGTCGATCACGACCGCGTGCCGAGAACCCGGGAAGGCGAGATCCGCGCCGGTCGCCTTCACCACGAGCCGGACGACCCGAGCGGTCTCGGGGTCGATCTCCAGGCAGAGGTGCTCGTTCTCGAGCGTCGTCTCGCCGGGAGCCTCCCACAGTCGCTGCTCCTCTCCCTCCGCCCGGATCCGGTAGACGCGATACCCGAGCGCGGGCAGCTCGGCCGGGAACACGAGCCGGCAGCGCGAGCCGTTCAGCGTCGTCGTGCCCAGCACTCGCTGCACCGGCACGGCCACCCCCTCGTGGTCGGTCATGCACGCATCGGCGGCCGGGTAGCCGGCGAACTCGAACTCCACGTCCGCTCGCACCGGCCACGGGTGCGGATTGAAGACGACCAGGGGCGTCATTTCCTCCTCGGGCTCGATCCGGATGCGTCGCGCGATCGACTGGATCGCCCGGTTGAAGGACAGCGCGGCGATGGAGGACGCATGCCCGATCTGGTCGCGCGCGTCCTCGTAGGCCGGCGCGATCGACGTGCCGGCAAGCGTGTCGTGGAACTGGTTGAAGAGCAGGAGCTTCCACGCCTCGGTGAGGCGCGCGAGAGGGTACGGCTGCGCGCCGAGGACGTCCGCGACGGCGCTCCACTTCTCGGCCCGCAGGAGCAGGTTCTCGGCGCGGCGGTTCCAGCGCTTGATGCCGGAGTGCGACGTGTAGCAGCCGACGCCGTGGTGCTGGAGCTCGCCGGCGTGCACCGGGATGTCTCCCTCACGAGCCGCCGTGTCGAAGAACCGGCGCGGGGAGCTGAGCTCGAGCGGTGGCAGCTCCCCCTCCCGATTCAGGCGCGCGATCGAGTCGAGGTTCGCCCGCGTGGGGCCGCCGCCGTGGTTGCCGACGCCGTAGAACACCATGAACTCGCCCTCCGCGTCCGGCAGCCTGGCGAGCACCTTGTCGAGCTGCTCGCCCAGGTCGGCGCGCGGCGCGCAGTACTCGTGCGGAATGCGGTAGGCGAGCACGCGCGAGCCGTCCGGCGATTCCCACCAGAAGGTCGACCCGGGCAGATCCTGCTCGTGCGGGCCCGGCCGGAGGAAGACGTACGAGTCCATCCCGCTCCGGCGCAGAAGCTGTGGGATCGTCGCGTTGTGGCCGAAGGAGTCGAGGTTCGCGCCGGTCGTCGCCGTGATCCCGAAGCGGTCGCGGAGGTAGCGCTGGCCGTAAAGGGCCTGGCGGACGAACGACTCCCCGGCCGGGATGTTGCAGTCGGGCTCGACCCACCAGCCGCCGATCACCTGCCAGCGACCCTCGGCGATGCGCTCGCGGATCCGCTCGAAGAGCTCCGGGTCGCTTTCCTCGACCCACTCGAGGAAGACGACGGAGTCGCAGGTGAAGACGAAGTCGGGGTACTCGTCCATGCGGTCGATCGCCGACCGGAACGTGGCCCGGACCTCCTGGTAGCCCTCGGGCCACTGCCACAGCCACACCGGGTCGATGTGGGCGTTGCCGATCATGTGGAGGAGCCGCTTCGTCATCCGCCCGCCGCCCACGCGTCGACCTGCTCGATGACGAGATGCAGCAGCAGCAGATGCATCTCCTGGATCCGCGCGGTCGTCGTCGACGGGACGATGAGCGTGACGTCCGCGTGCTCGCGTGCCGGCCCGTCGCCGCCGAAGAGCACCGTCGTCACACCCCGTTCGCGCGCGGCCGCGAGGCCGCGCACCACGTTGGCGGAGCGGCCGCTCGTGGTGAAGCCGATCGCCGTGTCGCCCGGACGGGCGAGCGCCTCGACCTGGCGCGCGAAGACCTCCTCGAACGCGAAGTCGTTGCCGATGCAGGTGACGACCGAGGGGTCGACGCCGAGCGAGGCGGCAGCGAGCGGGCGGCGCTCGCGAAGGTACCGGCCGACCAGCTCCGCCGCCAGGTGCTGCGCGTCGGCCGCGCTGCCGCCGTTTCCGAACGCGAAGAGCCGGCCGCCGCCCTCGTAGGTTGCGATCAGGCGCCGTACCACCTCGTCCACCCCCGGCAGGAGCTCCTCGACGCGGGCGGCGACGGCGAGGTGCTCGGCAAGTGCGTCCGCACCTGCCTCACCCATGCGAGAGGACGCCTCGCTCGGCCGCGATCGCCGCCGCTCCGACCACCCCGACGCGCTCTCCGAGGACGGACTGCACGATCTCGGCCGCCTCGCCGGCCGGCTTCATCGCATCGGCGCGGACCCGCTCGCGAACGGGCGCGAGTAGCTGCTCGCCGGCTCGACTCACGCCTCCTCCGAGGACGACCAGCTCCGGCTCGAAGAGGTTGACGATCGACGTCAGCCCGCAGGCGAGGGCGTCCACGGTCTCGTCCCAGACCGCCCGCGCGCGGGCATCGCCGTCCCGCGCGGCCGCTGCGACGTCCGCGGCGTCGGTCCGGGCCAGGCCCTCCTCGCGCGCCCGCTCCGCGATCGACGTACCGGAGACGTAGGCCTCGAGGCAGCCGCGGCGCCCGCAGCCGCGGCACGGCCGCCCGTGTCGGTCGACGGTGACGTGACCGAGCTCGCCGCCGTTCCCCGTCGCCCCACGGTAGAGGCGGCCGTCGACGACCACCCCCCCGCCCACGCCCGTCGAGATCGTGAGGTAGACCATGTTCCGGGTTCCCGCGCCGGCCCCGTACCGGTGTTCGCCGGCAGCCGCCGCGGTGGCGTCGTTCTCGAGCACCGCGGGCCGCCCGTACGCCTCCTCCGCGAGCGCCGTCACAGGCACGTCGCGCCAGCCCGGCAGATGCGGCGGAGCGAGCAGGACGCCTCGGCAGGGGTCGAGCGGACCGCCGCAGGCGACGCCGATGGCGGCCACGTCGGCCCATGGCACGCCCGAGGCCTCGCGTGCCTCTCGCCCGAGCTCCCACAAGCGCTCGAGCACCCGCTCGGGCCCCTGCTCCCCGAGCGTGGGCGCCACCAGAAACGAGTGAACGTGGCCGGAAGGGTCGACGATGCCGGCCGCGAGCTTCGTTCCTCCGATGTCCAGCGCGAGCACAACGGTCTGCCCGCTGCCGTGCCGGCCGTCGCCGACGGCCGGCAGGGCACTCGCCGCCGAGTGCATGGTGTCTAGAGTCCTTCTTGATCAGCCACTACCGCCACTCGCCCGCAGGGCGAGAAATGCAGTTTGGCGGAGAAGCAGCTGGAGCCTCCCTGTGGCAATAGACGATTGATCGACGTCTCTCCGATCAATCGTCTAGCCCTTCCGCCCCTCGGTGGCGATGCCCTCGATGAAGTAGCGCTGGAAGATCGCGAAGAGGATGATCATCGGCACGGTGAGGATCACCGTCGCGGCCACGATGACGTGGTACTCGCCCTCCCCACCCCCACCCTGGCCGAACTGGTCGAGGACCGTCTTGATGCCGAGTGGCAACGTGAAGAGCGCGGTATCGCGCAGGTAGATGAGCGGGGTCATCAGGTCGAACCACTTGGCCTGGACCTCGAAGATGAACGTGACGATCAGGGCAGGCTTCGCCAGCGGCACGGCAATCCGCCAGAACATCGTCCAGTAGCTGTCGCCGTCCATGCGCGCCGCCTCGAAGAGCTCGCGCGGGATCCCGAGGAAGAACTGGCGCTGGAGGAAGATGTAGAACGCGCTCCCGAAGAGCTGCGGAACCCACAGCGGGTACTGCGTGTTGACGAGTCCGAGCTCGTTCCAGATCAGGTAGGTCGGGATCATCGTGACCTGGCTCGGCAGCATCATCGTCGCCAGCACGAGCCCGAACAGGACGTTCCGGCCGGGGAAACGGAAATAGGCGAAGGCGAAGGCGACCATCGCGCTCGAGAACGTCGTGAGGAGGGCGCCCAGGCCGGCAATCCAGAGCGTGTTGAGCAGCCACGTGGCGACGGGCGCGATCTCGAAGACGCGGTCGTAGTTCCACGCCCACGTGGTGGGAATCAGCCGGTTGTCGAAGGTGTCGGACTGCGGCTTGAACGACGCGCCGAGGAGCCACAGGAACGGGTACACGAACAGGATGGAGAGCACGAGCACGAGCGCGACGAACAGCGCCTGCTTGAGCCTTCCGATCCCACGCGGCCAGCCCCCACCGGTCCGGACGGCGACGGGCGGAATGGGTGCGGTCGCCGCCCCCGTTCCGGCGGGGCCGAGAGTGCTCGGCGCGCCGGCGGTCATTTCGGCCCACCCTGGTAGAAGACGAAGCGCCGGCTGACGGTGACGTTCACGAGCGTCACGATCATTGTGATGATGAAGAGCAGCCAGGCCATCGCCGAGGCGAAGCCCATGTTGAAGAACTCGAACGCCTGCCGGAAGAGGTAGATCGTGTACATGAGCGCCGCCTCCGGAGCCTCGGCGCCGGCCTGACCCGGACCGAAGTAGGCGGTGAAGGCTTCCGTGAAGTTCTGGAGGCCCGCGATCGTGAGGATGATGAAGGTGAAGAAGAGCGCGCTCGAGATCATTGGCAGCGTCACGTCCCTGAACCTTCGCCACGCGGAGGCGCCGTCGATCGCAGCGGCCTCGTAGAGCTGGCTCGGCACGCTTTTCAGCGCGGCTAGGTAGATCACCATCGTGCCGCCCACCGACCACACGCTCATGATCACGAGACCCGGCTTGACCCAGCTGGGATCGGTCGTCCAGAACGGCCCCGGCAGGCCCA
>Ga0136617_10001216_pt1 | contig 22683 bp, 23 predicted proteins | sample AntDrymUQ3222106_2_FD_129672 | JGI IMG/M metagenome (GOLD analysis project Ga0136617, IMG submission 129672) | Polar desert sand microbial communities from Dry Valleys, Antarctica - metaG UQ322 (21.06) | ecosystem: Environmental > Terrestrial > Soil > Desert | place: Antarctica: Dry Valley...
GAGACGCTGGTGGACGTGGCGGGACCACCAGCGCCGGACGACGTGTGGCGACCAGGGCCGTGGCTTGCGCCGCTGAGGAGCCCCACGATGAGCAGCACGACCAGGAGGACGGCGATGACCGCGAACACCTTCACCCAGCGTGGTGTGCCCGCGGTCGGCGCGCCGCCGGTGCCCCGGGCGGCGTCGCCATCGACCTCGGGGGCGGAGGGCGAGTTAGCCATGTGCGTGCCCCTTCCGTTGCGCGTGGTCATCAGAGAGTTCCATCACGCCGACAGTTTACGAGACACCGTGTCGATAGCAAGCTAAGGTGTCTCGACTACCGTCGGCGCGTATCCTGGGGACGTGCCGAGGCTGTGGACCGAGACAATCGACGCGCACCGCGCCGCGGTGCACGACGCCATCCTGGACGCCACAGCGGCGCTCGTGGCAGAGCACGGGCTGCGGTCGGTGACGATGTCGCAGATTGCCGAGGCGGCCGGTATCGGACGTGCGACGCTGTACAAGTACTTCCCGGACGTCGAAGCGATGCTCCTCGCCTGGCACGAGCGGCAGGTCGCCAGCCACCTCGAACATCTCGTCCAAGTGCGCGACCGAGCCGGCAACGCCGGCGAGCAGCTCAAAGCCGTGCTTGAGGCCTTCGCGCTCATTTCCCACCAGCACCACGGCAGCGAGCTCTCGGTCCGACTACACCGCGGCGAGCACGTCGCCCAAGCACAGCAACAGCTCAGTGACTTCGTCCGAGACCTGCTGATCGACGGCGCCAAGACCGGTCACATCCGGGACGATGTCGCGCCTGATGAGCTTGCGGGTTATTGCCTGCACGCGCTCGCAGCAGCCAGCGCGTTGCCGTCCAAGGCCGCGGTTCAGCGGCTCGTCATGGTCATTCTGGCTGGGCTGCGCCCACATGGCTAGGGCGGCCAGCTCGTCGGCGGCGCCCAAGGTGATGACGGCAGCCCTGGATGCACCCGTTGGTGCTCGCCGGCTCGCACTCGCCTCGCGGCCTCTCAGCGACGTGCGTCGGATAGCGTGATCGAGGTGAGCCCGCCCTACTCACCCTCGCTGCCCTGAGCTACAGCGACCCGGCCGCAGCACTCCGGCGCGCGCTGCGCACTAAAGGCCGGCGCTACGGCGCGACGCCCCACCCGCTGGTGCTGGCGCTTGCCGTCGAGGAGCAGGGGTGCAGGAGCGGGATGTCGCTGCCGCGCTGTTTGGCAAGGAGGTGATGCAGGTGAGCCTGACTTGGCCGTTATCGCGGCCCTCTAGGCTCCCGACGGGACGACATGCGATCAAAGAGGGACGGCACGCCTGCCGACAGCCAGCCGGACTCCCGCGAACCTGCGCGGACAACGAGCGCGGGCTCCGACGACGCCGACCAGCTTCGCTACCAGAGCTCGGAGGGGCTCCAGACGCTGGCAGCCGTCATGCGCCGGGTGGACCTCGACGTGATCGCACGCCACATGGTCGACGCCTACTGCGCCGAGATCGAGTCCTACCAGCGGCTTCCACGCGCCGTGGTCGACGGCCGCAAGCCGGCCGTCGCACGCTCGAACGTCGCGCTGTTCCTCGATCTCGCCGACAAGCAGCGCGAGATCACCGAGGACGATCTGCAGACCGCGCGTGCCGGCGCGCGGGCCGACGCGCGCGACGGCATCCCACTCAACGACCTGCTACAGGCCTACCGGATCGGCGGCCTCGTCTGCTGGCGCGAGATCCTTCCTCACGGACGGCCCGAGGAGCACTTCGCCGCAGCCGCGGCCGGTGAGCTGTACGTGCGCTTCGCCGAGACGATGTCGAACGCGGTCACGGCGGCCTACAACGACGAGCTCGAGCTCATGGGCCAAGGCGAGGATCGCGTTCAGCGTGCGCTGTATGACGGGATCGTCGGCGGGGAGACGAGCGAGCGCGAGCTGCGCGTGCTCGCCGACGAGCTGGGATTCCCGCTGCAGACGTCCTACCTGCCGTTCGCCGCCGGCGTCGCCGGGCGGCGGCGCCGGCGCGCTCGCGAGGCTGCTGGGGCGCGATAGCCTGCTCGCGCTGGCGGACGGCGAGCGCGTCTCCGGCTTGGCGGTCGACGACGCGGCCGAGCGGATCCTGACCGCTGCGGCCGCGACCTTCGCCGTCGGCGCGCCCGTAGAGCGCTCGGAGCTCGACGCCGCGCTCGACGATCAGCGAGCGCTCCTCGATCTCGGGTTGCGCGCGGGCCGCGCCGGCGCCATCGGCCAGCGCGAGTTCCTGATCGAGCGCTGGCTCGTGCGCGGCCCGTGGCTGGGCAGCGCGCTCGAGCAGCACCTGCTCGCGCCGCTGGACGAGCACGATCGAGACAACGGCAGCGAGCTGGTCGCGACGCTCGAGGCCTTCGTCGGCGCCGGCCTCTCGCGCAAGACCGCGGCGCGGAACCTCCGCATCCATCCCAACACGCTCGACTACCGACTCGATCAGATCACTCGGCTGACCGGCGTGCGGCTTGGTCAGCCGCGCGACCTCACGCTCGTGACGCTGGCGCTGGCCCAGCGCGGGCTGCCCGCCAAGGCCGAGCCCGGCGGAAGATGAGCCCGGCGGCCGGGCGTTTGTGACACGTCATAGTCGCGGACCCGAGATCTTGGGACGGTTCCCGTTGATCGCGGCTCGCGGCTGAGGTTTCGTTCCCGTCCCACGGAGCGCCCCCGGCCACCGCCACGTTGGAGGCGGCCGCGATGGCAGCTCAGGCCAACCAATCCAGAGGAGGACCAGTTCATGCGTGTGCGCAGCATCCTCGTGCTCGTCGCCACCGCCATCGCACTTCGTGTCCGCCGGCATGATCTGCAACTGGCGCATCGACTACCGCTACTCGGACACGAGCGGCCGGACCTACTTCACCAACAGGGGCCGGCTGCGCGAGAGCTGCAACCGATACGGCGAGCGCAACATCTTCGTCGGCAGGGACATGCGCACCGGACAGGCCTGCGCCGAGCTCTTCACGAACGGAAGATTCGTCGTGCGCCAGTGCCACAACATCACGCGGTGACGGTGAACGGGTGAAACGGGGCCGCCGGCGTACGGGGAGCCGGCGGCACACCCGGCCCGGGCCATGGTTCAGCTGCGCTGAACGGTGCGGGTACGGCGGGTCACGGCCGGCACGCACAGCGGCCCTCCGCTAACCGGGTCTTCGATGATGCAGACGTCGACGTCGAAGACGGTCCGGACAAGCTCTGCGGTGATGATCTGTGCGGGAGGGCCGGCCGCGACGATCGCTCCTTCGCGCAGCGCGACGATGTGGTCGGAGTAGCGCGCGGCCTGGTTGAGGTCGTGCAGCACCATGACGATCGTGCGGGCGTCGCGGGCGTTGAGGTGGGCGACGAGTTCGAGGATCGAGAACTGGTGGGCGAGATCCAGGTAGGTCGTGGGCTCGTCGAGCAGCAGCAAGTCGGTCTGCTGGGCGAGCGCCATCGCGATCCATGCGCGCTGCCGCTGGCCGCCGGAGAGCTCGTCGACGGGCCGGCCGGCGAGGTCGCTGGTGCCGGTCGCCTCGAGCGCGCCGGCGAGAGCGGCTTCGTCCTCGCGGCTCCAGCGGCGCAGGAGCCGCTGATGGGCGTAGCGGCCCTGCGCGACGAGCTGGCGCACGGTCAGCGCCTCAGGCGCGACGGGGCCCTGCGGCAGGATCGCCAGGCGGCGCGCGACCTCGCGCGTGTTCAGCGACGCGATCGCCTGCCCGTCGAGCAGGACGTCGCCGGCCTCGGGACGCAGGAGACGGCCGAGGGCGCGCAGGAGGGTGGACTTCCCGGAGGCGTTGGCGCCGACGAGCGTGGTGATGGTGCCGGGGACGATCTTCACGCTCAGCCCGTCGATGACGGGCGGGCCGCCGTAGCCGAGGACGAGCTCGCGCGCGTCGAGGGTCATGCCGCCCGCACCCGGCCACGGGCCAGCAGCCACAGCAGATAGGGGGCGCCGACGATCGCCGTCACGACGCCGACCGGGACGTCGACCGGCGCGAAGGCCAGGCGGGCGATTGCGTCGGCGAGCAGCACGATCGCTGCGCCGAGCAGGACCGAGGTCGCCAGCAGCGGCGCGTGTGCGCCGCCGACCAGCCGGCGGGCGATGTGCGGTGCCATCAGCCCGACGAAGCCGACGGGCCCGGCGACCGCGACGGCGCTGCCCGCGAGCCCGGCCGCGAGGACGAGCAGCCGCAAGCGCTGGTGCTCGACCCGAGCGCCGAGACCGCGCGCGACCGGGTCGCCCAGCGAGAGCGCATCGAGGTCGCGGGCGCTGAGGGCGACGAGCGGCAGGAGCAGCGCCAGCCACGGGGCCACGGCGCCCAGCTCGGGCCAACCGCGGCCGTAGACGCTGCCGGCCATGAACGTCACGAGCTGGCTGGCGTGGATGAGCTCGTCGATCGTCGCCACCACGCCGAGCACGACCGCGTAGCCGACCGTCGTCACGCCGACGCCGACGAGCAGCAGTCGCGAGCCCGATGTCCCACCGCGCCAGGACAGCGCGTAGACCAGGGCGCTGGCGGCCAGCGCACCGGCGAACGCGAACGCCGGTAGGACGGAGACGGGCAGGTCCGGCACGGCGACGATCACGACGACCGCTGCGGCGTTGGCGCCCGCCGAGACTCCGACGAGCTCGGGCGCGGCGAGCGCGTTGCGGGTGATGCCCTGCAGCACGACGCCTGCGGCGGCCAGGCCGGCGCCCGCGCAGGCGGCCACCAGGGCGCGCGGCAGGCGCAGCTCTGTGACCACGAACGCACCGTCGGCCGCGTCCTGTCCGGCCAGCGCCCGCAGGACGTCGCGCGGAGCGACGGCGACCTCTCCCAGGCACAGCGTCGCGACGAACGCGACCAGCCCCACGACCGCGGTCGCGACGAGCACGAGCGGGGTCCGCGCGGCACCATGCCCGCGTGCGAGGAGCGGGTGAACGCGCAGGCCGGCGATCACGCGCCGACCGCCCCCCGCCGCGCGACGTGCAGGAGCACGGGCGCGCCGACCAGCGCGGTGAGCACGCCGATCGGCAGCTCCTCGGGGGCCACGACGACGCGGGCGAGGATGTCGCTGACGATCACCAGGATCGCGCCGAGCAGCGCGCACGCCGGCAGCAGCGGCGCGAGGTCACGGCCGACGAGCGCCCGTGCCGCGTGCGGCACGGCGAGCCCCACCAGGATCAGCGGCCCGACCAGCGCGACCGACCCGCCGGCCAACGTTACGACGGCCGCCGCGGCGGCGCCCTTGATCAGCCCGGGCCGAGCACCGAGACCACGCGCGACGTCCTCACCCAGCGCCAGCGTGGAGAGCGGGCGCACGAGCCACACGCTGAGCGCCGCTCCCGCGAGGAGGTAGGGCAGCGCTGCGACCAGGGCATCCCAGCTCGCCCCGGTCAGCGACCCGGCCAGCCAGCGGCGCGCGACCTCCAGGCTCTCGCGGTCGAGCACGAGCAGGCCCTGCACGAGCGCGGCGAGCAGGCCGCTGACCGCTGCCCCCGCGACGATCAGGCGCTCCGCTGTGAGACCCGCGCGGCTCGTCGCGCCCAGGGCGACGATCGCCAAGCCCGCGGTCGCTGCGCCGGCGATCGCGACGGGGACGAGCGCCGCGGCACTGCCGATGCCCGCGACGACCTGCGCGACGACCACGGCAAGCGCGGCGCCCCACGAGATACCGAGCAGCGATGGCTCGGCCAGAGGATTGCGCGTCAGTGCCTGCATGAGCGCGCCGGCCACGGCGGCCGCGGCACCCACGACCGCCGCCACGACGATCCGCGGCAGCCGCACGTCGACGACGGTCACGTGCTCGGCCGAGCCGTCGAACGCGGTCAGCGCGCTGAGCACTTCCGCCGCGCCGACCGTGGCGGAGCCGAGCATGAGTCCGGCGCCCGCCGCGACGACAAGCGCCGCGGCAGCGAGCGCGAGCGCGACCGGACCGGAGAGTGCGCGCCGGTCGCCGCGCGCGCCGGCGATCGGGCTTGGCGGGGCGGTGCTCACGCGGTGGCCGGATTCCCGTCGTCGCCGGGCAGGCGCCGGCCATCCACGAGGATCGTGCGCAGCCCGTCGAGGACCCTGCGCGCGGCAAGGTTTCCGATCCCGAGGAACCAGAGGTCGTCGGGCACCTCATAGATGCGCTCGGCACGCACAGCCCGCAGTCGCGACCACAGGCGGTTGTCCTGCAGCCGGGCGAGCAGCCGGTGGTCGTCGCCGAAGCGCGACAGGAACATCACGTCGCCGTCGAGGTCGGGGATCCGCTCGCCGGTCGCGGTGGTGGAGAACTCGTCGTCGTCCTGCGCCGCCGGGCGGGGAAGCCCGACGTCCTCGAGGATCGTGCCCAGGAAGTTCGCCTTCTCGTAGATGCGCACCTCGTCGCCGACCGAGCGCACGACCGAGACCGCCGTGCGAGCGCGCTTCTCACCGAGCGCGGCGCCGAGCTCGCGAGCCTCCGTCTCGTACTCGCCCTGAAGCCGGCGGGCGTCGCCCGCGCGGCCGAGCGCCCTTGCGTGCAGCGCGAAGTTCTCCTTCCACGCGACGCCGACCTCCTCCGTGAAGACGGTCGGCGCGAGCCGGCTGAGCTGATCGTAGATCGCCTCGTGGCGGACCTTGCTCGACAGGATGAGATCCGGCTCCAGCGCGGCGATCGCCTCGAGGCTCGGCTGCTCGATCGTGCCCACGATCTCGACGCCCTTGACCGCATCGGCAAGGTACGCGGGAAAGCCCGCGCCCGCGATCGGCTCCACCGCGCCGACCGGCTTGACGCCGAGCGTCACCGCGCTGTCGAGCTCACCCGTGTCGAGCACGACGACGCGCTGCGGCGTACCCATGACGCGTGCCGTGCCCATCGCGTGGCCGACGCTTCGCGGCGCCGTGGTCCCGGCGCCGTCGTCGACCCCTCGCCCCCGTCGTCCCCACACCCCGCCCCCGCCAGCGCCATCACGGCGGCCGCCAGAACCCCGATCGTCGTTCGCATCCCGTCCCCCTCGATCTCCGCCACCGGGTGGCGTCACTCAGTGTAAGGGCACCCTAACAGTGGGCAGGTCTATGGATGCCTACAAACGCGCGCGGGCCGGCTCTGGGCTGGGCGCCTCGCGCGCTCACCCGCTCGCGCGCCCGAAGCGCGCGGCCAGATCGCGGAAGCGCTCGACGAGCTCGGGCGGCTCGTGGACCTCGAACTCGAAGCCGAGCATGCCGATCCGCATTGCCAGCCAGTCCAGCGAGTCGTCGCTCGTGCGGTACTCGCAGGTGTCCTCGCCGCTGGGCTGCACCGTGCCCCAGAGATACCGCCGGCGCTCGAGGTCGGCGGCCGGCGCGTGGACGGTGACGCGCGCCTGGTGGCGCGACGGGGCCTCATGCAGGCGCGCGGCGACGAACGCCGCCGGGTCCTTGCCGGGCAGCGTGCGCCGCTCGAAGCGCGCACCCGCCGGCGCCGGGCGCTCGAGCCGATCGACGCGGAACGTCCGCCATCCCTCGCGGTCGCAGTCCCAGGCGACGAGGTACCAGCGGCGGCCGAGGTTGACGAGGCTGTGCGGCTCGACGTGGCGGCGGGTCTCCTGCGCCTCGCGGCTGCGGTAGGCGAAGCGCAGGCGCTCGCGGTCGCGGCAGGCGCTCGCGATCGCCGTCAGCGCCTCGGGGTCGACCATCGGCCCGCTGGCGGGCAGCGTCGCGAGCACGGAGCCGAGCGCGTTGACGCGCCGGCGCAGATGTGACGGCAGGACCTGCTCGAGCTTGACGAGCGCCCGGATCGACGTCTCCTCGATCCCCGTGACCGAGGCGCCGGCCGCGGTCCGCAGGCCGACGGCGATCGCCACCGCCTCGTCGTCGTCGAGCAACAGCGGAGGCATCGCCGTGCCGGCATGCAGCCGGTAGCCTCCCGCCGGACCGGTGACCGCATCCACCGGGTGCCGAGGTCACGGAGCCGCTCGACGTCGCGGCGGATCGTGCGGCCCGAGACGCCGAGCCGCTGCGCGAGCTCGCCGCCGGGCCAGTCGCGGCGCGTCTGCAGGAGGGAGAGCAGCTTCAGGAGCCGGCCTGACGTCTCGGTCATCGTGCCGTGGACGATGTCAGAAGTTGCGGCCGGATACTGGCCTAAACCGCCCGTAGGTTGCGCCCATGCCAACGCGATTGGAAGACCCGATGACGGAAACGCAGACGCAGACGCAAGCGAGCGCCGAGCTCGCGATCAGCGTGCGCGGGCTTCGCAAGTCCTTCGGCGACGTGCGCGCGCTCGACGGCGTCGACCTCGAGGCCCCGCCCGGCACGGTGCTCGGCCTGCTCGGCCCCAACGGCGCCGGCAAGACGACCGCGGTGCGCGTCATGGCGACGCTGCTCAAGCCCGACGCGGGCGACGTGCGCGTCGCCGGCATCGACGCCGTCGGCGACGCGGCCGCGCTGCGCGAGCACATCGGCCTGGCCGGGCAGTACGCCGCGATCGACGAGAACCTCACGGGCATGGAGAACCTCGTCATGGTCGGCCGCCTGTACGGCATGCGGCGCGCGCAGGCGACCGTGCGCGCGCGCGAGCTGCTCGAGCGCTTCGACCTGACCGACGCCGCCGGGCGGCCGGCGAAGACATACTCGGGCGGCATGCGCCGCCGCCTGGATCTCGGGGCCGCGCTCGTCGCCAAGCCGCCGGTCCTGTTCCTCGACGAGCCGACGACGGGGCTGGACCCGCGCAGCCGCGTGGAGGTGTGGACGACGATCGAGGAGCTCGTCGCCGAGGGCACGACGGTGCTGCTGACGACGCAGTACCTCGACGAGGCCGACCGGCTGGCCGACTCGATCGCCGTCATCGACCAGGGCCGCGTCATCGCAACGGGCACGCCCGACGAGCTGAAGGATCGCGTTCGCGGCGAGCGGCTGGAGGTGCGGCTGAGCTCGCATGACGAGGCGCCGGTCGCGGCGCGCGCGCTCGCGCCGATGTCCGACGAGCCGCCGCAGGCCGACGGCGACACCGTCACGCTCGGCGTGCAGCGGCGCAACGGCGTGATCGTCGAGGCCGTGCGGCGACTCGACGAGGCGGGCGTCGGGGTCGACGACATCGCGCTACGGCGTCCGACGCTGGACGACGTGTTCCTGGTACTGACCGGCCACGTGGCCGAGACCGCAGATGACGACGAGCAGGAGGAGGCAGCATGACATCGGTTCAGTGCTCGACCGCAGCCGGCGTGCAACCGGAAGGCGGGGCCTCACGATGAGCCGGCTCGTGACGGACACGCTCGTCGTCGCGGAGCGAAACCTCGTGCGGATCACGCGCGCGCCCGACCTGCTGCTGGCCTTCACGGTGCAGCCGGTCATGTTCGTGCTGCTGTTCGTCTACGTCTTCGGCGGCGCGATCCTCGTGCCCGACTTCTACGACAGCTACGTCGCGTTCCTGCTGCCGGGGATCATCGTCCAGAACATCGCCTTCGGCGGGTTCGTCACCGCGCTGGGGCTCAACGAGGATCTGCACAAGGGGCTCATCGACCGCTTCCGCTCGCTGCCGATGGCGCGCGCGGCGGTGCTCGCCGGGCGCACGCTGGCGGACGTCGCGACGAACACGCTGTCGGTCCTCGTCCTGCTCGTGACCGGCCTCGTCATCGGCTTCTCGTTCGACGCCAGCCTGCTCGAGATCGTCGGCGGGCTCGGGCTGCTGCTGCTGTTCGGCTACGCGTTCTCGTGGGTCTTCGCGCTGCTCGGGCTGATCGTCTCCTCTCCCGAGGCGGCGAACTCGCTGGGCTTCATCGCGGTGTTCCCGCTGACGTTCATCTCGTCGGCGTTCGTGCCCGTCGAATCGATGCCCGCAGGGCTGCGGTGGTTCGCCGAGATCAACCCGTTCACGATCGTCGTCGACGCGATGCGCGCGCTGTGGGTCGGCGCGCCGGCCGGCAACAACGTCTGGGGTGCCGTCGTCTGGTCGCTTGTGCTGATCGCGGTGTTCGCGCCGCTGGCGGTGTCGCGCTACCGGCGCGCGGCGGGGCACTGAGCGACTGAGAGATCGCCCGGCCGGGGCGGCAGCCCCGGCCGGGCGATCTGCTGTGCTGTCCGACGCCTCCTGCTACCTCGCGGCGGCGCCGAGGAGCCCAGCGGTCATCTCCAGGACGCGGTCGCAGAGGCTGGCGAGCATGGCGCGGTCGTGGCTGACGATGACGATCGCGGTGCCGGCCTGCGCGGTCCTTGCGAGCAGATGCAGGACACCGGCGGAGACCGAGGCATCAAGCGCGGAGGTCGGCTCGTCGGCCAGCAGCAGACGCGGATCGGCGGCGAGCTCGCGCAGGATCGACACGCGCTGGCACTGGCCGCCCGAGAGCTGCGCCGGGCGCGCATCCTCGCTGAGGGCGCCGAGCCCGATCTCGTCGAGCCGGGCGCGCGCGATTCGCCCACGGTTCGATCTCGCCGTCGCTGCCGCGGCGCATCGGCGTCTCGGCGACGCCGTACTCGGGCATCCAGTAGCCCTCCTCGATCGGATCGAGGCTGCCGACGGCGAACGACGTCACGATCCTCAGCGGTCCGCCGGCGCGCGTGCTCGACGGTTCGCCGCCGCAGGCGGCGAGGGCCAGCGTGCAGCAGGCGGCGATCAGAGCGGCGGCACGGCGGGTGTGTCGGATGAGCATCTCGGTGGATCTCCGTCAGAGGGTGGTCGTGTCGTCGCGCCGCACCGGCAGCGAGCAGGTGTCACACGGCATCTCGCCGGGGATCAGGCGAAAGAGGCAGCACGTGCGCCGCTGGAAGGCGAGCGGCGCGGCGGGTGCGGTGGCGTGCTTCCAGTCGATCAGGCCGTGGATCGGCCAGTCCGCCACCGCGAAGAACGCCAGCGCGTCAGCACGAACCCCGGCACGCTGATGTGCGGGCGCGGAGTGCACCAGGAGCACGAACGCCGTCGCGCAGGACGTCGCGACGTTGCCCCACAGCCGCCGCGCGCTCAAGCCCGTCCGCGCGCGAACGCCGTCGATCACGTGCGAGGTGGCCGGCGAAGAGCTCGTCGCCGAGCGCCGCCAGCGCGTCGTCGTCGACGGCCGCGACGCGCTCGAAGCGCAATGCCGTGCGGACCGGTCGCGCACCGTCGAACTGCAGCAACACGCAATCGGGCGAGAGCACCGGCACGATCCGCCCGGTCACCCAGCAGCCGATGCCGAGCCCCACGACCCGGTTGGCGTAGATCTGCGTGAGCACCGACGCGGCCACGCGATCGCTCTGGGTCCCGCGCCCCGCGCACGTAGTCCGACGCGCCGGCCGGCAACCCCCCGCGCGCCGGATCGACAAGCACCGCCGCCGACCACCAGCCTTCGCCATCGCCGCGGCCGATCTGTACCTCGAAGCGATGGTCGCCGCGCCCCGACAGTCCCGCGAGCGCCGCGCTCAGCCGCACGGCGTGCTCGTGGACGACACTGGTCCCGTTCACCACGATCCTGCTCCCTTGGGTCGTCGGCCCTTCCGCGGGGCCGTGTTTGACAACCACGCGGGCCGCGCACAAGGGCGGACCAGCGTCAAGCCAGCAGGTCTTCGGGCTCGGGTTCGATCTCGCAGGCTCCTTCCCGGGTCAAGGACCCAGTGGGTAGCGCCTGCTCGTCCCCCATACCGCTGCGCGTCAGCTCCGGCTTCTCACCGGATTCCCTGACCACCCCAGAGGGCTGGTACGACTAGCTCACCGGCGACAGTACCAGCTCATCGCGGACGCGTTCGGCGCCGCGGGCGATACGGCCTTCCAGCGGCTCGCGCGAGTCGCAGCGGTGCAGGGCCGCTAAACCCGGTCACACGACGATTGGCCTTGCTCAGGTCGTGACGGCGGACCCTGCCAGCAAAGTCCCTCGGCCGTATTTGGCAAGTTCTACAGCAAAAAAACTTGCCTAGAACTATACTGGTGCGCGATGACGAGCCGGGCTGGAACCCGTGGACCGAGCTCCAGAAGCGCGGCTTCTGAGGTTCGTCGGCGCGTGCTGTCCGGCGGGGAGCGTCATTGGACGCTGTCGGACTTCTCCGACCTCAGCGCGACCGCCGTGGCCCACGCGCTTTCCCGCCTCGCGGCCGACGGGCAGCTACAGCGGGTGCGAAAGGGGCTCTACTTCCGACCCAAGACGACGGTGCTCGGACCAAGTCTGCCCAGCGCGACTGCCGCTCTGGCGCAAACGTTTCGGGCCCCGCTTCACCCATCTGGGCTCACCGCGGCGAGCGCACTCGGCCTCACGACGCAGAACCCTGGCCGTGGGGAGTACGCCACCCCCGCGGCGGCCGGCCCCGGGGCGCTGCGCGACGCGACGGTCCACACTCGACGCCCTCCTACTCGCTACGGACTTTCCGACGAGGACGGTGCCCTGTTGGAGCTCCTACGGGATCGAGCACGTACAAGCGACCTGGATGCCGAGACGACGATCGCGCGGCTCGTCAGCCGTCTCCGCGACCCGGTCCGTTTTCGGCGTCTGGCCGACGCCGCGCTGGCCGAGCCGCCTCGCGTGCGCGCACTGCTCGGCGCGCTCGGCGAGCGGGCCGGCACCTCTGACAACGCCCTCCAGTCGCTGCGCGACAGCCTGAACCCGCTCACTCGCTTCGACTTCGGACCGCTGCGCGCACTCCCCAACGCGCGCGCATGGCAGGCAAAGTGAGGCTCCACGAGCATCCGCAATCGGTCCAGGACGACGCGCGTCGTCGACAGCGACCTGTGGATCCGCAAGCAGCCGCTCGGCCTGTGCCTGCACTACATGGTCACCGCCCGCGCGACACCGGTGGCCACGCGCCACATCGGGCGGGAGCACCCGCGCGAGTCGCAGCTGACATCGCGGCAGGCGTACGGACGCTGTATTCGCTCTGTGAATACACACTGTGTATAGTGTCGCTTCATGGCCACGAACGAAGTCGTCCTCGCGCTCCTGCGCAACGGCCCGGCGCACGGCTACGACCTCAAGCGCGACCACGACGCATGGTTTCCCGACGCCCGCCCGCTCGCGTTCGGCCAGGTCTACGCGACGCTCGGCCGGCTCGAGCGCAGTGGCCACGTCGAGGTGCTCGAAACGCGCACCGAGGGCGGTCCCGAGCGGACGGTGTACTCGCTCACCGAGCGCGGCGAGCAACAGCTGAGCGACTGGCTCGCCGAGCCCGCCGGGCCCGCGGCCTCAAGCGCTGAGGAGATCGTTCGCAAGACCGTCGCGGCACTGCGCACGGGCGCCGACACGAGCGCGTTCCTCGCCCGCCAGCGCACCGCGCATCTACGACGGATGCGCGAGCTCACCGCGCAACCGGCCAACGGCGACCCGGCCGCGCGACTGGCCCGCGACCACCTCGTCGCGCATCTCGACGCCGACCTTCGCTGGCTCGATCTCGCCGTCGAGCGCGTCGCCGCCGGCCGCAGCACGAGCGACCGCTCCCCCGTACCCGAGGAGGCATCCCGATGACCAGCCATTCGGCAGCGCCCATGCTGGAGATGATCGGAGTCGAGCACGCCTACCGGCGCACGGTCGCGCTGCGTGGCGTCTCGCTCACCGTCGAGCCTGGCGAGGTCGTCGCGGTCACCGGCCCGAGCGGCTGCGGCAAGTCCACGCTTCTGCACGCGGCGGCCGGCATCGTCCGACCGCAGGCCGGCGCGGTGCGGCTGCTCGGTCACGACCTCACCGCTCTGGACGAGCCGGCGCGCACGCACCTGCGCCGCCGCGAGGTCGGGATCGTGCTCCAGTTCGGTCAGCTCGTGCCCGACCTGTCGGTGCTCGAGAACGTCGCCCTGCCGCTCCTGCTCGACGGCCACGAGCGCGCGGCCGCCTACACCGCCGCGACGGCGTGGCTCGATCGGGCCGGCTTCGACGCCGAGGTCGGCACGCCGCCGGCAGAGCTGTCCGGCGGCCAGGCACAGCGCGTCGCCGTTGCCCGCGCGCTCGTGGCCGGGCCGGCGGTGATCTTCGCCGACGAGCCGACGGGCAGCATGGACACGATCGGCGGCGAGCAGCTGCTCGAGCTGCTGCTCGGCGCGGCCGGCGAGCGCGGGACGGCGGTCGTGCTCGTCACGCACGACAACGTCGTTGCCGCGCACGCCGACCGCGAGGTGCGGCTGCGCGATGGTCGCGTCGAGGCCGAGGCGGTGCTGCGATGAGACCTTCGACCGCGCTTGCGCTGGCTCGTCCGGCGAGCATCGCCGACCGCGGGCGCTTTGCGCTCATCAGCGGCTCGACCGCGCTTGCCGGTGCGCTGCTGCTCGCAGCGCTGCACATCCTCCGGCTGCCCACGATCGAGTCGGGCAGCGCCGAGCCGCCGGCCCCCGGTCTCGCGAACTACGTCACGGAGGGCGGCCTGCGAGCGGGCGTCGTCATCGCCGCGCTGTTGCTGACCGTGCCCGTATTCGCGCTCGCCGTCCAGGCGTTGCGCGTCGGATCGGTCGCGCGTGATCGCCGGATGGCGTCGCTGCGCCTCGCGGGGGCAACACCGCGCGACGTCCGCACGATCGCCGCCGTCGAAGCCGGCGGGGCCGCGGTCGCCGGTGGCCTGCTCGCCGGCCCGGCCTACCTGCTCCTGTGGCTGCTGGCCGGCGTCCTGCCGCCGGCGGGCGCGCGCATGCTCGCCACCCCCGACGCCCTCGACCTGCTCGCCTGGGCAGCGGTCGTGCCGCTCGCCGGCATCGCCGGCGTGCTCGCCGGTGCCGCGCTCCATGGCCGGACCATCGTCGAGCCGCTGGGCGTCAGGCGCCGCGCGCGGCCGGCGGCACCGGGCCGGTCGAACCTCGCCGGGCTGATCGCCGGCGTCGCGCTCGTCCTCGTCAGCGTCGTCGTCTTCCCGACCGTCGCGTCGCATGGGGCGGGCGAGCTCGGAGTGCTGCTGGCGGCGATCTTCGGGCTCCTTCTGGCGGCGTTCGCCGGCGGTCCGCGGCTCGTGCTCGGGTATGCGCACGTGATCGAACGCCGGCACGGCGTCGAGGCGCTCCTCGCGCACCGGCGGCTGCAAGCCGATCCGCGCTCCGCCGCCCGCGTCGCGGGGGTGCTCTTCGTCTGCGGCGTCGCGCTCGGCGTCGAGGCGCTGCTCATCGCCGAGCAGCTCTCCCAGTCAGGGTTCGGCGGCGGCGACGGCTTCTATCTCGTCGGCTACGGGATGACCGCGATCGTCGTGCTCGTCGCGGCCGCGGTCGCGCTGCTGACGCTGCTCGTCGGCGCAGCCGACGGCCTGCTCGACGCGCGCCGGCCGCTGGCCACGCTGGCGGCGCTGGGCGTCGACGCGCGCATGCTCGAGCGGGTGGTTGGCCGGCAGCTGTCCGCCAGCGCCGTCCCAGCCGCAGCCGCCGGAGCATTCGTGGGCGCACCGGCGATCGTGATGCTGGGCGGGATCTCCGTCGGCATGCCCTTCCTGCTCGCCACGGTGCTCGTGCCGGCGAGCATCGCCGCGCTCACCGCCGCCCTCGTCACGGCGGTTGGGGCGCGGCTCTCCGCGCGGCTGCTGCGCTCGCTGATCCGCAGCGCGGTCGACCCCGAGAACCTTCGCGTCGCTTGACCCCACGCCCGAGCCCCGCGAAGCTCGCCCGGCTGCTTGAGACGGCCGCGCTCGCCGCCTGACCCGCCGGAAGGCTCACCCACGCACAAAGCCCGTACGCTCGCCGCAGCATGCCCGACGGCCGCCAACGTCCCAGCCTGTCGCTGTCGCCCGTCGCCAAGCGCGCGACCGTCGTCGGCGCGGGCTCGTTCGGCACGGCGGTCGCGGTGCTGCTGGCGCGTGGCGGGCTGCGCACGACGCTGCAGACACGCACGCCCGAGCAGGCGCGGCGGTTGCAGGAGGATCGTGAGAACCGCGTCTACCTCGCGGGCGTCGACCTGCCGCGCGAGCTGCGCATCGAGACCGTCGAGGCCGGGCTCGCGCGCGCTGACTACGTCTTCCTCGGGGTGCCGTCGGACGGCCTCGGGCAGACGATCCGCGGCCTGACGAAGAGCGGGCTGCGAGCGCGCACGGCGGTCATCTCGCTGGCGAAGGGCCTGACGCCGCCCGACGGCATCGCGCCGACGATCCTGCTGCGCGAGCGCTTCGGCGAGGCCTGCGTGGCGTGCATCGGCGGACCGGCACACGCCCGCGAGATGGTCAGTGAGGGCGCCGCCCTCGTCGCCGCCTCGACGAACGAGGAGCTCGCGCGGACGATCGCCGGCGTCTTCAGCCGCGCGGGCGTCGTCTGCGAGCAGTCCAACGACCCGATCGGCGTCGAGCTCGCGGGCGCGGCGAAGAACGCGGCGGGCCTGGCGGCGGGCGCGACCGAGGCGCAGGGGCTCAACGCCGCCGGCGCCGCCGCGGGCCACATCTTCGCCGAGGTCTGGCGTTACGCCGAGGCGCAGGGCGCACGGCCGGAGTCGATGCTCGGGCTGGCGGGAACGGGAGACCTCGTGGCGACGGTGCTCGCACCGCAGAGCCGCAACCGGCGCGCGGGTGAGCTGCTCGCAGCGGGCGTGCCGGCGGCGGAGATCCCGGAGCGGATCGGACAGGCCGTCGAGGCGCTCGAGTCGGTCCCGCTGCTCGCGCGCGCGCTCAACCAGGCCGGCCTCGAGGCGACCGTCACCGACGGCCTGGCGAAGCTCATCTCGGGCGAGCTTCCGCTCGACGAGTGGATCGCCCTCGTGCGCACGACGGTGCCGCCGCCCGCGCGCTGGCGCCGGCGCCCGGCGCCCGGGCTGTGGGCGCGAATGTGGGCGCGGCTGCGCGGCGTCAACCGCCGCGAGCCGCAAGCGTCGTGACGACCGCCTCGTAGACGCCCGCACCGTAGGACTCCTCGGCGACGCGCACGTTCGCGCGGGCGCCGATCGCGTCGCGCAGCGTCGGGTCGCGCTGCACCGCGTTGGCGACGAACCAGAACGCGCCGACGTGCTTCGCGGTCTCCATGTCCTCGCGCGAGTCGCCGACGGCGATGACCTCCTCGGGCGCGAGGCCGCGTGCGCGCATGTGCCGCGCGACCGCGTTGCACTTCGACGCCCCGCGCGGGACGAGGTGGTAGGCGCGCACCTCGTCGAGCCCCACGAGGTCCGGCGAGCGGCGATGCACGCCGCCGTTGTCGACCAGTCGCAGGCCGCCGTGGCCGCGCTCGGCGAGCAGCGCGTCGACCTCGGCAGCGTCGACGAGCCCGCGAAAGAGGTGTGACACCTCACGGTTGCGATGCCAGGGGTCGTGGTACTCAAGGCGCCCGGCGTAGTGCTCGAGCAGCAGCGCGGGCGCGCCGGCCGCCTCGATCTGGTCGTGGATCGTGCCCGCCGCGCCGTCCGGCATGAGGTCGCCGGTGAGCCAGTGCTCCTCGCCGTCGAGCACGAGACACGAGCCCGCTTCGAAGATGTACGCCGACTGCGCGAACAGGCGCGCGTTCTCGGCGACCGTCCCCTGACGGCGGCCGGACATCAAGACGACCTCGGCGCCGGCGCGATCGCAGGCCTGCAGCGCGCGCACGCCCTCCAGGGAGAAGCGCTTGTCGGCGCCGCGCAGCAGCGCGCCGCCCGGCCCGAGCAGGGTGCTGTCGAGGTCGACGTAGAGGCAGCGCACGGCGTCATCGTCTCGCACGAAGGCCGTCGAACGGTCCGCGGCCGCACGACGCGTGTGCTGGCACCCCGATTGGTACGGGTCTCAACCCGTCGGGCTAGTTGCCTGCCGTACCGTCGAGTAGCGGTATCGTCGAGAGCTGCCGCGCCGTCTGCCACTCCTCCTCCAGATAGCGCGAGATCGCTTCCTCGTTGCCATGCAGGCTCGAGAACTGCTTGTCGAACGTGTCCGAGAGCCAGGCGACGGTCCGACGCGTCAGGCTTTCCTGCGCCTCCTCCACGGCGACGAACCGCACGCGTGTGCCATGACTGATGAACTGCTGTGCCGTCACGAGCGCTTTCAGCGCAGCTGTCTCCGACAGGACTCCGAACACGGCGACCGGCCGCGTCACGCCGTTCAGCAGAAAGTCCACCGGATACTTGCCGTCGGCATCATGCACCGGGTCCGTGTAGTCCTTGATCGCTCGATCGGAGAAACGCTCGAGGACAAGCCGCTCGAAGTCGTCGCGGAACGTCGACCGGACGATCTCCCGTTCAAGAAAGCGAAGATCGGCAACCTGGATCAGAGCATGCACGAAGTTGAAGACCGCCGAGCCCAGCAATTCTTCGGTCGGCGAACGAGCGACGAGTTCTCCTTGGCGCTCCTGAACACCGTGTCTACTTCGGATCCCCTCGAATATCGCCGCCCTGGCGCCTTCACCGAGCCGATCCGTGTCTACGTGGTAGGAGAGATGCAGCAACGTGTTGGCCTTGTCCGTCAGCTCATACGATCCGTCCGCGAGCTGGCGAATGTAGACGAGAAACCCGTCACCATCGGGGAAGTGGAAGGGCACCTGGACGAGGATCTCGGAGGCGCTGGTTGTACGCAGACGCACCTCCTGCGCAAAGGCAGAGCTGATCAACCGCTGGAGTCGCTCGGTGAGCATCAGAGCATTGTCGCTTGCGCCGGCGGACGGAAGGCGGCCGCCTGCAACATCGCTCGCAGCGCTCCACCAAGGTCCGCGAAATCGTCCGTCGCCTCGGCGAATCCTTCCGCGTCGAAGCCCCGTTCCTGGTATCGCTGGGTCGCGCTGTGGACGTGACAGACGAAATCGACATCGCTTCCCTCGATTTTGTTGCGATGCGGGTGCGAGGGACCGTTGTGTCGGCGCAGATTGATGGTGGCTCCGCCCATGGACACATACGCGAGGATGACCGAGAAGTTGTCCGGATCCTGCGTGCTCTGCCGGATCGCGAGGCGAAACTGCGAGTCGGAATCCCCTCGCACTGAGATCGCGATGCGGCGGTGACCATCAGGGCCCGGCTCGAGCTTGGCGACGAGGCTGCGCGGGTCGATCTCCGGTTTGGGCTCGGCGAGGAGGCGGGCTATGTCGGCATCAGCAAGCAGCAAGATGGCAGGCTTCACGAATAGCCGTGTCGCGAGTGCTTCGCCGAGCATTCACGCAGCCCTGCCGTCCGCTCCGAGACCGCACACCTCGGACAATCCGGCAAGCGCGCATGGTGCGCCAGCGACCGCGCGCGAGAGCACTTGGAGGCGATGCCATCTGCGAGGCACGAACCGCTCAAGCGGTCGACCGCAGCGCACACAGGCTGACGAGCGGCGGGCGCTCGAGCAGCCCGTCCGCGGCGCCGTCGTCGAGCAGGCGCCCCGCGCGCCGCAGCCGGCTCATCACCGCTCCGAGCACCGCGCTCGCCATCGGCGTGAGGTCCTCCAGCGGCTGGTGGCGGTTCTGGCGCACGTCGAGGTCGACCTGCGCGAGCGCGTCGATCCCGGCGTCGGCGTGGACGTCGAGCAGCAGGCCCATCTCGACGGCATAGCCAGTGCAGAACGCCATCCGCTCGAGCAGCTCGCGACGCGCCGCGATCTCGCCCGCGAGCGGCTGGCGGATGGTCGCCAGCTCGGGGTGGAACGCGGCCAGCAGCGGTCGCGCTGTGAGCTCGGTCACGCGACCGCCGCCGGTCGGCAGCACGTCGCCGCCGCCGTTCTTGAACGGCCGCCGGTAGAAGCCCTTGACGAACTGCACGCCCGGCGCGCAGACGAGCGGGCCGAGCAGGCCGCAGGCGAAGTGCGCGCCGAAGTCCTCGGAGTCGGCGTCGACGAAGCAGACGAGGTCGCCGCTGCACACGGTCAGCCCGCGCCACATCGCGTCGCCCTTGCCGAGCACCGGACCGAACGACGGCAGCAGCTCGGCCGGGCGCGCGACCTCGGCGCCGAGCCGTGCCGCGATCTCCCCCGTCGCGTCGCGCGAGTCGTCGTCGAGCACGAGCACCTGGTCGACGACGCCCGCCTCGCGCAGCGCGACGAGCGGCGCCACGACGCCGGCGATCGTCGCCGCCTCCTCGCGCGCCGGAACGCACACCGAGATCGTCTCCTCGCGTTGTGCGCGCAGACGGTCGGCCGGAAACTCGGCGTGGTGGAAGCTGCGCACGCTCAAGGCGCTCGTACTATGGCAGCGCGTGTCCGTCGCCCCTGACGTCCATCCCTGGAGCGCCCTGCTCGACCTCGGGCGCGCCGACCAGCGGCTCGTGCGCGAGGCGTTCGAGGGCGCGCGCGCGGCGATCACCGAGCCGCTGCCGGACGAACTGCACCCGGCGCTGCTGGACGCGCTGCGCAAGGCCGGGATCGAGGCGCTGTGGTCACACCAGGCGCAGGCGCTGCACGCCGCCTGGGCGGGCCCGACGATCGTCACGACCGGCACCGCGTCGGGCAAGTCGCTGTGCTTCAACCTGCCCGCGCTCGACGTCCTGTGCCGCGACGCGAAGGCGCGCGCGCTGTACCTGTACCCGACCAAGGCGCTCGCGCAGGACCAGGCGCGCGCGATCAACGCGCTCGGGCTGGCGAAGCAGGTCCGCCCGGCGATCTACGACGGCGACACGCCGCGCGAGCAGCGCACGCAGATCCGCCGCCGCGCGAACCTCGTGCTCACAAACCCCGACATGCTGCACATGGGGATCCTGCCCCACCACCGCCAGTGGGGCGACTTCTTCTCGAACCTCGCGGTCGTCGTCGTCGACGAGGCGCACGTCTACCGCGGCGTCTTCGGCTCGCACGTCGCCAACGTCCTGCGGCGGCTGCGGCGGATCGCCAACGCCTACGGGACCGAGCCGCGCTTCCTGCTCGCGAGCGCGACGATCGCCAACCCGGTGCAGCTCGCCGAGAAGCTCACGGGCCTGGAGGAGATCGCGCTCGTGGACCGCGACGGGGCGCCCGGCGCGGCGCGCGAGATCGCGATGTGGAACCCACCGCTGACCGACGAGGCGCTCGGCACGAGGCGCTCGTCGCTCGCCGAGGCGGCGGAGATCGTCGGCCACCTCGCGCGCCACGGAGCGCGCACGATCTGCTTCATCAAGTCACGCCGCGCGGTCGAGCTCGTCGCGCGGATGGTCGCGCTCGACGACCCGAAGCTCGCCGACCTCGTCGTCCCCTACCGCGCCGGCTACACGCCGCAGCAGCGCCGCGAGCTCGAGGGCCGGCTCATGCGCGGCGAGCTGCTCGCCGTCATCACGACCGACGCGCTCGAGCTCGGGATCGACATCGGCGCGCTGGATGCCGCGGTCGTAGTGACGTTCCCCGGCACGGTCGCGTCACTGCGTCAGATGTGGGGTCGCGCCGGGCGCCGCGGCCGCGGCCTCGCCGTCTACGTCGCGGGCGAGGACGCGCTGGACCAGTTCTTCTGCCGTCACCCCGACGAGTTCCTCGAGCGCGCCGTCGAGGCCGCGATCCTCGACCACGAGAACGAGCCGATCCATCTCGCCCACCTGCTCTGCGCCGCGCACGAGGGGCCGCTGAGCGCGTTTGACGACGTGACGCTCGGGCCGCGCTGGGAGGCGCACGCGCAAGCGCTCGTCGCGATCGGCGAGCTCGTGCAGCGCGGCGATCAGTACCTGCTCAGGCACCCCGAGGACTACCCGGCCGCGCGCGTCTCACTGCGCTCCGCATCACCGGACTCGTTCGCGATCGTCGACGTCTCCAGCGGCGAGCTGCTCGGCACGGTCGAGTCCGCGCGCGCGCACACGACCGTCCACGACGGTGCCGTCTACCTGCACCAGGCGCGCTCGTACATCGTGCGCGCGCTCGAGCTCCACTCCCGCCGCGCGCTCGTCGAGCCGTTCACCGGCGACTTCTACACGCAGCCCAAGAAGGAGACGATGACCGAGATCGAGGGGTTGCTCGACCGCCGCGACACGTGCGGCGTGCAGCTCTCGTTCGGGCGCGTGAGCGTGACCGAGCAGGTGCTCGCCTACCAGCGCAAGCGCATCTCCGACCACGAGATGATCGACCTGCAGACGCTCGACCTGCCGCAGACGACGTTCCAGACGCAGGCGCTGTGGTTCGAGCTGCACGACGACCTGCTCGCTTCGGACTTCCCGCTCGAGGTACTGCTCGGCTCGCTGCACGCCGCCGAGCACGCGCAGATCGCCGTCCTGCCGCTACTGGCGATGTGCGACCGCTGGGACATCGGCGGCCTGTCTACGAACGCCCATCCGCAGACAGGCGCGCCGACGATCTTCATCTACGACGGCCACCCCGGCGGCGTCGGCATCACGCGCCAGGGCTTTGCCTGCTTCGAGAGGCTCGTGGCGGATGCGCACCGGCTGATCTTCGAGTGCGGCTGCAAGGACGGCTGCCCGTCGTGCGTGCAGTCGCCGAAGTGCGGCAACCTCAACGAGCCGCTTGCGAAGGCGGGCGCGCTCGAGCTGCTCGCGCGGATGCTCGAGCGCTGAGCGGCTCCTGGCTCAGGAGGCGCCCGTCGCAGACGACGGCGGCCGGCGTCTGCAGCACGCCGAGATCCTCGCGCGGGTCGCGCGAGTATGTGACGAGGTCGGCCGCGGCGCCGTCGACGAGACCCTTCAGCCCGAGGAACCGGCGCGCGCTCGTCGTTGCGGCCGCGAGCGCGTCGGCGGCCGGGACGCCGTGGTCGGCGAGCGCGGCGACCTCGAGTGCGAGACTTCCGTGCGGCTCCTCGTCGGTGCCCGCGAGCAGCGTGACGCCGAGCTGCACGGCGAGCGGGAGCGTGCGGCGCTGGCGCTCGAGCAGCTCCCGGGCGGCGGGCACGTGCTCGGCGAGCGGCGCGATGTGGCCGAGCACCGTCGTCAGGGTCGGCGTCCACGCCGTCCCGCGGTATGCCATCTCGCGCACCGCCTCCTCGGTCGCCCAGGTGCCGTGCTCGATCGAATCGACGGCCGTCCCGACGACCTCGTGCACGATCGGGCCCATGACGTGTGCCGCCACGCGCCCGCCCTCGGCGTGGACGGCGTCGACGATCGCTCCGAGCAGGTCCA
>Ga0136617_10001217_pt1 | contig 22648 bp, 20 predicted proteins | sample AntDrymUQ3222106_2_FD_129672 | JGI IMG/M metagenome (GOLD analysis project Ga0136617, IMG submission 129672) | Polar desert sand microbial communities from Dry Valleys, Antarctica - metaG UQ322 (21.06) | ecosystem: Environmental > Terrestrial > Soil > Desert | place: Antarctica: Dry Valley...
CAGGGACCCCACGCCGCGAAGCCGTCGCCCCACTTCCCGTTCAGCCAGTCGAAGAAGTCGTCGAAGCCCGCAGGCTCGCGGCCTTCCACGCCCCACTGCATCGACCGGGCGGAGATGTCGTTGATCACCGAGTAGCCCGCGACGTGGTCACGCGCCCGCTCCACCGGGATGTCGCGGCCCGCCGTGCCGATGACAATGGCCAGCTCGAGCTCCCAGTCGAGCGTGTTCGACACGGTCGGCAGGGTCACTGCCTCACCGGGGCCGATGATCGCCGACGACGGCTTGATGAAGAGCTTCGGCACGATCCTGGTCTTGTCGACGCGCGCCCCCCCGCCCTCCTCGATGTGCGCCTGAAAGTTGCCGGCCACCGCGAGGAGCTTGCCCGGCCGGCGGATGGGCGCCAGCAGCTCCACGGAGCTCAGCGCTGCGCCGCCGCCGGCCGCGGACCGGGCAGCCGCCAGTGCCTCGGGGCCGGCCTGGAGCAGCGCCATGAGATCGCCCGTCGGGACGCGGCCGCCGGAGGCCTCGGCGAGGTCGACGATGCGTTCGTCGCCGGGATCGCCGGTGACGGCGCCGCTGCGGGGGGTCCCGTCGGGACCGCGGAACGTGGCAAGGCGCATGGTGGTGTCTCCTCCGGAGCGACGGTGGCTCTAGCGCGTCGAAGCGTGAACGGGGGCGGGGGCGGCGAGCTCCGCGAGCCGGACGGGGACGTTGCCCCGGGCCTGCGACATGAGGATGGCCTGGGTGAGCGCGACGGTCGTGCGCGCCGATTCCGGTGGGCTCGCCGGCTCGTGACCCGCGTCCAGCGAGCTGATGAGGTCGCGGAGCCCGGCCTGCATGCCGGCCACGGTCCAGTGGGGCGTGATGGGCTGGACCGTCGCGACCCCGGGTCTGGTCCGGATGTCTTCGTGATACACCGAGTGGAGCCGTATCCCTTCGAGGTCGATGACGATCCGGGCATCCCTGCCGGTCATCGTGACGCTGGTGTCGAGGCCCGCGGTGTCCTTCATGCCCGTGAGATAGGCGCGGACGCCGTTGGCGTACGCGATGTAGTAGTTCGCGCCCGGCTCGGTGGCCGGGTCGTTGCCGCCGTCCCCCGCGTAGGCGATTCCGTACGCCTCGAACCCGGGCTCGAGCTCCGCCCAGACCCAGACGGGCTCCGAATCGGCCAGGAAGTTGACCAGATCGATGGCGTGGGTGTGGTTTCGGAACAGCATCGACCGCGGGCCGCCCATCTGGACGACGATCTGCGACAGCCTCCCGATGTCACCGGACCGCCCGATGCGGCGCGCCTCGACGAACTCCGGGAACCAGCGGCGGGTGTAGTTGACGTTCATGGTCACGCCAGCGGCGCGCACCGCGGCCACCATGGCATCGGCGTCCTCCAGCGTCGTTGCGATCGGCTTCTCGCAGAAGATGCCGCGCACACCCTCCGCAACCGCGACCTCGACCACGCCGCGGTGGAGGTGGTCCGGGGTGACGACGGCAACGAGCTCGGGCCGCTCCGTCCGGAGCATCTCCGCGTAGTCGTGGTACATCCGGAGGTTCGGATAGCGACCCGCCCAGCGATCGCGGAAGAGGTCGCGCGCCGCTGCCGAGATATCGCAGCCGGCAACGAGCTCGAGCTCCGGGATGGCGGCCACCGCCGATGCGTGGCTGTAGGGGATGGCCGTGCCGAGGGTGGCATCGGAGCCTGTCCCAGCTGGGTCGGCGGAGATCCAGCTGAGGCCGACGAGCGCGATGCGCCGGCTCATCGCTGCACCCGCGCCAGCCGCGGGCCCGCCGACGATCCAGGCCGTCGCGTCACCATCCAGCTCCCGACACCCACTGCCTCCAAGGGATCCGCTGCGGGGCCAGGTCGCGCGCAGGGCGTCCCGACTTCGTTGAACCGTCGTGGCGTACAGGTTTAGTATGACACCCGGTCAACAGTATGACTTCACGTCTCGACGTCGGCGCGATCTCATCGACCCATCGCCGCGCCCGAGCCCACGGAGCGCCATGACGATCCAGACCGGTGTGCGAACCCGGCGGCATCGGCTATTGCCGGGCGACGCATGTCGAATTCGCCCGAGCCGGTCGGTCGCGCCAGCCGTGGCACGGGAACCGTCGTGACCGGGGATGCCCAGGTCATCGTCGAGGGCCCGGACGAGGAGCGAACGCCCGGTGCCGAGAGCATCGGCGAGGGCATCCGGCGCGAGCGGCTGCGGCGCGGCCTGACCCTCGCCCAGCTCGCCGCCCAGGTCAACCTCACGGTCAGCGCCCTGAGCCAGATGGAGCGCGGGGCGTCCGATCCATCGATCAGCTCGCTGCGACGCATCGCGCAGGCGTTCGACGTGCCGATGTTCCAATTCATGATCGGAACGGCGCAACGCGAGATCGTCGTGCGCAGGGATCGCCGGACCAGGCTCAACTTCCCGGACCGGGAGCTGGAGTACGAGCTGGTCTCGGCCGATACCTCGGGTGAGTTCGAGGTGCTCTCGCTCACCCTCGCTCCCGGCGGTTCCACCGGTGCCACGCCAAACGGACATGCCAGCGAGGAATGTGCGGTGGTTTTGAGTGGCGAGGTGGTCGCCGAAGTCGAGGGTCAGACGTACGCCCTGGGCGCAGGCGACAGCATCAAGATCCACCGCGAGCTCGTCCATCGCTTCGTCAACGAGAGCCCCAGCGACGCCGAAGTCCTGATCATCATCAGCCCGCCCACCTTCTGAGGGGAGGTCTGCGGGGCTTGACAGCCTGGCTGTACAATCGCTCGATGAGAGAAGGCACACTGCAGCGCCGCTCGGGGTGACCGCATCGGCACAGCACGATGCACCCGGCGCGACCGGGCTCGACTGGAGGACCCTCGACACCCCGGCGCTGCTGGTCGATCTCGACCGCCTCGAGAGCAACATCGACTGGATGGCTGCCCACGCCCGGGCCGGCGGGGTGGCCCTGCGGCCCCACTTCAAGACCCACAAGTCGACAGCCATCGCGCGCCGCCAGCTTGCGGCGGGCGCAGTCGGCATCACGGTCGCGAAGCTCGACGAGGCGGAGGCCCTGATCGACGGTGGCGTGGAGGCACCGATCCTGCTCGCCTTCGAGATCGTGGCCCAGCCCAAGCTCGAGCGCGCGATGCGACTCGCGAGGCGCGTGCCACTCACGCTCGCGGTCGACAGCGCCGAGGGCGCCGCACGCCTGGCGGCCGCCGCTGGCCCGGTGGGCCGGGTCCTCGACGTGTGGATCGAGATCGACAGCGGCCTCGAGCGATGTGGCGTGGTTCCGGCCGATGCTCCGGCGATGGCGCGCGTCGTGGCCGCGCACCCGTCGCTCCGCCTGACGGGCATGTTCACCCACGCCGGCCAGTCTTACGCCGCCCCCAGCCCCGGCGACGTCGCGCGCATCGCGGCGATCGAAGCCGGCGCGGTCGTGGAGGCCGCGGCGGCGACGCGGGCGATCGGGATTCCCGTCGACACCGTCAGTGCCGGCTCCACGCCGACCGCCCGCTTCCTGCGTGGCTCGTCCGGAATCACCGAGATCCGGCCCGGCACGTACGTGTTCTATGACGCCCTCCAGGTAGCCCTCGGCTCAGCCGATGCCGATCAGTGCGCGCTGTCCATCTCGACGACCGTGATCAGCCGGCCGGCGGCCGGCCGGGCCGTCGTCGACGCTGGCTCCAAGGCATTTGGGCTCGACAAGGGCGCTCACTCGAGCGACCTGCTTGCCGACTACGGGACCGTGGTCAGCGGTGATGGTTCGCTCGTGCGGCTATCGGAGGAGCACGGGATCCTGCGCATCGCAACCGAATCGCCGCTCGCGATCGGCGATCGCGTCCGGATCGTGCCCAACCATGCCTGCTCGGCCTCGAACCTGGCTCGCCGGTTCTACGGACTCCGAGACGGCGTCGTGCGTGAGGTCATCCCGATCGACGCGGCCGGCGGCGTCCACTGACGTCCGGGCGCAGGACCCGACCCAGCGATGGTCGGACCGCTTGGCCGCCCTCGACCGCGAAGACGCCACCCAGGAGCACGGCTTCGATGCCGGTCGGCGTCGCACCGGGGTTCTGGTACGTCGCCGTGTCGCCGACCGTCGCGGCATCGAAGAGCACGAGGTCCGCCACGGCACCGGGTTCGATGCGGCCGCGATCCAAGAGGCCGAGGGTCGCCGCCGGCAGCCCGGTCATGCGGTGGATGGCCGTCGGCAGGTCCAGCACGCTGCGCTCACGAACGTAGCGGCGCAGCACGCGCACGAACGTCCCATACGCACGCGGATGGACGCGTGCATCCCGGGCGGTGACGCCAAGCTGGTCGGACCCGATGGATGTGGACGGGTCCAAGATGATGGCGTCGACGTCGTCCCCGGCCATGAGCGAGACGATCATCGTCGTCGCGCCACGGTCCGCCGCGATCGTGTCGAGTACGAGCGTGAGCGGGTCCATGTGCCGCTCCGCCGCCGCCCGGGCGATCGACATCCCGCCGAGGGCAGCCAACGCCGGGTCCGCGACGGCCGCGATGCGGATGCCCTCCCATCCAGCGCTGGCCACGATGTAGTTGGGCCAGCCGGGCAGGCCGTCCCGGACGTCCGCGGCGATCCGCGCCCGCGTCTCCGTGGACGCGAGACGCTCGACCAGCGCATCCGTCCCGCCGTCGTGGACCCAGGGCGGGAGGAGCTGCGTCAGCAGCGTGCTGCCCGCGGTGTAGGGATACGCATCCTGGTGGACGCGGATGCCCGCGGCCCGGGCCCCATCGAGCAATGCCAGCGCCTCGCGGCTGCGCCCGTGATTGGCTCGGCCGGCCGCCTTGAGATGCGACACCTCGACACGGACGCCCAGCCGGCGCCCGATCTCGATGGCCTCGAGCAGCGCGTCGCCCAGGCCGTCGCCCTCGTCCCGGATGTGGCTGGCGTACAGCCCGTCCACGGGCTGGAGGGCCGTCCCCACGGTCACGATCTCGTCCGTGTGGGCGTAGGAGCCGGGCGGATAGACGAGACCCGTGCTCAATCCCCACGCCCCGTCGGCCAGGGCTTCGGCCGTGGCCGAGCGCATCCGGTCGAGCTCCGAGGGCGTGGCGGCTCGATCCTCGGCCCCCACGACGGCCATCCGCAGCATGCCGTGGCCCACGAGGGGGATGCAGTTCACCGCCGGCGCAGCGGCCGCGAGACGATCGAGAAAGTCGCCGAAGGTCCGCCACTCCCAGTCCAGATCCGGACCCAGGCCGCGGGCGGCGGCGCGCTGGTCGTCGGCGAGGCGCGCATCCACCGCGAGCGGCGCCGGGGAGTAGCCGCAGTTGCCGACGACCTCGGTCGTCACGCCCTGCGCGAGCGAGTTGATCGCAGCCGGGTACGAAGGCAGGGTGAAGTCGGCGTGCGAGTGCATGTCGATGAAGCCCGGCGCGAGCGTCAGGCCACCGGCGTCGACGACCCGGACGGCGTCACGATCTGCGCCATCGGGTGCGAGGCGAACGATCCGCCCGCCGTCGATTGCCACGTTCTCCCGGCGGGCCGGACCCCCCGTGCCGTCGATGAGCGTCGCTCCGCGGATGAGCAGGTCCGTCATGAGTGCCACCGATCGGAGACCACAAACAGAGTGTAGTCACGTCTTGATGATGAAGTCCTGATGTAATAGGCTCGCCACCGGAGGTTGCTCACCCGCCCATGAAGATCGGCCTGCTGCTGCCCCAGGGCTACTTCAACGAGTTCGACGGGTGGGCGCCTCACGCTGCCTGGCGACGCATCCTCGAGGTCGCCCGCCTCGGCGAGCGCCTCGGCTTCGATTCCCTGTGGACCGGGGAGCACGTGCTCGCCAAGTGGGACCCGGAAGGTCCCATCTTCGACTGCGTGACCCTGCACACGGCGGTCGCGGCGGCGGTCCCGCGGGTCGACATCGGGTTCGGCGTCATCAACTCGACGTTCCGCAACCCGGCCATGACGGCGAAGATGGCCTCCACCCTTGATTCCATCAGCGGCGGGCGACTGGTCCTCGGCCTGGGCTGTGGCTTCAAGGTCAGCGAGGCGCGGGCCATGGGCGTGCCCTTTCCCGAGATGAAGGAGCGACTCGCCATCCTCGGTGAGCACTTCGAGATCATCAGCCGGCTGACCCGCCGCGACGAGCCACCGTTCACGTTCGCGGGCGCGCACACGCGCGTGCGCGAGGCGACCAACGCTCCACGCACCGGCGGCGGCGACCATGTCCGGCTCGCGATCGGCGGGCACGGTCGCAACGTCACGTTCCGCCTGGCGGCCCGGTACTGCGACGAGGTCAACGTCGATCTGCCGCCCGAGGCCATGGCCGAGGCGATGGCGGTCCTCGTCGATCGCTGTGCCGAGATCGGCCGCGACCCATCGACCCTGAGCGTCGCGACGGGCACGAACCCGGCCTGGCCATATCCCGGCCTCAGGTCCATCGGCAAGCAGCGGCTGATGCGCAAGGAGGACCTGCCGGCGATCATGCCGTACGACTTCGACGCGCTCCTGCCACGCGCCGACGAGATGGCACGCTGGGTCGAGCTGGGGATCGATCGGGTCATCTGCGGGGTGCCGGGCCTGGTCGACACGGACGAGGGCATCCACGAGCTGCTCGACGACCTGCGGACGGCCGGCATCGAGCTCGCGCCGGCCGCGGCGAGCGCGTAGCGCCTCCGATGCAGGTCGGGCTGGTGCTGCCGCAGGGCTTCTTCAACGAGTTCGAAGGGTGGGAGCCCGGGCGCGCGTGGGATCGGATCGTGGAGCTGGCTCAGACAGCGGAGCGCCTCGGCTTCGAATCGATCTGGACCGGTGAGCACGTCCTCTCCAAGTGGCCCGGCGAGTCGATCGCCTTCGACTGCTGGGCCCTCTCCTCGGGGCTCGCGCCGCTCGTGCCACGCGTCGGGATCGGCCTTATCGTGATGAACTCGACCTTCCACAACCCGGCCCTGACCGCCAAGGCCGCGTCGACGCTGGACGCGATCAGCGGGGGCCGGCTCACCCTGGGCCTGGGCGCCGGGTTCAAGGAGAACGAGGCGCTCGCCTTTGGCCATCCGTATCCCGGCCTGCGCGATCGGATGGACTGGCTGTCCGAGCACTTCGAGATCATCTGGCGCGCGACACGCCACGACGAGCCGCGGTTCTCGTTCGCGGGCACGTACGCCCGGGTCGACGAGCTCACCAACAGTCCGCGCGCTGCCCGGCTGCCCGGCGTGAAGCTGCTCATCGGCGGGCACGGGAAGCGGGTCACGTTGCGCCTCGCCGCACGCTACTGCGACGAGCTCAACCTCAACGTCTTCCCCGACGAGGCCCCCGAGCTCCTGGCGGTGTTCCGGGAGCGGTGCGCGGAGATCGGTCGGGATCCGGCCACGGTCGAGCTCAACTGCGGGACGAACCAGATCATGCCGTACAGGGGTCTGCGGGTGACCGGCGGGCAGCGCTTCGCCGAGCCGCACGAGCTCGCCTTCCAGGATCCGGAGAGGGTGGCCGCGGTGGGGACCCGGGCCGAGGAGCTGGCTACCTGGCGCGAGCTGGGGTTCGACCGGCTCACGGCGGGCATTCCGGGCCTGCACAACACGGACGAGGGTCTCTACGAGTTCATCGAGGACTGCCGGACCGCGGGGATCGATTTCTTCGACCGCCAGCCGCAGCGCGTGGCATGACCGTCCGGTTCGGGATCGTGGGCTCCGGGTTCATGGGCCGGACCTGGGCGGAGGTCGCCACGAGCCATGCCGCCGGGACCGCGGTCGCCGCGGTCACCGGGGGACGGCGCGCTGCCGCGCTCGCCGCCGACTACGGCGTTCCCCTGGAGCCCAGCCTCGACGCCCTGCTCGAGCGGGACGACGTGGACGCCGTGATCCTCGCGTCGCCGCCGGCGACCCACCGGGAGCAGACGCTCAGGGCGGCGGCCTCCGGGCGCCATCTGCTCGTCGAGAAGCCGATGGCCCAGTCCGTCGCCGAGTGCGCCGAGATGGTCGCCGCCGCGCGAGCCGCGGACGTCCGCCTGTCGGTCGTCTCGCAACATCGCTTCCGCGACTCGCCGGCGGCGGCGAAGCGGCTCATCGACGAAGGCCGGATCGGCGCGGTCCGGATGGTCCAGCTGACCGGCGCCGAGGTGGGCTGGTGGGACATGTCGGCGCGCGGCGATGCCTGGAAGCTCGACCCCGGACAGCAGACCGCCTACGCGTCGTGGGGCGCCCACGCCTGCGACCTCCTGCGCTGGTTCTGCGGCGCGGACGGAGCGCTTGCCTTCGCCCGGATCACGAACTTCTAAGGAGTGCCGCCGGGCGTCGGCCAGAGCGCGGTCGTGATCTACGAGATGACGACGGGAGCGCTCGCCCAGATCACGATGAGCTACGAGTTTCCCAGCCCGGGCCTGGCGCCCTCGTGGCCGTGGCGGATCGTGGGCGCGGACGGGCTGATCGAGCTCGACCCGTACGGGATCGTCCGCCTCGGCCGCGGCGACGGCTGGGAGACGGTCGCGGAGCAGGCACCGTTCGACCCTCTTGATCCGGCGGACCCGGTCCGCCTCCGCGCCTATGCCGGACAGCTCGAGGATCTCGTCGCGGCGATCGCCGAGGGACGGGATCCGCTCGTGTCCGGTGAGGAGGGACGACGCACGACCGCGATGCTCGAGGCAGCCGAGCGATCGGCCGCCAGCGGCCAGGTTGCCGCGGTCGCGTGACGCTCAAGGTTGGCGCCCAGATCCTGACCTACGGTGCCACGTGGGACGAGGCGCTCGACACGGTCCGGCTGCTCGACGACCTTGGCTACGCCTACATCTGGGGTCACGATCACCTCTTCTCGACCGGTGGTGACCCGTACCAGGGCTTCTTCGAGGGCTGGACGATGCTCGCCGCCTGGGCCCAGGCGACCTCGCGAGCCCGGCTCGGCCTGCTCGTGGGCGCGAACACGTTTCGCAACCCGGGCGTCGTGGCCAAGATGGCGGTGACCATCGATCACGTGAGCCGGGGGCGCTCGATCCTGGGCCTGGGCGCCGGCAACGTCGAGTTCGAGAACCGCGCCCACGGCATCGATCCGGGCAGGACGCTCGGTGAGCGCTTCGACTGGTTCGAGGAGGCGCTCGCGATCGTCATCGGGCTCATCGGCGGACGTGAGGTGACGCACGACTCGGACAAGTACCACTTCGATCGCGTGCGCCATGCGCCCCAACCGGTCCAGGCCCGCATCCCCGTCGTCATCGGCGCCGACGGGGAGCGGCGCGGCCTGAAGCTGGCGGCGCGGCACGCCGACATCTGGCAGTGGTTCGCTCCGTTCGACGGGCTCGACCGCTTTCGGCACAAGGACGAGGTGCTGCGACAGCACGCCGCGACCGAGGGCCGCGAGCCTGCTTCGATCGAACGGATGCTCGGCGCGAAGCTCATCCTGCGTTCCGATCCGGACGCGGCCCGGCGCGTGGCGGAGGACCTGGTCGCCATCCACAAGTGGGGACCGTCGGTCTGGGACGCCGTCTGGGCGACGACGCCGGAGCGGGTCGCCGAGCGGCTCGGCGAGTTCATCGAGGCCGCGCCCACTCCTTCAGCCCGCAGATCGGCTGGCCGTACGACCGGGAGACCATCGAGCGCCTGATCGGTGAGGTGAAGCCGGCGGTCGAGGCACGGTCCGGGCCCTGATCGAGGCCGCGCTGGCCGCGCGTCAGTGACCGGCGCGACCGCCCGAGATGTCGAAGACGGCGCCGGTCGAGAACGAGCACTCGTCCGACGCGAGCCACGCGACGAGCGCGGCCACCTCCCGGGCCTGCCCGAAGCGCCCCACCGGGTGCCGCCGCCGAACCTCGTCCTGCTGCGCCTCGTCGAGGCCGGCCCAGGCCGCCGTCCAGATCGAGCCGGGCGTGACGGCATTGACCAGGATGCCGTGAGCCGCGACCTCGAACGCCACGGACTTGGTCAGGCCGATGACGCCGGCCTTCGCGGCCGCGTAGGCCGCCGGATTGTGCTTGCCTTCCTTGCCGGCGATCGACGAGATGTTGACGATCCGGCCCCAGCCGCGCTCGAGCATCGAGGGCAGGACGGCTCGGCAGCCGTGGAAGACGCCGGTCAGGTCGACGTCGATCGTCCGCTGCCAGGCTTCCAGGGGCAGCTCCCAGGTGGGGAGGTGCGGCTCGGCGATCCCGGCGTTGTTCACGAGGATGTCGATCCGGCCGGACCACGTGCGGGCCGCGGCGGTCATGGCTTCCACGCTCGCGTAGTCGGCGACGTCGACGGCGACGGCGAGCGCCTGCCGGCCGGTCGGGTCCAGGCGGTCCGCCAGCGACCGGGCGGGCTCGAGGGCGACGTCGGCGATGACGACCCGGATCCCGTCCTGCACGAAGCGCTCGCACATCGCGCTGCCGAGCGTGCCCGCAGCGCCGGTGACGATGGCGACGCGCGCCTCCGTCGGGCGCTCGTTCGACGTCGTGGCATCGCCTCCTTTGTACACTTCCAGCGTACGAAGTCGCCGCTTGGCAAGTGGCAGTGTAGTGCGCGCCGGTGCGTTGCAGAGGAGCGTCATGCGGATCACGGACGTCCGGACGGTCCTGTTGACCGGGCCCAGCACCAACGATCCGTATCTGGGGCGGACGCGACGAAGTACCGCGTTCGTGGAGCTCGTCACCAACACCGAGCTTGCCGGACTCGGTGAGACCTACGCCGGCTACTTCGTGCCCGAGGCGATCCCGCCCATCGTCGAGTTCTACCGCCCCATCCTGCTCGGACAGACGGTCGACGACGTGCCGACCCTCGCCGGCCGCCTCTTCCACACGGGTCGCTACTGGGCGCGGACCGGTCTGGGACTGGCCGTCATCACCGCGCTCGAGGCGGCCCTGTGGGACCTCCGCGGGCGTGAGCTGGGCGTCCCGGTGCACGAGCTGCTCGGCGGCCGGCAGCATGACAGTCTCCTCGGCTACGCGACCGGTGGCGGGACCGTCTACCCGCAGGAGCGCCTCGCCGACAAGATCGACTTCTACCTCGGCCTGGGGTTCACGGCCTTCAAGATCGGCACCGGCGCGTCGACGCCCGACGGCGTCGAATACGTCTTCACCGAGCCCGCCGCGGCGGCCGACTTCGAGGCGGACAAGCTCGCCTTCGTGAGGCAGCACGTCGGTCCCGACATCGCGGTGCTCCTCGACGGTCACCAGGACAACCTGGTCGTGCCGGGTTGGGACGTGCCCACGGCGCTGGCGGTGGCCAGGGCGGTCGAACCCTTCGACCTGTTCCTCTTCGAGGAACCGCTGCCCTACACCAATCCGTGGGGCTACGGCGAGCTGCGCGGTGCGACGTCCGTGCCCATCGCGGGCGGCGAGACGCTCACGGGCGTCCCCGAATGGCGCGTCTTCGCGGAGCTGGACGCCTTCGATGTCGCGCAGCCGGACGCCGCGTTCTGTGGGGGTCTCGGCGAATTCCTGCGCATCGCCTCGTTGTTCGAGTCGCGCGGACGGCGGATCGCGACCCACGCCTGGGGCGCCGGCGGGGCGTTGATGCAGAACGTCCACGCAGCCTTCGCCGCCCCGAACACCGCCATCTGCGAGATCCCGCCAGCGTACGGCCCGTTGCACAGCGAGATCGTCGGCGACTCGTTCGTGATGCGCGGCGGCCGCGTCCTGCCACCCACGACACCCGGGCTGGGCATCCGCCTTCCGGTCGAGCTCCGCGAGCGCTACCCGTTCGTGCCCGGCAGCGGCGAGTTCAACCCGGTTCCGGGCAAGCCGCTCACCGACCTGGGCTATCCGGAGCTGGCGCGTTGAGCGAGCGCGGCTCCGCGCCCGAACCGCGCAGGTCGCCGCTCAGGGTCAGGCCGTCGCGATCCACGGCCAGGGTCGCGATCTGGGGCCGGGCGAGGAACGCCGCGCCGCCGGCGATGGCCAGCCCTCCACCGCACAGCGCAATCGCGATCCGGGCGGTCGTCGCCTCGGCGACGAGCCCAACGAGCAGCGCGCCGACCGGCATCATTCCCCAGTAGAGCGTGGCGAACAGGCTCACCAGGCGGCCCCGCAGCCGCGGCGGCGCGAGGGCCTGGGTGAGCGTGACCGTGGCCGCGGCGAAGGTCAGGAAGCTCGCGCCGACGATCGTCAGCGCACCGATCGCGAGTGGCACGCCGGGCACCAAGCCGAAGGACGTCAGGCCGATGGCCGCGCCGATCATCCCGCCGAACAACGCTCGACCGTGGCCCACCCGGCGCTGGATCGATTCCAGCGACAACCCGGCGACCAAGCCCCCGATCCCGCTGGCGGCCATGAGGATGCCCAGACCGGCGGCGCCGATCCCCAGCTCCTCCGCCGCGACCGGCAGCATGAAGATGTAGCTGAGCCCGATCGAGCCGGGCGCGATGGACAAGACGATCAGCACGCCGAGGGTGGGGTGACTGGCGGCATAGCGGAATGCCTCCAGCAGTGGCCTCACGAGCGCCGCACTCGGCCGATCCGCGGTCGCGCGTGCCGCCGGCGTCGGCAGCCGCGCCATGATCGCGATCGCCAGCACGAAGAGCACGCCGGCTGCCCCGAACGCGACGGCCGGCGCGGTCGTTGCGAGCAGCAGACCGCCGAGCAGGCCGCCGATGATCCGCGACACGTTCATGTGCAGGAAGTTGAGTGCAGTCGCGCTCGAGACGGCTGGTGGGGCCACGAGCTCGGTCACGATCGCGACGGACGCCGGCGCGCCGATGGTCATGGCGACGCCAAGGCCCAGGGCCAGGGCCACGACGAGGGCGTACGGCGGTGCGCCACCGGCGACCAGCACGGCCTGGGCGATCGTCACGAGGGCCATGCCGACAAGCGAGAGCAGCAGCATCAGCCGGGCTCCCAGGCGGTCCGTCAGGACACCGGCGTGGGGCGTCAGCAGCAGGATGGGCAGCCCGGAAGCGGTGAACACGAAGCCGACCGCGGCGGCGGAGCCGGTGAGCTCGAGGACGTACCAGCCGAGCGCCGCGTAGTACACGAAGTTGGCGCTCGTCGAGGCGAGCATCGCAGCGAGGAAGAGCCGGAACGGCTGGTACCCGAGCGCCGTCCAGCCCACCCGATCGAGTCGTGAGCCGGCCGTTCGAATGACATCGCCGCCGGGTTGCGCCACGCGGGCAGTGTAAGTCACACTGGACGTAGCGGCTGGAGTTGCAGTGCTACGCTACCCGGCGCTCAGTCGTCGTACCGCCACTGGAGGCGCTCCGGGGTCACGACGAGGAGCACCCGGTCCGCCTTGATCCGCTCCCAGTGGGCGAGGGCGTCCACCTCCACCGGCTCGTACTTGCGGATGAGCTCGAGGCTGCGCTCGCGGACATCGCCCTCGACCACCTCGGCCGTGCCGAAGACCTGGACATAGTTCGTCAGTCGCTCCGGCCCGTCGATGCACAGCGTGACCCGCGGATCGCGCTGCGCGTTCTTGACCTTGACGGTCCAGTCCAGGGTGCTCACCCAGAACCGCTCTCCATCCCAGAGATACCAGTTGGGGGTCAGCTGGGGCCGACCGTCGGGCATGATCGTGGCGACGATCGCGTGCGGGCGCTCGCGCAGGAACGCTCGCTGGGCCGCGCTCAGCGAGCTCGCAGCGGTTTCGGACATCAATGGGTCTCCAGCTCGAGGGCGAGGATCGCCGCCTCGACGATGTGATCGGCGTCGATGCCGGCGTACCGGTACAGGTCCGGGATGGTGCCGGACTGCCCGAAGGTGTCGACGCCGAGCGGCACGACGGGCGCCCCGAACACGCCGCCCACGAAGGACATGGCGTGCGAAGCCGCATCCGCCACGGTCACGATCGGCGCACGCCGCTCGATCGTCGGGATGAGCGTCCCGAGGTGGCCGACGCCGTCGCGTTGACCATGGCGCAGCGCGTCCAGGCGACCGCCGTGCTGGCCTGCAGCCAGTCGCTCGGCGGAGGTGACGACGATGAGATTCGCCGCGATCTCCTCGTGGTGCAGGGTCCGGACGGCGGCGACCGCCTCCGGCACGATCGCCCCGGCCGCGACGATCTGGACAGTCGGGCTGCCCGGCGGGAGCGGCTCGAGCGCGTCTGATGCCTCGAGCAGGCGGTAGCCGCCGGCGAGGACGGCGGCACGCCAGCCATCCAGTCCCAGCCGTGCCTCCACGGGCGCGGCGAGCGACTGGTCAATGGGCCGGGTTGCCAGGCGCAGGTAGGTCGCGAACCCATCGCCGGGCGTGAGACAGCCCCGGATGCCCTCGACCAGCGACCAGGCGACCTCGCGGGCGAACACCGGTTCGAAGCCCCGCAGCCCCGGCAGCTCGATGCCCAGCGACGGCGTGACGATCGACTGATGGGCGCCGCCCTCGGGCGCCAGCGTCACGCCCGATGGCGTTCCCACGAGCACGAAGCGCGACCCGACGTAGAGCGCGTAGATGAGGGCGTCGAGGCCCCGCGCGATGAACGGATCGTAGACCGACCCGATCGGCGCGAGCCGCTCGCCAAAGAGCTCGCCGGTGAGACCGAACTGGCTGAGCCACAGGAACAGGTTCATCTCGCTGATCCCGAGCTCGATGTGGCGGCCCGCCGGGCCGGGCTCCCAGACCAGCGGCCGTTTGACGTCGCCACGATCCGGGCTGGCGTGCGCAGCGAAGACCCCGGTCCGGTTGATCCAGCCCCCGAGGTTCGTGGAAACGGCAACATCGGGGGCGGCCGTCACGATCCGCCGGCCGACCTCCTCGTCGCGGGCCAGCGCCGCCAGCGTGTCCCCGAACGCCTGTTGCGTGCTGACGGCGGACGGGATGCGGATCTCGGGCACGGCCGTGACGGGTGGGCTGGTCGGCGTGATCGTCGGTCCGGGCGCACCGTAGCCCAGCTCGCGGCGACGGTTCGCGCTGAGCCGTCCCTCCGGCGACGCGGCCGCGAAGCCGGCCCACGGATCGTGGGGGTCGGCGCCGAGCGCGAGGCACAGCGCCTCGACCTGCTCCACCCCCAGGTGCGCGGAGTGGTTGAGGCTGTCGCCGGCGAAGGGCAGCCGCCAGCCCTTGATCGTGTAGGCGAAGATGACCGTCGGCCGGGCGGTTTCCGCGTCCGAGGCCCGCAGCACCCGGGCGAGCTCCGCCTGGTCGTGCCCGCCGAGATCGGCCAGGAGCCCGGTGAGCTCGCCGTCGGGCACATCCTCGACGTGTCGCGCCAGGACGTCGCGACGGGTCGCCGGGGCGCCCTCGATCAGCGCCGCCAGCGCCTCGGCGCCCGGGCGACGGATGAGGATCTGGTACTCCTCGTTCTCCATGTCGTCGATTCGCTCGCGCAGGGCGTCACCGCCCGGCATCGCGAACCTGGCCTGGAGCCGCCGGCCGTACTTCGCCTCGAGGGGCTGCCAGCCGGCAGCCGCGAACATGCCCTCCACGCGACGGATCCGGATGCCGGGCACCACGCGATCGAGGCTCTGGCGGTTCAGGTCGACGATGATCGTCACGTTGCCGAGGTCGCCCAGGCCCTCCTCGAGAATGGCCTCCCACACGTTGCCCTCGTCGAGCTCGGCATCGCCCACGAGGGCGACGAAGCGTCGTTCCGGCTGACGGGCGACGGTGTCGTGGAAGTGGAGGCGGAGGTAGCGGTCGGCGAGGGCCGCGAACATCGGTGCGACGGCGCCAAGGCCCACCGAGCCGGTCGAGAAGTCGACCGGGTCCGGGTCCTTGGTCCGCGACGGATAGGACTGGAGCCCGCCGAACTCGCGCAGGCGCAGCAGCATCGAAGCGTCCAGGTTGCCGAGGAGGTACTGGAGCGCGTGGTACGCCGGCGAGGCGTGCGGCTTGATCGACACGAGATCGCCGGTCCGGAGCCAGCGGAAGTAGAGCGCCGTGAGGATGGAGACGATCGACGCGCTCGAGGCCTGGTGGCCGCCGACCTTGAGGCCGTCCGGGCTGGGCCGGACATGGTTGGCCTCATGGATCATCCGGACGGCGAGCCAGAGGATGCGCCGCGCGACGGCGTCGAGCGTGGCGCTGTCCCCCTGAGGGACGGGCGGCCGTCGGAGCTTGGCGTCGGTGACGGCCAACTCGATTGATCCCTCCTGGCGCCCGCGACCTGGCGGCACGCGTCCGGTTAATCGGGACGGCAGTCCCAGCCGACTGGTATCTTCACTCTGCCATGCAGAACGCAGCCAGGTCAAACGCCCCGGCCTTCAGCCCGTCGACGGGTGCCGACGGCGCCGCTCAACCGAGCGCCGCGTCCGCTCCGACGACGGGCCCGCCCAAGAGCCCGATGGCGCGCTGGGTGCGGGTGCTCGAGGCCTTCGCCGAGGAAGGCGAATGGGGCGTGCGCGAGCTGGCCCGGTCGACCGCCATCCCGCGCAGCGCGGCCCACCGCATCCTGCACGACATGGTCGCCCTTGGCCTCCTCGCGCCGGCCGATGACCCGGGGCGTTTCCGGGTGGGCGCGGATCTTGCCCGCATCGGCCTGCTGGTCGCGGAGCATCTCGATGTGCGCCGTGTTGGCCGGCCGTTCCTCGAGCGCGCGTCGGCAACGATCGGCGAGACGGTCGTCCTGGCCCTGTACGACCGGGGGCGGCGACAGTTCTCGGCGGTCGATGCCGTGGAGACCAGCCACCCCATCCGCTACCTGTGGGAGTCGCTGCGGGACTGGAGCGATCTCCACCTGGGCGCCTCGGGCAAGGGCATCCTCGCGTTCCTCCCGCCGGATGAGCAGGCGGCGATCCTCGACCGGCTGCCCGATCCGATCCCCGGCCGCACGCCACGCCCCAAATCGCGTCTGCGGCGGGAGCTGGAGTCGGCCAGGCGTCGCGGCTACGTGGTCAGCCACGGCGAGCGCTTCGAAGGGGCCGTGGGCGTGGCAGCGCCGGTCCGCGAGGCGCGCGGCCGCGTGGTCGGCGACCTCATCGCGACCTGGCCGGACAACCGCACGAGCGACGACAAGGAGGCCGCGGCCGGCGGCGTCGTCCGGGCTGCTGCCGACGACCTGTCGCGGCGCCTTGGCTGGGACGGGGTCGGAAGCGGGCAGGGAGGATCATCCGGATGAGCGAGCCCATCAGGATCGGCATCGTGGGCGCCGGACGGATCGTGCGCGCCGAGCATGTGCCGCGCTTCCGGGCGATCGAGGGGGTCGAGCTCGTCGGCGTTGCCAACCGCAGCGCGGACTCCTCTCGCCGCGCGGCCGACGAGCTGGGGCTCGAGCGAACCTGGGGCCACTGGCGCGATCTGGTCGGCGATCCAGGCGTCGACGCCGTGCTCGTGGGCGCCTGGCCGGTCCTGCATGCCCCGGTCACGATCGCCTCCCTCGACGCCGGCAAGCACGTCCTGACCGAGGCGCGGATGGCGGCCACCGCCGAGGACGCGCGGGCGATGGTGCGATCCGCGCGCGCCCACGCCGATCGCGTCGCGGCGGTCGTTCCGGCCTCGTTCTCCTTCTGGGCCGACGGCACGATCGTCCGCCTGCTGCGTGACGGCGCCATCGGGCGGGTGCGTCACGTCCAGGCGAGCTGGGACGCCAGCGGGGCCGGCGATCCCGGGGACTTCTGGCGGTGGCAGCGGGCGTGGAGCGGTGACAACGTGATGTCCCTGGGGATCCTCGCCGAGGGGATGGCCCGCTGGCTCGGCCATCCGGAGGCGGTGTCCGCGATGACCCGGCACGGACAAGCCACGCGGCCCGGCCCAGACGGGCTCATCGAGGTCGACGTGCCCGATCACGTGCTGGCGCTTGTCGAGTATCCGGACGACGTGACTGCGGTCATCGAGATGTCCGCGCGGACCAACGCGGTCTCGTCGAATCGCGTCGTGCTTCACGGCACCGACGGCAGCCTGGTCGTGGACCTCGCCGGCCAGCGGATCGTCCGCGTCGCCGGCGACGGGTCTCGCGAGGAGGTGCCCATCCGCGACGAGGAGCGGGCGGACTGGACGGCGGAGATCGACTTCGTGTCCGCCATCCGAGGCGGACCGCCTGGCACGCTGACCGACTTTCCCACCGGTCTCGCCTACATGGCGTTCCTGGAGGCCGTGCATCGGTCGGCAGCGAACGGTCGTCGCGCCATCGTCGAGGGGGAGGCTCCGTGAAGGTCCTGGACTTCGCTCGATCGACGATGGTGTTTCGCATCGACCTCGACACCGTCGCGCCGCGGACCCTCAGCCACGAGCCGCCGTACCGGATGAACAACGCGCGCGTCCAGATCGACGGCCTGTGCCGGGTCACGGAGCTCGCAAACGGCCGGGTCCACACGTTCGTCCTCGGGTGCGACTGCAAGACCGAACGGGTTGGCGCAGACGCCGACCTGTTCCTCGAGCCCAACGCGGACTTCATCCCGATCTTCTCCGACGACGCGTTCATGCACCTCAAGACATTCGCCCGGGCGGGTACGGTCGCAGCGGCCTGGCCACCGGGATCCGGCGAACAGGGTGACCGGCTCACGACATCCATCGCCGGAACCTTCGACCGGGTCCACCTCGACCTGGTCGAGCGCGACGGCGAATGCCTGGCCGAGGCCGGCGAGATCGTCGACGCGGTGCTGGCCAACGAGCTGCTCGTGGGGATCCACCGGTTCGCCAACGAGCGCTACGCGGCCGAAATCGAGTACCCGGTCAAGACCATCAACGCCAACGAGCGGGACGTCGTCTATCAGACCGATACCGGCCCCATCCTCCTGCCGGACCTCGAGCGCAACCCGGACGACCTGCTGACTGGCCTGGAGCTCGCGTTCACGGCGTCGAAGGCCCCCGACTGGGCACAGCTCATCATTCGCACCAGGACCCCGATCGCCGACGGCGTCGAGGTCTACCACTACTCGCGGTCCGTGCGCATGGACGGCATCGCGAACGAGCTCTACCGGCTCTCCTCCGACGCCCCGCCGACCCGGCGGCAAGTGGAGCTGCCGGCGTCCGACTGGAGGCGGTCATGAGGATCAGCGCGATCGAGTCGCGCGTCATCGGCTACGACGTCGCCGAGGCGTGGGGCGAGGGCATCTTGCCGGAGGGGATCAACACCTCTTGGTACGAGTACTCGTTCGACACCGTCCACACGGACGAAGGGATCGTCGGCTACACGATGCAGAACGCCAACCTGCGTGACGGTGGGTCGATGATCCACGTGCTGCACGAGCTGTACGCCCCGCAACTCATCGGCGAGGACCCGCTCCGGAGCGAGGCGCTGTGGCAGAAGCTGCGCCGGCTCAATCGCCACGCCTACAACCTCTCGGACGGGATCGCGGGCTCCATCGACGTGGCGGTGTGGGACATCCGCGGCAAGGTCGCCAACCTGCCGATCGCGACGATGCTGGGCCTCGCGCGCGAGAAGATCCCCGCCTACGCCACGGCTCGCAACATCGAGCCCACGCCTGAGGACGTCTACGAGGAGGCGAAGGCGCGCAAGGCGCAGGGCTACCACGCGTTCAAGGTCCAGTTCTGGGATGGGCTGGAGCGCGACATCCCGCGCTACCGGGCCGCCCGCGAGGCGGTCGGCGACGACTACCCTCTGATGCAGGACGCAGCCGGGATGTACACGTACACGCAGGCGCTGACCGTCGGCAGGGTGCTCGGCGACCTCGGCTACACGTGGTTCGAGGAGCCCATCCCGGACCGGAACCTGTTCCAGCTCCAGCGGCTCACCGAGCAGCTCGAGGTACCCATCCTCGCCGGCGAGACGTCCCGGGTCCACGAGCTGGCGGAGGGGATGCGGATTGGCGCCTTCGACATCGCCCGCGGCGACGTCCACATGAAGGAGGGCATCACCGGCCTGCACAAGGCGGCCGGCATGGCCGACCTGCTCGGCTTCGAGCTCGAGGTCCACGGCATCAATCAGCCACTGCTCGACACTGCGAACCTCCACGTGGCGTTGTCGATGTCCAACGGCCGCTGGTCGGAGACCTTCCATCCCATCTACTACCGGGGCCTGAAGGGCGGCCCGCTCGACATCGACGCCGAGGGCTACAAGCACCTCCCGCCCGGCCCCGGTCTCGGCGTCGAGCTCGACTGGGACTGGATCGACGACAACACGCGCTCCACGCGCAGGACGCCGGCGGCGTAGCTAGAGGCGGACGACGGTCTCCTCGCGCCAGGAGCGCAGGGCACCCGTCGCCATCGCCACGGCGGCCAGCCCGTCGGCGCCGCCGATGGTCGGCGGCCTGCCCTGCTCGATCGCCTCGACGAGGTCGCGCACCTGGGCCGCGAAGCCGCGCCGGAAGTACGGCGCATGCTCGTCCCACGTCGTGTTCGCATCGGTGAATCGCTCGTCCCGGTAGACCGGGTCGCGGCGCTCGCCGCGCAGGACGTCGACCGCGCCGTACGCGTGGACGTCGATCACGGCGTCCGTGCCGATCGCGGTGTAGTGCGCCCGTTCCGTGGCCGCCTGCCCCGGGATCTCGTACGACATGAACACGCTGGCCAGGATGGCGCCCGGGAACTCGAACGTGGCCATCCCGGTCAGGTCCGGCATGTCCGTCCGGCGCGAGGCGAAGCGAGCCGTTACCAGCTGGGGCTCGCGACCGGCGTACCAGCGGACGAGGTCGCAGCCGTGGCTGCCCCAGTCCAGCCAGGCGCCGCCCTCGCGCGGGTCGAGCGGCCAGCCCGTGTTCGGGTAGCCCGGGAACAGCCGATGCACGTGGATGGCGATGAGGTCGCCCGCCGTCCCGTCGACGATGAGCTCCCGGCCGATCCGGACGGCGTCGAGCCAGCGAGAGATCTTGGCGAGGCTGAGATGGACACCGGCCCCCTCGCAGGCGTCGATCATCTGGCGGCATTCGGTGACGTCCAGGCCCATCGGCTTCTCGAGCAGGATGTGCTTGCCCGCGGCGGCCGCAGCAAGCACGTTGGGCAGATGCGCCGTGTGGGGGGTCCCGATCACGACGACGTCGATGTCGTCGCGCTCGAGCAATGACTCGACCGAAGGTTCCGCGTGGGCGCCGAACTCCGCGGCGAGCGACGGCGCGCGCGAGCCGCCGGCGACGGCCATCAGCCTGGCCCGACCCGGCTCCTGCTCGGCGATCGCCACCGCGTGGATGTGCGCCATCTGCCCGGCCCCGATCAAGCCGAAGCGAACCGTCACAGCGGGGGCTCGCCGACGCCGGTCGGCGCCAGACCGCGGGCGACGGCGAGGTGAGCGCGGCCGCCCGCCGAGATGAGCCCGAGCTCGTTGGCGACCGTGACCATGAGGAAGCCCTGGTCGAGGTAGCGGCGGGCGGTCGCCCCGTCGCCGGTATGCATGCCGGGCGCCACACCGCAGCGCAGGCAGGTCGAGCGGATCCGCTCGACCGCGTCGGCGTGGATCGTGGCTTCCTCCGGCGTCCAGTCATCGGACCAGGCGGACAGCCCCAGACCCAGCGCGAGGTCGCCCGGCCCGATGTAGATCGCATCGACTCCCGGCGTTGCCGCGATGGCGTCCACGTTGCGCAGGCCCTCCTCCGTTTCGACCATCACGACGCATGCCGCCTGGTCCAGCGCGTCGAGGCGGTCCGACGCTCGGGCGAACGCCCCGCGCAATGGTCCCACCGAGCGCCGGCCGGCCGGCGGGTAGTGACACGCGCTCGCCGCGGCCGCCGCTTCCTCCGCGGTTTCGACCATCGGGACGATGATCGCGATGGCGCCGACGTCGAGCGCCTTGCCGATCGCGGCGAAGTCGTTGCCGGGCACCCGCGTGGTGGGCGCGACGCCATGGACCTCCAGCGCCCGGAACATCGAAGCGAGCGTGGACCCGTCCGCTAGACCGTGCTGCTGGTCGACGCAGATCTCGTCGAAGCCGCTGCTGGCGAGGTACTCGGCGATCTGCGGGTCGGCCGTCGTCAACCAGCCGCCGAGGCTGGGCCGGCCGGCTCGCCACAGCGCGAGGAGCGGATTGACCATCGCCATGGCACGTCTCCGGTGGGCTGCTCAGGTGCGTGGATTGTCGACAATCACGAGGATACCTCCGGGCCGACGGCCGTTGCCGCGGTGCGGTCCGGAGTCAGCGGCGAGATGCAGCGCTCGAGTCGGGCGTCCTCGCGGAACCCGATCCTCGCGTACACGCCACGGCCCATGGTCGACGCCGTGAGGCTCGCGCGTCGCAGGCCGAGCCGCCTCGCGATGTCGAGCACGGCCAGCGTCGCCGTGGTGCCGAGGCCGGCTCGGCGGGCGGCCGCGATCGTGCCGACGTTGGTGACGAACGCGTGGTCGCCTGCGGCGAAGAGCGAGGCGCAGGCGGCGGGTCGCCCGGCGTGGCGAACGATTACGTGCCACCAGGGACGATCCGGTCCGACGACCGGGATTCGATACAGCTCCGCCCAGGCCGTGGCTCGACCGTCGTCTGACCAGCCGTAGGCGGCGGCCATCACCGCCAGGAACGCATCCAGGCCCGCCTCGTCCTCCACGAGGTCGACGTCACCGGCCGGCGCCGCGCCCTGTGCGATGTCGATGACCATGCCGTATTCGGGCTCGGCCGCGCTGAAGCCACGGGCGAGCAGCCGGCGCGCGAGGTCGGCCGGCGCCGTGGACGGGCCGGTCCACCACGTCGTGGGTACGGATTGCCGCTCGCGCATCGCCGCGTCGAGCTCGTTGATGCGCGAGGAGACCGCCGCGGCCGTCCCCCGCAGCTCCAGGCCGAGGACGTGGTTGAGGCCCTCGATCGGCCGGCCGCAGGCAACCCACGTCGCATCCGATCCGGCGTGGACCTCCGCGCCCGGCAACCGACCGATAAGGCCAAGGGCGGCGGCCAGCGCCGTCTCGGTCTGAGGGCCTGTGGCCGAATTCGTGTGGCCGGCGACGAGGCACGAGTGGATCGATGAGGACGGCTGAGGCGGCCGATCAGCACGGTGGTGACCCGACCCACAC
>Ga0136617_10001218_pt1 | contig 22640 bp, 18 predicted proteins | sample AntDrymUQ3222106_2_FD_129672 | JGI IMG/M metagenome (GOLD analysis project Ga0136617, IMG submission 129672) | Polar desert sand microbial communities from Dry Valleys, Antarctica - metaG UQ322 (21.06) | ecosystem: Environmental > Terrestrial > Soil > Desert | place: Antarctica: Dry Valley...
GCAGGATCGCGCGCGAGCCTGGCCCTTCGGTGTTCGGTTGTGGGACCCACGGATCCCGGAAACGAACAGAGACTGTGCGGCGCTCGTGTCCTTCAACGTCCCTATCTCATCCCGCCTCCGTCTCAGGATCTCGATGCCACACTGCGCCAAACGGTGAGAGCCGCCTCGTGGCCTGCGTTCGCCCCCGTTCTCGGTGCGACCCTGCTGGTTGGCTGCGGCCACACCGAGCCCTTCAGCTCGCCGCCGCTGGGAAACGATCTGCCGTTCGATGGAGCGGAGCCGGTCCGGCTCACTCTGAACGCCGGCGGCGACCGAACCGCATCGTGGCTTCCCGATGGCTCAGGGATCCTCTACTCGACTCAACTGATCTCGCGCGACGACCGCGACGTCTGCCTCGCTCTCCTCCCCCCGACCGGCGGCGCCCAGCGTCAGCTGTGGTGCGACGTCCCGGGAGATCGGGCCCTCACCAACGTGATCCAGTCCCCAGTAGCGGCAGCGGACGGTAGACTGGCTTTCATCGCGGCCAACTCGACGGTGGGTGGGACCAATCCCTCCTTTGAGGCAATCGCAGTTGCACCGGCGCTCGTGCCCGAGAGCGCGGTCAATCTTCGCCGCATCCCCTACTCCACTGACCAGGGATCCACCCATCAGGCCGCCGGCCGGCTCCGCTGGCTGGGGGCGGACCGGCTAGCCTACCTCGGTCAGACCGTGGCGTACCGGTTCCCCTGTGAGATCTGCGCCCGAGATACCATCACCACGGGGTTGGCGGTCGCCACTCTCGACGTGGGCCAGCCCGGTTCCACCCCGATCGTCATTCCCGGAACGGAGTCGGCGTCGGGAGTGGCAACCAGCGCGGAAGGAGATCTGCTGTTCTACACGGTGGGCGGCGACAGCCGGGTGTTCCGCCGGACGCTCGCGAGCGGGGAGGTCACCGTGGTGCACGATTTCGGGGGTGCTGGCATTGCCCGGGACGTGGATGTCGTCGGGAACCGCCTGGTCGCCAGCGTGGGGGGACGGGTCGCCTTCGGCCTCGACGCCGAACTGGGGCCCACCCAGCGAGACAGCGGCGGGGTGGTCCACGTGGTGGATCTCGACTCCGGCGCGGACGTGGCGCTCGACGATCCGTTGCGACTGTACCGCCGTCCGGCACTCTCGCCCGCGGGCGACCGGATCGTGGCGGAGGGATATGCTCTGGTGATAGTGCGCTTCGCGGATCCCGTGACCGAGCAGCAAGTTGCCGATACCACAGTCAGCAGGAGCAGCGATCTGTATCTCTGGGGGGCCCCCTGATGCGCGCGGGCTTCGCAGTTGCCGCGTTCCTCGCCCTTGCCGTGCTGACATCACTGCACCCGGGGCGGGCGGCCGCCCAGGCCGAAGGGGCCGTGGCGGGACGGGTAAGGGATTCGGCCTCGGCTCGCTCGCTCGGGGGCGCCGAAGTGCTGCTGGACGGCCGGGTGGCCGCTATCTCCGACAGCGGCGGCGGCTACCGGATTCGCGGGGCGAGAAGTGGGTGGCACCGCGTGGCGGCGCGCCTGATCGGCTACCGCGGCGTGGTGCTGGACAGCGTGCTGGTGCGAGCCGGCGCCACGGTGACTCTCGATTTCGCCCTGGAGCGAAATCCCGCTCAGCTGGAGCCGCTCGTGGTTACCGCCCCATACGACGCGATTCTCGATCCGCTGGCGACCGGCACCGAGCAGAAGATCACCGCGGCGGACCTGCGCGACCTTCCGGTCAGCACCTTGGAAGAGGCGCTCGCCCTTTCCGCCGGCAGCGTGGGCACCAGCTACCGCGGCGGAAGGCTGGGTCAGGAGTCGTTCATCCTCGACGGTCTCGGCGTGAAGAACCAGCTGGACGCGGCGAGTGGAGGCCTGGGACTCAGCATCCCCACCGATCTTCTCAGCGAGGCCTCGCTGGTCACCAACGGATTCTCCGCACGCTATGGCCAGGCACTCTCCGGATTGGTCAACGTGGTAACGCGGGAGCCCGGCTCGGAATGGGAGGGACGGGTCAGCTACGAGGGAGACCGGCCTTTCGGCGGCTCGCTGGACCGAGGGCTGGACCGGGTGACCGCCCGTGCCGGCGGCCCGCTCGCGGGCAGGTTGGGATTCGTCGCGGCGGTGGATGTGTCTGGCCGGCTGGACGCCGACCCGGTGAGCGCTCCGGCACCCGACGACCCCCGCGATCCGCGCACGGCGGACCCGTATCCGCTGCCGCACAACAGTGGGGAGCTATGGACCGGCGCTGCCAAGCTGGTCTTTCCCATCACCGATCGGGTGACGGTACGTGCCCTCGGCCTCCATTCGGAGGATCAACGGCTCCTCTACGATCCGGCCTACAAGTACGTGCCCCGGTTGGCTCCGGCTCAGCGGCTCCGGGGCGACCTGGTGAACAGCCACATCCAGTACACCAGCAACCCCCGGGGCACTCCTCTGGTGGTGGATCTACGGGTGGGCCGCTTCACCCGTGAGTTTCTGCGCGGCGAGCTGGTGGACGAGGTGGACTACGCCGTGGGGGGCTTGACCGCCTCCCGCTTCCATTTTGTGGGCGAGGATCAGGCGCGCGCGCTCAGCAGATCCGAGGAGCCGCTGCCCGGTCTCCGAACACCGGAGCTCACGGACGCCTCTCCCTGGGGAGTGCCGGCATTCTTCTTCGGCACCGGCTCACGAGGCGACCTTGGCTGGAATCGTTTCGGCGAGACCCGGCTGCAGCTCGATGCCACGCTGGGTGCCCAGCGCCAGTTGGACATCTACGTTGGAGGCGAGCTCACCGCTCAGCAGGTGCGCACCTACCAGCGGGCGCTGGGCTATCTGGAGGTGGGTCAAGGTGACGCTCCGCCGGCGGCCATCTCCGCCTTCTCACCCAGAAGTGCCGCAGCCTACCTCGAGGGCCAGGCGCGGATCGAAGACATCGCCGTCACCGGTGGCGTGCGCTACGACCAGTTCGATCCCGGCAGCAGTCTCCCCGGCGAGGCACGCGGCGCGGAGCGAAGCATCAGCCCCCGATTCGCCGTCTCCACCGTACTGAGTGGAGCCACGGTGGTGGCGAGCTTCGGCCGGTTTGCCCAGGCGCCCGACTATCAGTTTCTGGTGGATGCGGCCTTCGACGACACCACCCGGACCGGACGCTTCCGGCGGGGCAATCCCAACCTCGGCTTCGAGAAAGCCACGCAGTATGAGGTGAGCGTACGGGTGCGCCCCCGGGAGGCGCTGACGCTCCGGGTCGGCTTCTACGTCAAGCGGCTCACCGGCCTGGTGGCCTCGGTGCCGCTCGGTCTCAATCCCGATTCCACCATCTTCGGCAACGCCGACGCCGGCAGCGTCAAAGGCGCCGAGGTGCTGCTGGAGCGGGAGTTTCGCGGCGGGGTGGGGTTGCGGCTGGCATACACCCTCCAGCAGGCGGAAGCGACCTCCACCGATCCCTTCCTGCTCAACCGCCTCATCGTGGTGGATCCGAGCACCGGCGACACCATCCGGCCGGCACGGGCGGAATTCCCGCTCGACTTCGACCAGCGGCACACGCTCACCGCAATCGCCCGGGCGCGGGTGCCCGACGAGGTGGGCCCGCGCGTCCTCGGAGTACGTCCGCTGGCGGGATTGGAGGCAGCGGTGATCGTGCGCGCGCTCTCGGGTCTGCCCTACTCCCGAAGCGACAGCGGCGGAGACTCGCTGGTGGGCCTGCCCAACGGCTCGCGGCTGCCGTGGACCCACTCGCTGGATCTGCTGGTGCGGCGCTCGATCCGGCTCGGCGGCGCTCAGGGAGGTCTGTACCTCGACGTCCGCAACCTGCTCGACCAGCGGAACATCGTGGCCGTGCGCCGGGATACCGGCGTGCCTCAGCCGGACGAAGCCTCGGTCACGGCGCTGGCCGAAGGGGCGTACACGGCAAACCCGGACGACATCCCCTACGAGTCGGGCCGGTACCGCGCGTTCGCTGATCTGGACAACAACGGGTATCTGCAGGGGCGGGAGGAGCTGTTCCCGCTTTATCTCGCGGCGGCGCGGGATTTCACGCGGCCGGTGTTCGCCTACGGCGCGCCCCGGCTGGCGCGGCTGGGGGTCGAGTTGCTGTTTTGAGGTGAAACGCTGTCATCCTGAGCGCAGCGAAGGATCTTGCTCGTGGGTCCCGGAGACCACCAAGCAAGATCCTTCGCCGCGCTCAGGATGACACCTCTGCGGCAGGCTCCCTTTACTGCACGATGAACGGACCCGCGATCGCCAGTACCTCTTCCCGCGATAGCGGCTCATCGAACGCCTCGGAGGCCGATTCGGCCGTGCCGAACTGCGCGGCGTCCACTCCCAGGTGCACCGTGTTGTCTTCACCCGCGTAAACCGCATCCAGCGCGGCCACCGAGTTACTCGCCAGCGTGATCCACCCCTTCTCCCCCGGCGATTGCGACAGCCGCCGGACCATCGAGGCGTGCCGAGCCTCGACCGCATGAATCTGCAAGGCGATGGTGAGGATCGTGTTGTCGGAGATCAGATTGCCGGCCTGTCCTTTGTAAGCCCGCACCCCGGTGTCCTCGAACCCCTGCGCCAGGGTGATGAACGTCGCCGGGTTGGAGAATACGTCGTCGAACGTGCCGCCGGCGGTGAAGTCGAAGGTCGGCTTATCAACGGCGGAAGCGCCAAGTGCTCCCTCGAGCAGCGTCACGTGATCCGTCTCATGGGCGCTGATCTGCTCGAACACCGTCCGAGTATCCCCCAGATCCAGATCGGGAGAGTCGAGACCGGCGCGATAGAACTCGTCTTCCAGATATTCCAGCGTCAGCGCAAAGTTGAGCACGTCAATGATCGGCTGGGGCAAGGTGCCCTGGGCAAAGGCTTTCTTGGCCATCAGCCCGAAAGCCACCGGCATCGAGGCGATCGCGAGCGCACCGGCCATCTTGCTGCTCCGCATCACCGCTTCTCGCCGGGAGAGAACTCGCGCGGCGAGATCGGGGTCCAATCCGCCGAGTAGATTATTCATTTTCATGGTGTCGGGGCTCCTATGCAGTCGGCAGGCCGGAGGGATCAATCGGGGTCACGACGAAGGGATCGGCGGCCGTAAGCACTTGAGTCGGGGTGAACGCCCGATCGAGGCCGCTGGTCGGATCCACTACATCGTCGCCGGCAAAGTCAGCGCTCAGCGGGTTGAGCAGATCCCGAATCGCGGCCGCGTGGCGTGCCTCGACTGAGACGATCTTGCCGGCCACCAGCAGGTAGTCGGCGCTCTCCAGCAGTTGGCCGGCGCCGTTGTAGGCGGCCACGCCAAGGTCCTCGAAGGTGCGGGCGGTTTGCAGCACGCTGTCCCGGCTGGTAAAATCCACAGCGGTAAAGTCAACACTGAGATCGGGGATGGCGCCGGCCGCCAGGGCAGCCTTGAGGAAATCCCGATGGATGACCTCGTGATCCCGGATATCGGTGAGGATCGCGGTCTCCTCCGCCGTAATACCCGAATACGGGGTAGTAACCACCTGGACGTAGAACGCCGCCTCGAGCTGCTCGAGGGCGTAGGCGTAATTCAGTACGGCGATGTCGCCGGTGCCCAAGCTTACCGCTCCTGCGGCCACTGTCACGGTGAACGGGCTCCCCGAGATGGCGGTACCGTTGAGGGTGATGGCGACGGTGTCGGTTCCGGCGTTGGCCGGCGTGTAGGTAATGGTGTAGGTGCCATTGCCGTTGTCGGTCGCGGCGATCGGTCCGGCCGCGTTGTCACCCATGACCGTGGCCGATACCGTGGCTCCGCCGGTGGTGATGTTGCTGCCGGCACTGTTCTTGGCCTGGACCGTGATCGTAGCGGCGCTGCCGGCCGATACCATCGCCGGTACCGTGGCCGTGGAATCCGCGGCGCTCACGGTGCCCGAGGGACCGGTGCCATCATCATCGTCTCCACAGCCCACGGTCGCGACCGCGATTGTGACGCCTGACCAATGGAGAAAGGTCCTCCGGCTGGTCGCCTTGGCGAGTCGGGCGAGAAAGTCCAGCTCCCTCAACCCGTGGTTGAGTCTGTCGATCATCGGACGAGTACCTCCGGCTGGATGGACGTATGGGGGCACAATGAAGCCCGGCCCCGCGCGAAAAGTGCGCTGCGCGGCCAAGCAGAATGAGGCTGCGGGGCTCTTGGCGATCTGCGCTAGCGTTGCTCCTTTACATCATTCCGAAGCAACGCCTGGTTGATGGCCATGCCGGCCTCAGCGCCCTCGGATACAGCTACTACGACGAACTGGGCATCTTTGGATGCATCCCCAGCCACGTAGAGCCCGGGCACGTTGGTGGCCTCGCACTTTCCCGTGGCCACCGCACCCTTCTCGGTAAACCGGCAGCCGAGCTTTGCAGCCAGCGGAGAGCGCTGCCGCTGGCCACTGCAGAAGAAAAGGGCGCGCCGTTCGAGCGGCGGCCCCTCCGCGAAAACCACCCGCTCCAGCCAGCCACCCTGTCCCTCGAGCCGGAGTACCGGCTCGTGCCGCACCGCTATCCCGGCTGCCGCCAATCGGCTCTCGCCGCCGTCGGGAAGTCCATCAGCTTGGCCGGTGCAGAGAACCAGATCGCCGGTCCAGCGGGTGAGCCCCAGCGCCAGGGCCACCCCGCTCTCCCCCGACCCGTATATCGCTACCGGCTGACCCCGCCACTCCCACCCGTCGCAATAGGGGCAGTGGTGCACGCTGGTGCCGTAGAGCTCGGTCAAGCCCTCGATCGGGGGCAATTCGTCCACCACACCGGTGGCGAGGAGCAGCGTCCTCGCCCGGAGCTGGGTGCCGTCGGAGCAGATGACTCGGAAGCCGTCGGGTTCACGGAGGGCATCAGTAACGTTGATGTGGCAGAGCTCCACCGTGTCATACCGGCGGAGCTCCTCGCGCGCAGTGCGGTAGAAATCAGCGGGCGCCGCGCCGTCCCGCGTGAGATAGCCATGCATGGCACGGGAGCGCCGGTTGCGCTGCTCGCCTATGTCGCACACGACGACTCGGCGCAGGCACCGCCCCAGCATGAGGGCGGCGCTCAGTCCGGCAGGACCGCCACCCACGATGACGCAGTCGTACCTCACGGGAGGCGCTCGAGACCCTCCCGCCTACAACCTGCCGTCGGCGAAGCTGGTGGTGGCCACCTCACCTGCCTCCATCACCTGTTTCAGCCGCCGCAGATCCTCGGCGACCTGCTGCGACGGCTCCTCCCCGAAAAGCTTGGCAACGGCGGCACCGAGCGCACCGGCGGGGGGATCGTATCGGAGCAGAACCCGCACCTGGGTGCCTTGACCGTCGGGAGTGAAGTGTACCGACCCGGCGTTGTCCACCTCGGAGCCCGACAGCGACCGCCAGGCGATGAGCTCATCTTCGATCTCGTTGTGGATCTCGGCCGTCCACTCGACCCGGCTCCCTGCGGGACCCTTGGCTACCCAGCGGGAGCGCCCTTCGTCAATCACGGTGACCGATTCGAGGTGGTCCATGAAGCGGGGGAGGTTTTCGAGATTGCGCCAGAACTGGAACAGCTCCTCGGGGGGGCGATTGATGGTGATGCTCTGCTCCACCCGAATTCCTTCGCCCCGGCCGACGCTGGCCACCGGGCTTGCCCGATCCTCCCCTTCTGCAGTGTTGCGCCCGAAAGCGCGGTTGATGGCACAGCGGCCACCCACGGCCCTGGAGATCAAACTTCCACCCAAGGGGAGGAGCAACGCCCGAAGGCGGCCACGCCGCAGACCATAGGCGATCAGCGCCGCTCCCGCGACGCCGGAGAGTATGCGCTCGTTGCGGCCGACGTTCACGCCGGTCTCGCGCGATTCGGGCCGGTGAAGATTCTGCCACCGCTCGGTCTTTTCGATGCCGTTAAACGTAGATGTCATGGCCTCTTCCTCTGCTATCGTCGTGAGATTGAGTCAGCGCCCGCCTGCTCGGAGGGCGCGATCTGGTTGTACTTGCGGGCAGCCTGGTCGTTGAGGCGAGTGAGCCACGACGGCGAGATCCTGGACTGGCTGGCGCGTCCCGGCCTTCGGCCACTCGACCTGCCGCCCACGGGGAGCATGCGGGCGGCGACGCCCAAAATACCCGCGGTAAGATTGGGAGCAACTGCGTTCATGACCGATGCGAGCCGGGCGGCCACCGGGAACAGCACCTCGGCGTCGCCCCGCTTGCAGGCGGCCATGATCCGCCGCGCCGCCTCTTCGGCGCTGACGGAGAGGCCGGGCAGCGAATCACCGATGCTGAACCAGGCGTATTCGGCGCGGTGCCGGCCGCGAAAGATGGCGTTACGTGGGCTTCCGGTACGCATGAGTCCGGGCACTACCGATACGACTTTGATTCCGTCGCGCACCAACTCCGCTCTGAGTCCCTGCGAAAAGCCCACCGCGGCGAACTTGCTTGCGCTGTAGGGAAGCAGGTGAGGGATCCCGAGCTTGCCGCCAATGGAAGTGATGTTCACTATCCGGCCGCTTCGGCGGGCGCGCATGTCGGGAAGCACCTCCAGGGTCGGATACAACATGCCCCAGAAGTTGGTGGCCATCGCCTCCTCGTAGTCCGATACCGACATCGCCCCGGCTGGGCCTACCTCGATCACCCCTGCGTTGTTGATCAATACGTCCAGCGGGCCCAGGCGTTGCTGGACGGTTTCGATGAGGCGGCGGACCGAATCCCGATCTGCTACATCGCAGGGAACCGCGACGATATCCGCGCCGATACGCGCGAGCGCCGCCCGAGCTCGTTCCAAGGAGTCGGCATCCCGGCCGCAGATGGCTACGCGAGCACCTTCGGCCGCCGCCGCTCGCGCGAGCAGCAATCCGAGGCCGCGCGATCCACCGGTGATCAAGACGGCGCGGCCTTGCAGCGAGTAGCTCTCTCGCGCCCGCAACCCGCGCGAGGCGGCGAAAGCGATGCCGAGGCTGCCTCCAGCGAGGAGCGCCAGCCGGGCCCGCGAGCTGCGTTCGTGAGTGTTCATTCCGCGTCGGGTTCCGGATTATCCGGGGACGCCTCTCGCACGCCGCGCTGGTGCTGCTCGTCGTCCAGGAGAGCGCTCATGCCGTCTCGATTGCTCGGGTCGGCCACCTCGTCCTTGGGGTTGGCATAGTGGGCCCCCATCCGCCGTTCGTCTCGCGGATTGTCGAAATCCAGCTCGGTCGGCGTATCGCCCGTTGGAACGTCGTTGTCCAGCTCAAAGCGCCGCCGTTCGTCGTCGGTCATGGTCGCAAATTCACGACCCAGGTTCTTGGCCATGGATGTCACTCCTCACAGTGCTCTCGAGCAGGGATTTCAAACGCCCGAGGTCCTCATTCAGTTTGGCTCGTGGGTCCACCCCCAACAGCTCGGCCACAGCTCGGCCGGCGCCCCCGACGGGCGGAAGGTAACAGAAGCGCAGCTCGACCCGAGTTCCCTCGCCGTCAGGCCGAAATCGAACCACGCCGGCATTCTCCAGCATCGAGCCCGGCTCGCTGCGCCAAGCCAGCATCTCGTTGGTCACCTGCTCGGTGAGAACTGCGGTCCACCTAATCGGCACGCCGCCAGGCCCGGCCACAGTCCAGTGCGAACGCCCTGAGCCCAAGTCCTCGATCTCGCGGACATTGGACATGAAGAGCGGAAAATTGTCGTAGCTGCACCAGAAGCTGTACACCTGCTCCCGCGGGGCTGCGATGTGAATGGTTTTTTGGATGTCCACGGCGCGCCGCCGCTCGGCGGGGGGCTCGGACCGCTCCCGGGCTCCGCGCGTCAGCAGCCCGGCGCCGATCGTTCGCAGGGCCACCGCGACCGGGCCCCGCCGTAGCAACCCGTAGAGGGTCAGCGCGCCGCCCAACAGGCCGAGCAGACTGGGAGAGATGGAAGACTTGGAACTTGGAGGTAACCTCAGGGTAGCGGCTTCCAGGCCTGCAATATCGTCCTGGCGTGAGCCATAGGGCCCACGAAGGCTGGAGGCCCTTGATTCATCACCATAACCGGAACCGGGCGCGGCAAGGGCGCGCCTCACCCTGTGGCGGAGGCGCTGTCGCCGTTCGGGGTTGAGGAGGTACACTGCTCCTGCGCCCAGCGCGATGCCGGTGAGCAATCGGCGCGAACCTCCCCTGCTCGTCGCTGCTCCCATACCTGCGCTCCGCTGTGTGAGTAGAAACTGAAAGCTGACTATTCACCCCGTCATTTCTGTGACCTGCCTCACACAATTTCGGCGGTGTCCAACCCCGAAAAGAACCGGCCTCGCGTGAAGATTCATGGGTGCCGAAGGTGGCTTGCTGAGATGCCTCTGTAGAACGTGGTCCGACCGGCAGAACATGGTTTGACTATAACCCCGAGGAAGGAGCGGTTTTCACGAGAGGGACTTCGCGACGACTGAACACTCATTCTTCTCCGACGCACGAGCGCTGCATGAACCACTACCCCATCGTCGCCTTTTCTCATCTCCGCTGGAACTTCGTCTATCAGCGCCCCCAGCACCTGCTCTCCCGGTTCGCGGCCCGGCATCCGGTTTACTTCGTCGAAGAGCCGGAATTTCTCGCCGGTTGCGAGCCGCATTGGGAGCGCAGTATGCCGGAGCGCAACGTGACGATTTTCCGGCCGCGCACTCCGAGCCAGGCTCCCGGATTTCATCAGGAACAGTTGGCGGCTATGCTGCCGCTGCTGCCGGAGTTGCGTGCCGAAGCGGGAGATGAAGAGTTGGTGGCGTGGCACTATACACCCATGGCCCTTCCACTCACCGAGCGACTTGCGCCGGCCTCGGTGGTGTACGATTGCATGGACGAGCTTTCCATGTTTCAGGGAGCGCCACCCGAGCTGCTGGAGCGGGAGACGGCGCTCATCGCGCGGGCAGATGTGATGTTCACCGGCGGACCGAGCCTCTTCCGCGCCAAACGCGACCGGCACCCCAACGTACACTGTTTTCCCAGCAGCGTGGACGCGGCCCACTTCGGACGGGCCCGGCCCGGGCGCGCGACTCGGCAGGAGGAGCCGACCGATCAGGCGCCATTGAGTCGGCCTCGGCTGGGATTCTACGGGGTCATTGACGAGCGGTTGGACCTCGAGATCGTGCAAGCGGTAGCCGACGCCCACCCCGAGTGGCACCTGGTATTCGTGGGGCCGGTGGTCAAGATTGACTCTGCCGTTCTTCCCCGCCGGCCCAACATTCACTACCTGGGACAGCGCTCCTACGAGGAGCTGCCGGCCTATCTGGCTGGGTGGGACGTGTGCCTGTTGCCTTTCGCCCAGAACGACGCCACCCGATTCATCAGCCCGACGAAGACTCTGGAATACATGGCGGCAGAGCGGCCGATCGTAAGCACTCCCATTGCCGACGTCGCGCAGCCCTACGGGGATCTGGTGTACCTCGGCGGCTCTCCCGCCGAGTTCGTGGCCGCATGCGAAGCGGCCCTGGGCGCGGATCAGGTCGAGCGCGCCCGCCATGTGGCGCGGATGCGCGCAATTCTCGCCGGCACCTCATGGGACGCGACCGCCGGCGCAATGGAGAAGCTCATGACGGAGGCGCTGCTGCGCCACCGTCCGGAACTGCACGAAAGGACGTTTGCCTAGTATGCCATTAAAGCATCCTGACCAGCAGCCCGCGGCTACGCCCGTCGTCGTCATCGGCGCCGGGCCCACCGGGCTCAGCGCAGCCTATCATCTCGGCCCCGATGCCATCCTCCTGGAGCAGGCGGATCGAGTCGGCGGCTGGTGCCGGTCTATAGAAGACAGCGGCTTCACGTTCGACATGGCCGGACACATCATGTTCTCCAACGACCCGTACGTGCACCGTCTCTACGAATTGTTGCTGGGAGACAACGTGCATTGGCAGGATCGGGAGGCGTGGATTTACAGCAAAGAGGTGTACACCCGCTACCCGTTCCAGGGCGCGCTTTACGGCCTTCCTCCAGCGGTCATCAAGGAGTGTATCGTCGGCGCCATCGAATCCCGCTTCGGGAGCGTGCAGCCGAAGGCGCCGGAGGCCGACACCGGCAACAGCGACGATTATACCGGTCCTGAGCGGCGGGGAATGTTCGAGCCGCTGATCAAGGCCAAGAGCAGCAACGGCAACGGCCGCCCTCTCACCTACAAGGGTACCGAGCGCCGCCGCCCATCACCGCATAAAGGGCCGCCCCGCAACTTCGAGGAGTTCATCTACAAGGTCTGGGGCGCGGGCATCGCCAAGCACTTCGCGATCCCCTACAACCGCAAGCTCTGGGCGGTGCCGCTGGAGGAGATGGAGACCTCGTGGCTGGGTGGCAGAGTGCCGTTGCCCAACCTGGAAGAGATGATCGAGGGCGCGCTCTCTCCCGTACCCAAGCCGATGGGGCCCAACGCCCGCTTCGGGTACCCCCTTCGCGGTGGCTTCCAGGCGCTGATGGATGGCTTCCTGCCCTACCTCAGTGGCGAGCTGCGACTGGAGACCCGGGTTACCGCCGTCTCCCCTTCGCGCCGGAGAGTCACGCTCGACGATGGAACCACCCTCGGCTACGAGTTCCTGATCAGCACCATGCCCCTGCCCCGCCTGATCGAGCTCATGGGCGCCGAGGCCCCTGCCGAGGTGCGGCAGGCCGCCACCGAGCTGCGCCACGTGTCGGTCCGCTGCGTGAACATCGGGGTGGGTCGGGAGTTCCTCACCGACAAGCATTGGATCTATTACCCGGAGGACACCGTCTTCCACCGTATCTTTGTCCAAGGCAACGCCAGTCCGCACTGCAACGCTCCGGGTGGCTCCGGCCTCACCTGCGAGATCACCTACTCCGACGCCAAGCCGCTGCCCTGCGACGGGCAGGCGCTCATTGACCGCTGTATCGCGGATTGTCACCGGGTAGGGATCTTCAGTCCCGAGGATGCCGTGTGGGCGGCCAACCAGGTGGACATGCCGGTGGCGTACGTGGTCTACGACCATAACCGCGCGCGCAATGTCTCCCTCATCCGCGATTGGCTGCTGACTCAGGACGTGGTTCTGGCCGGACGCTACGCCGAGTGGGAGTACTACAACTCCGACCACGCCTTCGTCGCGGGCAAGAAGGCCGCGGAGCAGGTGAGGGAGCTTCGCCAGGCGCAGTTTCTGGACTTCCCGCAGGCGGTATCGTTGTCGGGGCGCTGAAGAGCGCCGCGGTGCCGATCAAATTGCTGGGCCGCCGCCCCGAGGACTTCATGTGGGCCACCGGGATCGAGGACACCTTCGTCCCTCAGACCCGCCCGGGGCACCGCGCGCTGGACGAATACCAGCTCATGGGGCACTACGAACACTGGCGAGAGGATCTCGCGCTGGTGCGCGACCTCGGGCTCACGGCGGTGCGTTGGGGCGTGCCTTGGTACCGAGTGGAGCCGTTTCAGTCGGGCGAGTACGATTGGCGCTGGACCGATCAGGTGATTCCCTACATGGTCGAGGAGCTGGGAGTCACCCCGATCATTGACCTGATTCACTACGGCTGCCCCTTCTGGCTGCGCCGGGAGTTCGCCAGCGCCGAGTACCCCACCGCAATCGCCTCCTTCGCGGATGCGTTCGCCAGGCGCTACGCCGGCCTGGTGCATTGGTACACGCCGCTCAATGAGCCGATCGTCACCGCGCTTTATTGCGGGCAGCGTGGGCTCTGGCCTCCATACCTTCGCAGCGAGACCGGCTACGTCACCGTCCTGCTGCAGGTGGTCGAAGGGATCATCCGCACCGCCGCCGCGCTCCGTGCGGTGGATCCGGGTATCCGGCTGGTCCACGTGGACGCCAGCGGACTGAGCCGTACCGCCCGGGAAGACCTGCACGTACTCGCCAAGGACGAACAGTCTCGAACATTTCTGCCGTTCGATCTGCTGACCGGCAGAGTTACGCCCGACCATCCCCTCTTTCCCTGGCTGGTGCGCAGCGGCGCCTCGCCCGACCAACTGGCCGCCATGGCGCGCCAGCCGGTGCCGTTCGACCTCATGGGACTCAACTTTTATCCCCAGTGGTCCACCACCCAGCTCTACATTGACCGTCGCGGCCGGCTGGCATACCAGCCGGTAGATCAGGATGGAGCGGGCTTCATTGACCTGATCGAGGACTACTGGCAGCGCTACCGGATTCCCATCATGGTAACCGAAACCAGCGCCCGCGGCGGCGAGGATGTGAGGGCCCGCTGGTTGGAAGCGTCGGTTACCGCCATCCGCACGCTCCGCTCGCGGGGCGTCCCGGTGTTGGGATACACCTGGTTTCCCTTGTTCACCATGATTGATTGGCGCTATCGCTTCGGGCGCGGCCCGGTCGAGGAATACCGGCTGGAGCTCGGGCTCTACACCCTGGACGGCGCGGCCGGCTCATCGCGCTGGCGGGCCACGCCGCTGGTGGAGCAACTGCGCAGCTACGTGACCGATCCGGACGGAGCGGTAGGTAATCTCGGTGTGGGCGAGTCTCCGCCTCTGGCCCGCGTATGACCGGCGAATCCCAGCTCTTCAGCTCGTTCTGGCTGGCGGGTTTCGAGTCCGCCTGCCACATCAACCGCAGCGGCGCGCGGCTGGACCTCATCTCCGCCACCCAGCACGACCGCCAGATAGAAGAGGACTACGTTCGGCTGCGAGAGGTGGGATTCCGCGCGGTGCGCGAGGGCATGCGCTGGCATCTCATTGATCGAGGGCGGAGGATGGATTTCTCCACCGTGGTACCGATGGCGGCGGCGGCGGAGCAGCAGGGGATGCAGGTGCTCTGGAACCTGTGCCACTACGGCTGGCCGGAAGACGTGGACCTCTTCTCCACGGCGTTCGTGGAGCGATTTGCCCGGTACTGCGGCTCGGCCGCCCGGTTTCTCTCGGATCGCAGCGACGAGATACCCTATTTCGTTCCCATCAACGAAATTTCGTTCTTTGCCTGGGCGGCGGGGGAAGTGGGCTACATGTATCCCCATTCGCGGGGTATCGGCTGGTCCATCAAAGAGCAACTGGTGCGCGCGGCCATCGCCGGGATCGAGGCCATCTGGGAGGTGGACCCGCGAGCCCGTATCCTGCACGTGGACCCGCTCATCCACGTGATCCCGCCCCGTGGCCGCCCCGACCTGGCTCGTGCCGCCGCTGACCAGCGGGCCTCACAGTTCGACGCGTGGGACATGCTCGCCGGCGGATTGGCGCCGGGGCTGGGGGGGCATCCGAGGTACCTCGATATCGTCGGCGTCAACTACTATCACGCCAACCAGTGGGAGTATCCCGACCAGCGCCTGCGGTGGGAGGACCAACCGCGCGACCCGCGTTGGCTTCCGCTGCGAACCTTGCTGGCCGAGGTCTACCACCGCTATGACCGCCCGATGTTCATCTCGGAAACCAGCCATTTCGGCGCCGGCCGCGGCCGCTGGATTCGCGAGGTGGCGTCGGAAGTTCACCGGGCCCGCAAGGCCGGCGTGCCGGTGGAGGGGCTCTGCCTCTACCCGATCATTGACCGCCCCGACTGGGACGATCCGAACCATTGGCACAACAGCGGGCTGTGGGACCTGCAGCACCATCCCGGCGACCGGCTCGAGCGGGTGGTGTGCCAGGAGTACGCCGAGGATCTGCGGGAGGCGCAGGCACTGCTCGCCGACGCCCCCTGACCGGTATCACGGCACCATCACCGGCGGAGCGCTCAGGCTGGATTGAGCCTCGGCCGCCTCCGGAACGTGGGCCATGCGCTCGATCATGTCCCGCATCATGATCGTGGCGACGGGATGGTTGCCCAGGTGATCCCGCAACCGGTAGGTGCAGATCATCAGTCGCCCCATGTCAATGGGCCGCTCCGCCACCAACGCCACGATGTGATGCACCCAACCCACAAAAAGTCCGGAGTGCACGTTGGCGGCATAATCCCGCGGGGTGAGCCCCACGATCACGGTTTCGGGGGTGAGGTCGGCAAAGGCGAAGTCCACCGTCCCCCCGGTGGGGATTCCGCGAAAGAGCTTGTCCTGCCGCAGCCAGCTCATGCTGCTGGCCCAGTCTCCCTGCCAGCTTCGTCCGTGCCGCTGGGCAATGCTGATCGAGCCCAGGTGGGCCTGCTGTGAGTCGGGTGTCTCGGCCAGCCAGAGCACCCGGCCTCCGTTCTGCACGTACCAGCGCAGATCATCGGTCATCCGCTCGACGACCACCACGTCGGCGGAGAGCTCGTCGCTGAGCTCGTAGCCCATCGCCGCCAGCCGCGCCGCCAGTCGGGGAAGCCCCGGCACCGCGAGCCGGATCGGCCGTGCGTCGGGGTCGAACCGGGGGAAAAAGTAGAGCTCGTGGTGATTGCGGGTCACCGTCTCGCCCGAGCTCGACAGCAGCCGCAGCTCCAAGCGGGCCCGGACGGCCTCGGCCAGGCGCGGGACCTCGAACACTACGGTGCCGAGATTGGTGAGCTGGGCGCGCTCGGGTCCCACTCCCTCGAGGGTGCCTTTCACCTCGGGCCAGAGATCGAGGTGCCACTCCAGCCGGCATCCCCGCAGGTCGCTCGACGAGAAGTGAGAGATGGCCAGCCGCACCTCGCAGCGCTCGCCCTCCCAGAATGCGATCCGCTCCCAGTCGGTCGGCACGATCGCGTCGGCGCTGTTCACCTGTCCGATCACGTCGTGATAGGACTTGGGATTTCGGCACATGTCGAGCAGGCCGTTGCTTTCCCAGTGGACGTCGGTGAACTCGGTGATCACGTATCCCACGATGGTGGGATGCCGCCGCATCTGCTCGATCTGGTACTTGAGGGCGGTGAACTGCATGCGCTGGCTGGCGGCCGAGAGATCGGAGAGCGTCGGGAAAACCTTGTCCAGATGAAATGCCTTATACCGCTGCTCGATGCCGTGCGGATAGACCACGCCGTCTCCCCACTCGATCCCGGTCTCGAACCACCAGGGCTCGCGGCCGTAGCACTGGCGCAGCTTGCCGACGTCCGGCAACCCCCAGTTGCCGAACTCCGAGACCACCATCGGCTCGCTCCCCCGCCGGCGCACCTCGGGCGCCTGCTGCCGGGGCAGCGGGTTCCACGGATCCCGGATGTACTCCCGCCACGACTCGATGCTCTCGTACACGTGGGCGAAGGTCCACGGTGGGCGGGTCGCGAAGGTCTGCACCCATTCCTTCCATTGCCGGTAGTGGTCCGGCATGGCGTAGTAGTTGTGGAAGTCTTCGATGTCGGTGACGACGTGAAAGTTGGTGAAGCAGGGTGAGTTCCCCACCACCAGCCGGTACGGATCGAGCGCCTTCAGCTCGTTGTAGGTCTCCGAGAGCCAAGCCCGGTGTCCCGGATTGACCGCCAGGTCCACCCCCCAGTTCTCGTTCACGATGGTCCAGATGATGATGGAGGGATGGTTCCAGTCCCGCTCGACCATGCCGAGCAACGTTTCCCGTGCCCGGCGCTTTGACGCATCGGTCAGCTCTTGCCAGTTGGGAAGCTCGGTCCAGATCAACAGCCCCGCGCGGTCGGCCGCATCGTAGTAGCGGGGATCGGTGATCTTGATGTGCGTCCGCAGACAGTTCAGCCCCATGTGCTTCGCCTTGGCGAACTGGTCCTCGAGCTCGGCGTCGCTGAACGGGGTGTAGATCAGATCGGGGTAGTAATCCTGGTCGAGGGCGCCGCGGAGGTAGAGCACCCGGCCGTTCAACAGCAGATGGCCGGTGGAGGACGTGGCGATGGTGCGCATCCCGAAGTGCGTAGCCTGGCGATCGAGGGGCTCCGCCTGGTCATCGGCGTCCGAGAGCAGCTCCGCCTGCAGATCGTAGATGTTGGGAGCCTCGGTATCCCACAGCATCGGATCCGGTTGAGGGAGGCTGAATTCCTCGGTGTCGTTGCCGGCCGCCAGGGGGAAGCGATGCTCCCGAACCACGCCGGCGGGGTCGGTCACCAAAAAGCGCACGCTGGTTGACTCCGCGGCGTTACGGCTGAGGCAGAGCCTGACCTGCACTTGCTGGCCCGGCACGTCCGGCGTCACCCGCACCCGGGTAATGTGGGTGGCGGCCCGCCGTTCCAGGTACACGCTCTGCCAGATTCCGCCGATGGGCCCATACCAGCTCTGTTTGCCGTGGGGAATTTCGGCGAAGGGGAACTCGGGGAGGAAGTCGGCGTCGTTGCCGGGGTCTATCACCTGAACGACCAGCTCGTTCGGCGCATCGAACTTGAGGGCACGAGTCACGTCGAGCTCGAAGGGGAGGTAGCCGCCCTCATGCTCACCCAGCGGATGTCCGTTCAGCCACACCGTGGCGAAGTAATCCACCGCCCCGAAGTGCAGGAGCCATACCCCGCCCTCCTCCCGGAGGTCGGGCGCCACCTCGAAGCGATGGCGGTACCAGGCAACCCCGCTGTAGTCGCGTAGATCGTCGAACTGCGCCTGCCAGGGACCGGGAACGCGGATCGCCCGCGCGGCCGCGTCCCGGCTCACCGTGTCCGGTGTGAGCTGCTGGGACGGGTCGGGGAAAAACTCCCACTGGCCATCGAGACTTACGCGTGTGCGATTCACCGATCTGCTCCGAAGATGTCTGGGGGAAACGAAAGCTTGCGTAAGAGAGATGACTAGGTCGCGTTTGGCAAGCGCCCGTGACTACCTTTCGCCTCCTCGGGCCGTCCCCCACACGGAGTCTGTCGCGCATGGTCATCACCTATCTGCTGATCGGTCTCACCGCCGGCGTGCTCTCGGGCCTCTTCGGCGTCGGGGGGGGAATTCTGATCGTACCGGCTCTGGTGCTGCTGGCCAACTTTCCCACCAAGATGGCGCTGGGCACCTCGCTGGGAGCCCTCCTGCTACCGGTCGGCCTCCTCGGCGCCTACACCTACTGGCAGAATGGCAATCTCGACATGCGAGCTTCGCTCATGGTCGCATGCGGGCTCTTTTTCGGTGCCTGGGGCGGCGCCCGACTGGCGCACGAGCTCTCGGCCGCAACGCTGCAGCGGGCGTTCGCGGTCTTCATCGTCCTGATGGCCGTCCGCCTCTGGGTAGAGGCCGGTGGCAAATGATGGGAGCCGAGTCCATCGGCAGGCAGGTCACCTTCAACGGGATCCGCGGCCAGTCCGCGAATGCCGATCACGGAGAACCATATGCGCAGTGAAGGATTGTGCGCCGCGATGGCGCTGTTCGCCCTCGGCGGGTGCGGTGGACGCACTCCCGGACCCGATGGCCAGTCGCTGGAGAAGCCGGTTGCCACCGCGGAAATGATAGACGCCGGGGGCGCCCGAATCGGGGTGGCCACCTTTGCCAGCGCCGATACCGGCGCCACGCTCGGCCTCAGCGTTTCGGGGCTTCCGGCCGGCGCCCACGGGCTCCACGTGCACGAGGCCGGAAGCTGCGCCACCCCCGATTTCAAGTCCGCCGGCGATCACTTCAACCCGGGCTCCAAGTCGCACGGTTTGGAGAACCCGGCCGGCCCCCATGCCGGTGACCTTCCCAACCTCCGGGTGGAGTCCGATGGTTCGGCCGACACCTCTCTCGCACTCGATCCCGCCTTGCTCGGCACCGGCCCGCGCTCGATCCTGGGCTCCCAGGGAACCGCGCTGGTCATTCATGCGGCCGCTGATGACCAGCGCACCGACCCGAGCGGTGAGTCGGGCGACCGAATCGCGTGCGGGGTCATCGAGCGGAGCTGACAAGGGCAGCCGGGTCGCATGACGCTCCTTCGCCTCACCGACCGCGGCCTGTTCTGCGAGCTGGGGGGATTTCACGTGGACCCCTGGGGAGCGGTGGATCGCGCGGTCGTAACCCATGCCCATGGCGACCACGTGGCGGGGGGATGCGGAGCCTATCTCACCTCGGCGGCGGGACGCGGGGTGCTGCAGAGCCGCCTCGATCCCGCCGCCCGGGTGCGCGGCGTTCCCTACGGCGAATCGGTGGAAATCGGCGGGGTGCAGGTATCGCTGCACCCCGCCGGCCACATCCTGGGATCGGCTCAGGTCCGCGTGGCCCACCGGGGCGAGGTCTGGGTGGTCTCCGGTGACTACAAGACCGATCCCGACCCCACCTGCACCCCGTTCGAGCCGGTGCGCTGCCACACCTTCGTCACCGAATCCACCTTCGGCCTTCCCATTTACCGCTGGCCGCCGCAGTCCGAGGTGGTGGGCGAGATCAACGCCTGGTGGCGCTCCAACCAGAATGCAGGCAAAGCGACGCTGCTCTTCGGCTACGCGCTGGGGAAGGCGCAGCGGCTCCTCGCCGGGCTCGATCCAGCGCTCGGTCCCATTCTCACCCACGGCGCGGTGGAGCGCATGACGACACTCTACCGCGAGGCGGGGGTCGACCTTCCTCCTACCACCCACGCCGGCTCGGTGGACCGCCGGGCCGACCTGAGCCGGGCCATCGTGGTGGCGCCCCCGTCCGCCGACGGGTCGGTCTGGACCCGCCGGTTCGGCCTCCATGCCACCGGGTTCGCTTCGGGGTGGATGCTGGTCCGCGGCGCGCGGCGGCGGCGCTCGCTGGACCGTGGGTTTCCTCTCTCCGACCACGTGGACTGGCCCAGCCTGCTCACCGCCATCGCCGCCACCGGCGCCGAGCGAATCTGGGTCACCCACGGCTATACCGCGGTGGTGGTCCGCTGGCTGCGCGAGCAGGGGCTCGACGCTCACGCGGTGGAAACCCGGTTCGAGGGTGAGCGGGACGACGAAGCGGACGCGGCGGAGGGATGAGAGAGTTTGCCCGGCTCTACCTCGCGCTCGACGAGACCACGGCGACGGGCGAGAAAGTCGCCGCGCTGGCCGCCTACTTCCGCGTGGCGCCTCCGGAGGATGCCGCCTGGGCGGTACACTTTCTGGTGGGACGGCGTCCCAAGCGCTTGATCGCCTCCGGCAATCTCCGCACCTGGGCCGCGGCCGCGGCCGGCATTCCCGATTGGCTCTTCGAGGAGAGCTATCACTCCGTCGGAGATCTCGCCGAGACGATCACCCTCCTCCTTCCCGACACCGGCTCCTCGAGTGAGTACCCTTTGTCATATTGGGTGGAGCAGCGGCTGCTCGCCCTGCGGGGACAGGACCAATCGGTGCAGCACGAAGAGATGGTGCGCGCGTGGCGGGAGCTGGATCGCCGCGAGCGCTACGTATGGAACAAGCTCATCACCGGCAGCTTCCGAGTGGGGGCGTCCGCCAGATTAGTGGTGCGCGCCTTGGCCGGTGCCAGTGGGGTTCCCGAGGAGGTCATTGCCCACCGGCTCATGGGTGCGTGGGAGCCGTCGCCCGACTTCTACCGCCGCCTCATTGCCTCCGACACCCGGGACGCGGACGTGAGCCGCCCCTACCCCTTTTATCTCGCCTACCCGCTGGAAGACGATCCTGCCACCTTGGGAGATCCTGCGGAGTGGATCGCCGAATGGAAGTGGGACGGCATCCGAGCCCAACTCGTCCGCCGAGCCGGCACGAGCTTCGTCTGGTCCCGGGGGGAGGAGCTGCTCAGCGGCCGCTTTCCCGAGGTCGAGGAGGCGGCCGCCCTGCTGCCCGAGGGAACGGTACTCGATGGCGAGCTGCTGCCGTGGCTGGACGGCGCGCCGCTGCCCTTTGCCCAGCTGCAGCGGCGAATCGGCCGGAAGAGCCTGAGTCGAAAGATCCTGGCCGAGGTGCCGGTGGTGCTCGTCGCCTACGACCTGCTGGAGGAGGGTGGTGAAGATCTGCGACCGCTTCCGCTCGCCGAGCGGCGCCGACGGCTGGGAGCACTGCTCGCCCGGGTGCCGTCGGCGGGGCGCCTGGTCATCTCGGCGGCGGTGAAGGCGGCGGCATGGGAAGACGCCTCCGCGGCGCGCCTGCGGGCACGGGAGCAGGGGGCCGAGGGGCTCATGCTCAAGCGGCTCTCCAGCGCCTATGGCGTCGGCCGCCGGCGAGGCGACTGGTGGAAATGGAAAGTGGACCCACTCAGCGTGGACGCGGTACTAATCTATGCCCAACCGGGAAGCGGTCGGCGGGCAGGCCTCTACACCGACTACACCTTCGGCCTGCGCGACGGAGAGGGGTTGGTGCCTTTCGCCAAGGCCTACTCCGGGTTGACCGACGCCGACATCCGGCGGGTGGACGCCTTCGTTCGCCGCAACACCCTGGAGAAGCACGGACCGGTTCGGGTGGTGAAGCCGGAGCTGGTGTTCGAGATCGCCTTTGAGGGCATCCAGGCGTCGCCCCGGCACAAATCGGGGATCGCGGTGCGATTTCCCCGGATGGTTCGCTGGCGTACCGAAAAGCGGGTGGATGAGGCGGATACGATCGAGACGTTGAGGGCGTTGATGGACCGCGGAGTGGAAGGGTAGCCGGAACAGGGAGGATGTGCTGCTGGCAGGCGGCGCGACCTTCCCGCGCAACTGTCATTGTCCCACTCGCTGTCATCGTCGCCACCCGCTGTCATCCCGAGCGGAGCGAGGGATCTACTTCGGGCGGGGTTCGAACTCGGCCGAGCAAGATCCCTCGCTCCGCTCGGGATGACAGCACGCCTTTCCCCTTTCCCATTGTCCTTTCCCTTTTCACCATCACCTTTTCACTTTTCACTTTTCACTTTCCTTTCCCCCTCTTTCGCCCCATTCCGCAGAGATTTCAGCTATGGTAGGTCAGGACCCTCAGCGCGGCCTCCGAGCGTGACCAAGCCCAGAGCCGGAGGCTCCGCCATCGCGGTGGATCTTCGGCGCGCTCGCGCCGCGCGCCGCAAGGCCGAGGAGGCAGCCGATGCCTCGCCGGCGGCCCCAGCGCCCCGCCGGCACACCCGCACCGTGGACTGCCGCGGCCGTCAGCCCACCGACTGCGTGCTAGAGTGGTTCGCCCAGCACGGCTGGGAGCCGTTTCCCTTTCAGGAGGAGGTCTGGCAGGCGTACCTCGCCGGCGAGA
>Ga0136617_10001219_pt1 | contig 22639 bp, 22 predicted proteins | sample AntDrymUQ3222106_2_FD_129672 | JGI IMG/M metagenome (GOLD analysis project Ga0136617, IMG submission 129672) | Polar desert sand microbial communities from Dry Valleys, Antarctica - metaG UQ322 (21.06) | ecosystem: Environmental > Terrestrial > Soil > Desert | place: Antarctica: Dry Valley...
CCCCGCCACCTGTCCTCGACTACGACAGAGCGAAGAAGGGCCGATGTTTCGTAGATTTCCAACCCGGCGGCTCCTACCAGCCGGCCCTCGCTCTCCGCAACTGCGAAATGCGGGAAGGCCTCTGCCACGCCGGCGGTAGGCAGCCGCGCCCCATCCAGTAGAGAGAGAACCTTTGGAAGGTCCTCCGGCATGGCGGTGCGGAGCTGCACGCAATCGCAGTTCCCGATTTCAGTCGTCATACTCCCCCTTCTTAGCGAGGCTTGCGGGCGCGAACGAAGGCGCCCATGACCCGGCCGCTCACCTGGCGCGCCAGTACCTCGGTATCGAGGCCCGACCCGGACAGGAACGCTTTGGCATCGTCGAACTCGTAGATACGGGTGGGCTCGATCCCGATCTCCTCGAATCCGGCATCCTGGAGGCCCTGCTGGTACTGCGCCTCGGTCAGCGCCCCGGCCACGCACCCCACCCAGAGCTCCATACTCCGGCGTACCTCCGAGGGAACCTCTCCCCGTATTACTACGTCCGATACCGCGAACCGGCCCCCGGGCCTCAAGACCCGGAATGCCTCCGCGATCACCTTGCTCTTGTCGGTCGAGAGGTTGATCACGCAGTTGGAGATGATCACATCCACCGAATTATCAGGCAGGGGGATGGCCTCGATGTCGCCTTTCAGGAACTCGACATTTCCCACGCCGGCCCGGCGCTGGTTCTCCCGCGCCAGCGCGAGCATCTCGTCGGTCATGTCCAGGCCGTATGCTTTGCCGGAGGGGCCGACGCGCTCAGCGGAGAGCAGGACATCAATACCGCCGCCGGAACCGAGATCCAGCACCACCTCGCCAGGGTGCAGCTCGGCGAGGACCGTGGGATTACCACAGCCTAACGATGCCAGCACCGCCGCCTCCGGCAGGCGGGCGGTCTCGGCGGCAGTGTAGAGGTTGGAAGTGATGGGATCCTCGGAACCGCCACAGCAGCTGGTTGCGCAGCACGAGGTCTTCTGACCGCCGGTAACCCGGAGCGCCGCCTGGCCGTATCTCTCGCGCACCGTCGCCTTCACTTCTTCGGTACTCATAGGAACCCTCCGCAATCAAGTTTTGTTGATGTGTCCTGGAAAAAAAATCTCCGCTCAGCAGCAACCACTCTTCCGCTCCGCGGCTGATGGAGCCGATGCGAGCCCATCGATAAGCTCCGCCACCTCACCCAGCGTTTCCGGATTCAGTGTGTAATACATCCAGCGGCCTTCCCGCCGGTCCGTCACCAGCCCGGCTTCCTTCAATACCTTCAGGTGGAACGACAGGCGCGACTGGGCGGCGTCCAGCGCATCAGTCATGTCGCACACACAGCGCTCCCCAAAGCGAAGGCGCTGGATGATGGAGAGCCGGGTACCGTCCGAGAGGGCGTGGAACAGGCGGACGGCGCGATCGGTGTCGAGGCTGGTGGGTGTTGCCATGACGCTAACTTATCAAGAATGGTTGATATGTCAAGTCTCTTTCTCATGACACCGCCGGAGGCGCCCGGGTGGCATCCCCAGTTTGCTATAGATTGCCTGTGTAACAGCGAGGGTCACACGAACGACGAGGATCTCGCTATGACCGACCGCCTCGCGCCCGCGCCGATGGAGAACCACTGGTGGCAGGTTGCGCTGTTCCTCACTCCCAGGGGACTCACCACATCTCCGATGCCACACGGGAATCGCACGTTCGCCGTCAACTTTGATTTCGTTGGCCACGAGCTCACGGTAATGGCCAGCGACGGTGCCGGCGGCGTGCTTCCGCTCATTCCCCGCTCCGTGGCCGATTCTACGCGGCATATGTTGCCTTGCTCACCTCGCTCGAGCTTCAGGTGAAGATCTGGCCGGTGCCGGTCGAGATCGAAAATGCCATCCGCTTTTCCGACGACCGTACCCACACCTCCTATGACGCTGAGTCGGCCACTCGCTTTTGGCGGCTGCTGATCCAGGTCGACCGGGTGCTGAAGCGGTTTCGGGGTCGGTTCCTGGGCAAGGCAAGTCCGGTACACTTCTGGTGGGGAGCCTTCGACCTGGCCGCAACCCGGTTCTCCGGGCGACGGGCACCTCCGCACCCCGGCGGCACTCCGAACGTGGGCAAAGGGGTCATGCAGGAGGGCTATTCGCACGAGTGCAGTAGCGCGGGGTTCTGGCCCGGCGGCGGTCCTATCTCCGAACCGGTATTCTACGCCTATGTGTATCCGGAGCCGGAAGGCTTCCGGAAGCATCCGGTGGAGCCGGCCGAGGCGCGATACAGCGAGGAGATGCATGAGTTCGTGTTGCCGTACGAGGCGGTGCGGAACGCAGCATCACCAGACGCGGCCTTACTCGCCTTCCTTCAGACGACGTATGCGGCGGCCGCCGACTTGGGGCACTGGGACCGAACCGCGCTGGAGCGGCCACGCGCCGAGTGGCCGTGACGGCGGACCAGAACCAAGTCAGCCTGATGTGTGTTGTGACACAGAGTGCGCAAGTAACAACCGACGCCGTCCGGAACCTGAACCTGAGGGAGATCGATCATGACGTATCCCACGACCGCCACCGTTCCCGACTCACGTGTATCCTCCGCACTTCTTGTATTGCGTCTGGTGGTCGGCGCCATCTTTGTGGCTCATGGGGCTCAGAAGATCTTCGTTTTCGGTTTCGCCGGCGTAGCCGGGGCATTCGGCCAGATGGGAGTGCCGCTGCCCGGCATCGTCGGCCCGGCCATTGCCCTGCTGGAATTCTTCGGCGGAATCGCCCTCATCCTCGGCTTGTTCACCCGACCCGTTTCCCTCCTCCTGGCCTGCGTTATGATCGGCGCCATCCTGATCGTGCATCTCCAGTCTGGTTTCTTCATGCCCAACGGCATCGAGTTCGCCCTATCCCTGCTGGGCGGCTCTATTGCGCTGGCGCTGGCGGGGCCGGGAGACTACTCGCTGGACCACGGGATGGCGCGCCGGAAAGCAGAGGGATCACGTGGCCCTCGATAACACCATTACCGGCCTGCATCACGTCACCGTCATTGCCGGAGACGCTCAGGAAAACCTCGACTTCTACGCCGGGGTGCTGGGCATGCGCTTGGTGAAGAAAACCGTCAACCAGGATGTGCCGGGCACCTACCATCTTTTCTACGCCGACGGCGAAGCGCATGCCGGCACCGACCTCACCTTTTTTCCCTGGCCGGACATGGCCCCGGGACAGCAGGGGGTGGGACTCACGGTAGAGGTGGCGCTGGCCGTCCCCCTCGACAGCCTGGAATACTGGGCCGACCGGCTCGCGCAGCACGGAATCCCTATGGGCAATCCCTCGAGCCGTTTCGGCGAGCGGCTGCTCACCTTTGCCGATCCGCACGGGCTTCGACTCGCGTTGGTCGAGACGGCCGATGACCGCGAATTTACTTCCTGGACCAAGAGTTCCGTGCCAGAGGCGAGTCAGGTGCGAGGTCTGCACGGCGTGCGGCTGCTGGTGCGGAACGCGGCTCCGACGGTTGAGCTGCTGACCGGCACGTTGGGCTTCGAAGAGGTCGGACAGGAAGACGGATGGAGGCGCTTTGCGCTGCCCGGACCCCGGTCGGGGCGGGTGCTCGAGATCAGAGAGGCTCCCACCGAACGGCAAGGCACGTGGGGCACCGGAAGCGTACACCACATCGCCTGGCGGGTCCCCGACGACGCAACCGAGGTCGAGGTGCAGGACCGCCTCAACCACGCCGGCCGTCGTCCAACGGAGGTGATCGATCGTTTCTGGTTCAAATCGGTGTATTTCAAGGAGCCTGGCGGCGCGCTATTTGAGGTTGCCACCGATGGACCAGGGTTCGGCGTGGACGAGCCCCTCGAGCAACTGGGAGCACGCCTGGTGCTGCCGCCCTGGCTCGAGCAGAGAAGAACGATGATCGAGTCAGGTCTTCCGCCGCTGCGCGAGCCCGAGCCCGCCGGCAGCAGGAGATGACAGGGCCGCACCAGGGCCTGCCGGTACCAACGGCCGGCGCGCCTCTCAGTAGTGCCCGGGGGGCAACAGCTGGTGGCCTCAGAGCTTTCTCGCTCCGATTGCGAGCAACGAGCCCGGCATCTCATCCGCCATGCAGGCGGTTGCGGATGTGCTCCGGCAAATCGCGGACGCCGGCATACCTCCTGAGCGTACTCTGCTGCTTGGCTTCTCTCAGGGCGCCTGTCTTGCGGCGGAGTTTGCGGCACGCCATGCCCGCCGCTATGGAGGCGTGGCGGCACTGAGCGGCGGCCTCATCGGTCCCGATGGCACGCCGAGAGACTACGCCGGATCACTCGATGGTACGCCGGTCTTTCTCGGGTGCGGCGATGTGGAATTCCATATACCGGCCGCTAGAGTGCGTCAGTCAGCCGAGGTGATGCGGAGGCTTGGAGGGGACGTAACCGTGCGGCTGTATCCGGGCATGGGTCATACGATCAACGAGGAAGAGCTGGAGGTAGTTCGGAGGATCGTGGAGCGCCGGGAGCCTGCAAACAGAGGCATGCCAGACTTAAAGGTGGGGTTAAGAGAGCAGCCAACCGAATCAGGATTGCGTAAGGATCTGTGAAACGGGCGACGGCAGTCGCTCCTGTCGGAAGGCACACTATCTGAGGAGGGGTACCAGCAGCCTCACCATGGTAACGATCACCACAATTCCTACCACGTCGAGCGCCAGCCCGTGGCGAATCATCTGGTTGAGTGGGATGTAACCCGACCCATAGACTATCGCATTGCAGGGTGTCGAGACCGGAAGCATGAAGCCAAGGCTCGCGGCCATCGTGGCGCCGAGCGCAGGCTCCAGCGGGTCGAGACCGGTAGCCTGCGCGATGGAGATGACCACCGGCACCACCATGTTTGCGGCCGCGGTGTTGGAGGTTGTCTCAGACAGTATGACCGCCACCACCACCGAGGCCACCAGCATTCCGAAGCTTCCCTCTATTGGAAGCAGTCCGGTGAGCCCGCGTCCCATGGCCTCCGCCAGGCCGGTCTGGAACGAAAGCACCCCCAGTGCAAAGCCCCCACCGTAGAGCAGGACCACACCCCAGTCGATCTGCACCGCTTCCTGCCATGTGATCGCGGCGCCTTTGTCGCCCGGCAGTACGAATAGGAGGAGAGAGCCGAGTAACGCCGCAACGCCCTCAGGCAGGTGTCGGGTCAAGCCCAGATAGGAGGCACTGCCCTCTCCGGCCACTAACGCCGCTAGCCCCGGCAGGATCCAGAGTGCCACCGTTACCATGAACGCAATCGCTACCGAACGCTGCCCCCGCGTCCAGGGGCCAAGCCGCTCGCGCTCCCGGCGGATCAGGTCGGCGCCAGCGGGCAAATCGCGGACTCCGGCGGGTGCGGCGGCGTTCAGGTACCCGAAGAGAAAAATGAATAGCACCAGGACGATGGGTACGCCGACCAGCATCCAGCTGAAGAACGGGATCTCCACTCCCAGCTGAGAGCGGATGAAGCCAAGGCCGATGACATTGGGAGGAGTGCCAACCGGAGTGGCCAGGCCCCCGATCGAGGCGGCGAACGAGGTCATCAGCATGAGCCCCGTGGCGTATCGCGGGTCAATCGTAGCTCCGGCGTCGGGTGCCCGGAGCGCCGCGAGGACGGAGAGGCCGATCCCGAACATCATCGCGGTGGTGGCAGTGTTGGAGATCCAGCCGGAGATGAGTGCCGTGACGGCGCCAAAGGCGAGCAGGATCCGGCTGGGGCGAGCACCCACCCAGGGAAGGGAAAGCACCGCATACGCCACCCGGCGATCAAGGCCGTGAAGGAAGATGGCGCGGGAGAGAATGAACGCCCCAATGAAGAGGAACATGAGTGGGTCGGCGAAGGGCGCGAACACCTCCCTGGCTGGCGCCACCCCCAGCACTACGCACACAGCGGCGCCGAGCAATGCGGTAACTGGGAGTGGGAGGGCCTCCGTCACCCACAGCACCACGACCGCTGCCAGAACCGCGGCCAGGCGATGCGCGGCCGGTGCAACTCCGGCTATCGGAAGCGCCAGAAGCAGGAGAAAGACTGCCGGAGCGAGGACTGCTCCGATGCGCCGGCGCACTCAGTTCCCGGCAGGCAAGAACGAGTCTTCGGACGCCGGCCGAGGCAGATGGATCCCCAGCATCAGACGCTCACCGAGTGGATCCACCAGTTCGTCGAGGGTGAACGCCCATCCGGATCCTTGAATGAGATCACCCGCCCAGTTTCCGCACTTGTGACTTCACGCTTTGCCGGACCCTCGTAAGTGATGCCATGACGAAGCAGCCGCTCGATCCAGAACCCTGCCGAGCGGGGGAGGATCGCGAACGAGGTGACCGCAACCTGGCCTGGTCCTTGCCTGCGATGGCGCTGACGTGATGAATGCCGCCGATGCCGGCCATAGCACACCCGAGATGAAGAATCAGTTCCTGCTCCGCTAGGCTAGCGGCTTCTTCCGCCGGAGCCGGAGTGGTGTAATTTGCAAACTGACAAGGCTGTTTCTTTGCCCCATAACCTGCCTTCCTCGTGGGGAGGGCTCCTGGCCGCTCCGGCGGCCGCGGAGCTGTCATGCCCACGAGATCCTCGTCCTGCCCCGCCGATCTTCGCCCGTCCAGCGGTCTCCCGCAAGTCGAGCCTATCATGCTTGCCAGCCGACCGGACCCGTTCGACGATCCGGAGTGGCTGTTCGAGCCCAAGTATGAGGGCATTCGGGGAATCGTCTACGCATCGAGCCTGGGCTGCGAGATCCGGTCGCGGCGGGACTTTCAGTTCCACCGCTTCGGCGATCTGTGTAGCCGGATTGCCGGAGTGCTCGGGGCCCGGGACGTAATTCTGGATGGGGAAGTCGTCTCCCTGAACCGCCAGGGCAAGCCGGTAGTTCGAGACCTGCTGCGCGGTCAGGGGTTCATGGCCTTCGCGGCGTTCGACCTGCTGTGGCTCGACGGCGCCGACCTTCGCCCCCGCCCGTTGGCAGAGCGGAAACACCTGCTCGGCCAGCTACTTCCCGAAGACACCGGCCCGCTCTACAAGATCCTTACCCTGGAGGAGCACGGGCGCGCTCTGTACAGTGCGATCAAGAAGATGGATCTGGAAGGGATCGTGGCCAAGAGGAAGACCGACCCGTACGCGCCGGAGACTCAGTGGTACCAGATCGAAAACCCGGGCTACACCCAGGGTGAGGGAAGAGTGGATCTATTCCAGCCGCGGGAGCGGAGGCGGGCGGAGCGGGTACGCGAGTGAAGTGCTCAATCACTACCGGTTTCGTCGTGGGGACTGTCCACCGGCTTGGACTCGGGCGACCCGCGCGCCGCAGGAAGATCGAAAGGACGACCATCGCCAACATGGCCAGAAATTCACTCTGCCAGTTCTGAAATGACTCGAACCAGAACCGGGACGTGCCGGAATACTGCAGAAACGATAGGTGTACCGGCAGTCCATGCGCCGCTTGATCCTCGTTGTACACGCGAGCTCCTGCCACCGCATGCATCGCTATGCTGACCAGGAAGAAGAGCAGAAAGGCCAGCGAAAGCGAGTTCTCGTAGAGCTTTAGAACGAGCCCCCCACGACGAACGGGCCACGGCGCATCCCGCTTCTTGCTTCTGCGCGGGTCGCGATCTACCGGCTCGGGCTCGTCGGGCTTCTTCGACTCCGAAGAGCCTTTTTGGTACAGGATCGCGGTCAGGATCACGTAACCATACATCTGGAAGAATTCGCTCTCCCAGTTCTCGGCTGTCGCTTCCCAGAAGTGAGCGCTTTGAAGGTAGGTGGAGTAGGCAAGCTCGGACTGCAGGTGCTCCCGCTGCTCGCTATTGTGCTCGCGATGTCCCGCTACACTCTGGCCCAGCCAGAAGAGCAGGAACAACGACAGCAGGACGATGGACAGCCCGTTCTCACGAAGTGCTCGGCGCATACGCTGCTCCCCAGGGAGGGCTGACTGTTAGCCATCGAGCTCACCACTTCTCCTGGCTCACACTCATACTCTCCGGAGCATCCCTAGGCTCCATTTCCCCGATGATGGGCGGAGCCTCGGCCCTCCTTCCTGTCAGCCTGAGCCTGGCTGCCTCATGGGTCACCTTGGCGGGCCCCTCAGTCAGAGACCTGCCCAAGCCACCAGCCCGCAACAAGAACCGTCCAGCACGCTCGCCGCCCCATAGCACCTCAAAACGCTCGAACGCTGCCACTGCCTGCTCATTCGCGAGGCGCTCCAAGGCACGGAGGCCAGGTAGCGGCCCTAAGGCGCGGTCGAGCGGACCTCCGGCGAGAGCCGCGATCGAGGAAGCGATCTCGTCCGAGAGGACGTGCATGTCGTGCAGGCTGCCGAGGATGTCCTGGGCTTCCTTCAGCCGGGAGATCAGACCTCTAGCCCGCGAAGTGCGGCGAGCAACGGGCTCCAGCAAATAGCGCAGCCGTTTTATGGATATCCTTGCCTTGTGCGCCTCCTTGACGTTTGCTGCTTCGCGCACCCGCGCCAGATCCTCTCCCAATCGGGCGACCTGCTGCTGAATCAGTTCCCCGGTAAACTGGCCGAAGGAGCGCTGCTTCTCCCGCTGGCCGGCCCCGATCTCGACGCGGAGAGTGGCAAGGCGTGGTCGAAACTTGGTAGCGGCCTTAACGAACCGGCGCCCAACCTCGGCGGTAGCTCGATCGGTGCTCTCGTACTGGCGCCCTTCGAGTCGCCCGATAAGCCAGGAGAGTCCTTGGGTTTCCTCGGACTCCAGGCGCTCGCCCTGATTTCGCAGCCAATCGAGGTGCACCTCGGTATCGCGCCCGGCACTGGTGGCCAGGCTCAGCTTACGCAGCCGCTGTTGCATCTTTCCCGTCACGCTGCCCTTGAGATGAGCGCGATAGGCCCGGGTGCAGCTCCGAAGGCGCCGGAGGCCCACTCGAAAATCGTGTAGCGCCTCGGCGTCCTGAGGGTCGGCCAGCCGGCTCTCAGCCCGCCCGATTTCATCGAGATAACCCAGAGCCAGCAGCCGGCAAGATTCTTCGGCGGACCGGGCGAGCAGGTCGGAAGGAAGTCGTGCAGTCATCCTGCTTCTCCGAGACGGCGTAGCTCGCGAGGCGTGAGCAACCATCTCAGGGTGCTGTCTCCGGGCTCTGGAGGATCGGTGAGGCCGAGTAGGCATGCGCCTCCCTTCTTCAAATCGATGAACGAGGCGCGACTTTCAGCCAGCAGGTATGCGACCAGCGTGCCGAGATGGGGTTCGTGCCCCACTAACGCCGCCGTTTGACCCGGCCGCTGATCGCGGAGCCAACGCACGATTTCGTCGGGTTCCTGGTCCGGAGCCAGCGAGTCCAGGGTGATGATCTCGGAGTGGTAATGCGAGCCAACAATATCGGCGCTTTCAGCGGCCCTTACCAGAGGGCTCGTGGCCAGAATATCGACGGTGGGGACCAGCCGGGCCAGCCCGACAGCCGCTCGCCGCATCTCCTTCCTACCCTCAGGAGTGAGCGGCCTGAGCCGGTCGTCTCGACCTTCGGCTTCCCACTGGTCTCGTTCTCCTGCCGGGCCATGCCGGATGATGACGAGTTTCACGCAGGTTCGGGGCGCTTTCGTCCTCGTGGAGCGCGCACCCGCGGGGGCTTGGACCGCGGGGCGGCCTCGGCTCCGTTGCTGGATATGGCCTCGTCGGCCGGGGGCGCTCCGGATGGTCCGAAGATGGGCACGAATCGGAGGGCCGAATCGACCGCAACCCTGGCGGACTCTCGGGCCAGTGTCTGGAAGACAGTTTGAGACCGGAGGGCCTCCTGGCCTTCGCCCGGCATGACCCGGGTGTAGGTGCCGTCCGCCTGCAGCTGCCGGGTTTTGATGTTGTCATTCAGCACCACTTGCAGCTCCCGCGTCAGCCGGGCCTTGAGCCGCGCATCCTCCACCGGAAATATCACCTCGATGCGCCGAAAGAAATTCCGCGGCATCCAGTCGGCGCTTCCCAGGAAGACCACCGGATCGCCGGAGTTCTCGAAGTAAAAGATTCGGCTGTGCTCCAGAAACTTGTCCACTATGCTGGTCACCCGAATGTTTTCGGAAAGTCCCGGTATTCCAGGTCTCAGGCAGCAGGTGCCCCGGATGACCAGATCGATGGGCACTCCGGCCCGAGCGGCGCGATACAAGGCGTCGATGACGGTCGGCTCGACCAGCGCATTCATCTTGGCGATGATGCGGGAAGGCCGGCCCGTTTCCGCGTTCCGTCCCTCGCGATCGATCAACTCCACGATCTGCTCCCGCAAGCTGAGCGGGGCCACCAGAAATTTTCGCCACCGGCGTCCCTGCGAGTAACCGGTGAGCAGGTTGAAGAGCTCGCTGGTGTCTTCCCCGAATGCCGGTTTGGCCGTGAACAGGCCGAGGTCGGTATACACCCTGGCGGTGGTGGGGTTGTAATTCCCCGTCGAAAGGTGAACGTAGCGCCGGATACCGTCGGCCTCGCGGCGCACCACCAGGGAGGCCTTGCAGTGGGTTTTGAGCCCTACCACACCGTAGACCACGTGCACACCCGCGTGCTCGAGCGATCGTGCCCAGACTATGTTGTTCTCCTCATCGAAGCGAGCCTTGAGCTCCACCAGCGCGGTTACCTGCTTTCCGTTCTGGGCGGCCCGCTCCAGGGCGCGAATGATGGGACTTGCTCCGCTGGTGCGGTAGAGAGTCTGCTTGATGGCAAGGACCTGCGGATCGTCGGCCGCACGGTCGATAAAGTTCACCACACAGTTGAACGACTCGAAGGGATGGTGCACCAGGATATCCTGGCCGCGAATCAGATCGAACACATCCGCGCCGGAGGCGAATGCGGGAGGCATGCCGGGAACCAGCGGCTCGTCCTTGAGCGCTCGAAATCCGTCCAGCCGATGGAGGGCCATGAACACGGTGAGATCCACCGGTCCGGCAACCCGATAGACATCCCGGTCTTGCAGATCGAGGGCCTCTACCAGCATCTGCACAAAGCGCTCGTCTGCGGCATCCGAGATCTCGAGCCGCACCGCGTCCCCGTGCAGGCGCAGGCGAAGGTTTTCCTCGATGGTCTGGAGCAGGTCTTCGGCTGCGTCCTCATCGATCGTGAGATCAGTGTTTCGCGTCACTCGGAAGACAGTATGGGCAAGCACGCGAAAGCCGCCGAACAGGGTACCTAGATGGGCCGCGACCACGTCCTCCAGCAGGACGAAGCGGACCCGGTCGGGAGCGCCCGGGAGCAGCACCACCCGATCGAGCACGGCCGGAACCTGCACCACCGCAAAGAGCTCCTGAAGCTGATTGGCGTGTTTTCTCTGCACCAGCAGGGCAATGTTGAGACTCTTGTTATGGACGTGAGGAAATGGGTGCCCTGGATCTATGGCGAGCGGGGTAAGCACGGGATAGATGCTGGTGGCGAAGAGCCCATCGACATAGGCTCGCTCCGAGGAGGTGAGATCCGCCAGGTGCACCCACTGGATGCCGCTCTGCTCCAGCTCGCCGATCAGCTCTTCGTGAAGCAGTCTATACTGCTCGCCGACGAGCTGATGAACCCGCTGGTCGATCCTGGTCAACTGCTCCGCTGGCGCGAGGCCGTCTGCCGGGAAGTCCTGTGGTTCCAGTCCGGCATACAGCTGCTCTTGCAAACCGGCAACCCGGATCTCGAAAAACTCGTCCAGGTTCGAGCTGACAATCGACAAAAACTTGATCCGTTCCAGGCTGGGATTGGTCGGATCGACCGCCTCCTCGAGGACCCTCGAGTTGAACTCGAGCCAGCTCAACTCGCGGTTGAGGTAATGCTCCGGCGAAAACTCCGATAGATTCTTTGGCATCTCTATGGGCTAACTGGCTGCAACGACGTGCAGCCGCGGACCGCGCGGGGCCACGGATATTCGGCCGCGCGCCCGCGAACGACGCCACACCAGCTCCACCTCGGTATCGAACGCTCTCCCGAAAAGATCCGACTTGCGCTCGGCATCGGCACACTCGACCTCGGGGAAGGAACTGGCCTCGATGCTGAGGCGCAGGCGACCGCGCAGGGAGCGCACTTTGACGCCGGTGACGGACTGGGAGTGCGTTCGGTCCAGACCATCGGCGATACGAAGTATCCCGCTCAACCGCGCGATCAGCCGCCGCTCTTCCGCGGGAAGTCGGGCGAGATTCTCGTGAGACTTCTTGGGGAAGGCCCGGCGGTGGTACCGCGCCACGTTCGCGATCAACTCGACCTCGTGAGGAGAGAAACCGGGCAGATCTCCATGAATGATCAGATGATAGGCATGCTTGTGGTGCTTAGAGTGACTGATCAGATAGCCGATGTCGTGCAGCAGCGCGGCGGCCTGCAGCACATCCCGACTGGAGGCCGGCAAGTCAAAGCGGAGCTTGATGCCGTCGAAGATCTGGGTGGCCAAGGTGGCCACCTGCTCGCAGTGCCGCTCGTTCGACCGGCACTTCCGGGCGAAGTGGCGGGCCCATTCCATCCGATTGCCTGCCTGCGGGAGTTGCGCCACCGAGGAACGGCCGGGCAGCTCCGAGATCATGTGGAGCAGGAGACCGTCCCGGATGCCTCGCTCGTTCACCAGAATCTGCTGAGTGCCGAGCCGCCTCACCAGGCGGGAGATGACGCTGGCCCCCGCCACGATGATGTCGGCACGATCGGGGCTGAGTCCCTGCATCTGGCGGCGGGCTTCGAGCGGAGCTTCCCGCAGCCGGTCCAGAAGGTGAATGACTTCGGCCGTGGTCAGGATATACCCCTGGACCGATCCATGACGCCCTTCGCGCTGCCACTTTGACATGTGAGCTAGCGCGGTAAAGCTTCCGCCGCTGCCCACCATGATCTCCGCCCGGTGAGCCGGCCGGATAGTCGCGCGAATGGCGCGGTCGATCTCCTCCTTCATGACCTTCCAATGCTTGTTGCGCAGCGGGTCCGATCGAACGAAGCGCTCGGTGACCCTGACCGCGCCGAACGGAAGCGAGTACACCTGATCGATGGCTGTCCCGGCAGAGAGGATGACCTCTACGCTGCCACCACCGATATCGACCACGGCGGTCGAGCGTCCCTCGAGGTCGAAATGCCGGGCTGCGCTCCGAAACGCCAACTGCGCTTCCTCTTCGCCGGAGATCACATCGATGCGGACCTTGTGCTGCCGCATGACTTCCCGAGTGAACGCGCGGCCGTTGGCGGCCTCCCTGACGGCGCTGGTGGCGATAGCCCGGATCTCGGTGACTTTGAAGCCGTCCGCGATTGCCTTCATTTTACCCATGGCCACCAGCGCCCGCTCCACCGCCGGTTCGGATAGGCGCCCGGTTCGATCGAGCTTTTCGCCCAGACGAACCATCTCACGCTCTTCGTCCAGAATGCGATAGGTGTCATCATCCTGGACTTCGGCCACGATCAGCCGGATGGTGTTGCTGCCGACATCGATAGCGGCGAGGCGCGGCTGCGCCGAGGGCTCCTGGGTGGTCATATGCTGCGATAGATATCCACTGAGTTTCCTTCTGGCGCCAGCCATTTTCGTCACAACAAGGTAACGATGCCGAGGCAGCCGTCTTCATCCGGGGTGGCCCGGCCTACAGCCCAAAACGTGGGTGATGAATATATATATGAAGGTGGATCTTACTTGGCCGGGCGATGTGGGCGTGCCCGAAGCTCACCGCCGCGCCCCTCGTCCACGGCTGACGCCACCCCGCTCAGCCGAACCCACACCGCAAGTCCCCGGCCCCGAACCCCTAAGGGTTGACGGATGACCGGCGGACTGATGGACGGCACGATTGGACGAGCTCGGAAGGATGGCCTCTCCGCCTGCGTGCAGAGGGGCAGCCGTTTCATAGCATGTAGGGCACGTCCGACCCGCTGGTGGGATAGGCGTAGATCATCTGCCGCAGCTCCTTCGCCGTGATGCCGAACCGCACGGCGAGCGCGAAGATGTTGATGACCTCCTCAACATGCGCCCCCAGCAGGTGAGCCCCAAGCACGTGGTCGCTGTCAGCGTCCACGATCGTCTTAAACATCCCTATGGGCTCGCGGACGCGCCGGTTGGAATACCACCCCGTCGTGTCCCCGCTCTCGATGCGTACGTTGAGCCCCTTGTCGCGGGCGGCCTTCTCGGTAAGACCGACGCTCGCCAGCGGCGGGAGAGTGAACACGACGCTGGGGATACCGCGGTAATCGGGACGCTTCGCATTGCCATGCAGGAGGTTGGAGGCGACGACCGCGCCTTCGTGCGCCGCCACGGGGGTGAGCGGCATGGCGCCCGGCGGGAGAACGAGGTCTCCGGCGGCATAGACGCGGGGGTTGGTCGTGCTCTGCAGGAACCCGTTGACCTCAACCGCCCCGCGGCGGTCGAGGCGCACCGAGCCGATATCGGCGCCCAAACGTGCGGTATTCGGTACCCGCCCGGCCCCGTGCACCACTAGGTCGGTCTCGATGGCGGCGGCGGTCGACCCCTCACCGGCGTAGACCCGTAGGGCGGCCGAGCCGCCGACTCGCTCGACGCCGGTCACGGCGCGGTCGAGCCGGATGTCTATTCCCTTGTCCGAGCTATGCGCCAGCAGGCGCCCGACCAGCGCCTCGTCGAAGCTCGGCAGTGGGGCCCCGCGGCTCAGCACTACGACCTCGGCTCCCGCCTGCCGCGCGACGTGGGCAAACTCGAGCGAGATATACCCCGCGCCAACGAACGCGAGGCGGGGCGGGAGCACATCGAGCTCGAGGAACTGGGTGCTGGTCGTGACCAGGTCCTCGCCGGGAATGCCGAGTGGCCGCGGACCGGATCCGGCCGCGATCACGATGTGCCTGGCGGTCAGCTCACGGTTGCCCACCACCAGCCGATCCTCGGCTACGAACCGGGCCTCGCCGTACAGCGTCTCGATCCCCGCCTTGCTGAGAGCGGCCTCCCGGTTCGGAGGCACGGGGTCGGTGAAGGTGCGCTTGAAGCGGATGAGCGCCGGCCAATCGATGGTGGCCTGGCCGGCCACGCCATGCTCCCGCATCCGTTGGTGCCAGGCGACGAGGTCCGCCGCTCCGATGAGCACCTTCTTGGGATCGCACCCGCGTACGGCGCAAGTCCCGCCGTAGGGCTGGTCATCCACGACCGCCACTCGCCATCCCGCGGCACGACACTTCGCCGCGGGCGCCGAACCTCCGGAGCCTGTGCCCAAGACCACCAGATCGAACGAATCGGCCACGTGCACTCCTCGGATGACTCGACATCGATCACCTGCCCTCGGCCCCTCACGGGCCAGATCCGTACGTCTCTACGTCGCCGGCTCGGCGACGGTCGCCGTGTAGCCGAGTGTCCTGATGGCCGCGACCATCTGCTCGACCGTCACGGCAGCGCGGTCATAAGTCACCACGGCGCGTCTCTTCTCGTAGGTCACCTCCACTTTCGAGACGCCGGCGAGCCGTGTGAGCACCTTCCGCACGCCAATGACGCAGCCGCCGCAGGTCATCCCTTCAATCTTGAACGTGACCATCCTGAGCCCGGCGGCGGGTGGTACGTTTGCCACCTGGGGAGCGCTCTTTGCCGCTACGGCGCTTTGGGTGGTGCCACACACGTCGCAGATCGACAGACCGCCGCCCATCGCCAGAACCCCGACTGCTGCCAGAATTTTGTTCATCAGACAAAACCTCGGAGATAATCGAGAACCGACACGTGTCAGACCAGGAACTTCGACCACGCAGGGAAACTGAGCACGACGAGGGCGAACAGCGTCGCGCTCCAGAGCAGCACCACATCGCGCGTCCTGCTGAGAGCCACCGTAGAACTGCCATCAAGGTCGCATGATCCTCCGGCGTCCCCGGCTGGGCGACGGCCGTAGACCGTGTAGAAGCCGAGCGCAAGCAGGCCGACCGAGAGACCGGTGAATACCGGCCGCAGCGGCTCGAACCCACTGGCGAGGCCGGCACCTACGCCGAGGGTCACGAACAGAACTGGGCCGATGCAGCAGAGCGACGCGACGAAGGCGGCCCCGATAGACGCAAGGGAGGCGCCGGCCACGCCAATGGACCGTTTCACATGTCCTCAGACAAATCATCGTCAGGGGCCCCGCCAGAGGCGGAACGGACGGCCGCCTGGATCATCTCGGCCCCTGGGACACCGTCCGCCCGGCAGGCCGCGGCCTCGCCCTTGGCGGCCCCCGTGACGTCGCGCCCGCTGACGAGCACCGTCGGCGAGGCGTAGCGGTGAACGCGCGTGGGCGTCGCGGGATCGTGTTGATTCCACTCCTGCCACACCAGGGGCAGCTGCTCCAGGGCCAGGGCGTGCCGAATCGCCTGACGGGCCGTCTCGACGTGGGGGCAGCCGGTGAAATACACGAGTTCGACGTCGGTTCTGTGCTCGGTGGTCATAATGAATCCTGAGAGTGATCGTGTCAGGCGTGACGCCGGTCTGCTCGGCGACCTGGCCGATTGTGAGGGAGGGCATGCTGCATAAGTTACACCTTGGAGCTAGGTCCAAGGTCAAGGGCTCCCCGACGCCGAAACCCACAGCGCCTGGCGAGGACAGCGCCTCGATGGCTACCGAGCCTCGAGACCGACAGTGCCTACGAGGCTTTCAAGGTGCCGTGGCTGGGCTCCTGGGAGACGCCGCCGGCTAGCCGTCACAATTCCCGTTTCGTCGGCGTTTTGATGCGCTAGGCCGGACGCGGAGAGGATCGTCCGGTCCCCAGGTCCAGATGTCGCCGCGCCAGCCAGAGCGTGATGGGTGGCAGGAGAAGCCACTGGAGCAGGGGGGTGAGACCGATGCCCAGCAGCACCGGCATCTTTTCTGCGTACGCCCAGGTGTGCCAGCCATACACGTTGACCCATTCGAGGAGCACCGTGACCGCGAGGCCGACGATCATGTAGATGCGGAACGGTGTGCGGCCGGGCTCCGCAAGCCAGGAGCGGCGACCTGCCCACCGGGCAGCAACAGCGTATGCAAGCCAAGCGATCACGACGTCGCCGGCGCTGGCCCGCGAGCACCGTAGCACGACGCTCCAATGAGGAGCGGCGGCCATGCCCTCGAAGAACGGCGCCTGGAACAGCTCCCACATGAAGTGCAACAGGAGGGCGAACCCGCCGACCGCAGCCCAAGGCTGCCACGGCCGGAGGGACACCGGTTCCAGCTTCACCATGTAGCGTTACTTCCCCATCATCTTCTCGTGCATCCCCATGAGCCGCTTGACTCGTTCCGAGTGGCCGCGCATCCGGGTCGAGAACTCCTGACCCTTGAGACCTGGTAGCTCGGCCAGATCTCGCTTCACCGAGTCGCTGAGCGTGGCCCACTCGGGGCTGCCGGACATCTTCATGCCTCGCATGTCCGCTCCCATCCCATCCATCATCTGCGACATCTTCCCTTCGTGCGTAGCCATCATCGCCTGCATTTGCTGAGGCGACATCCGCATCATGGAGTCCATATGAGCCCGCATGCCGGGCATCATGGCCATGCCCTGCATGCTGCCCATGCCCATGCCACCCGAATCCATCCCCCCCATCATCCCGCCGGTGTCCCGGCGGCTTTGCTCCCCGTCCTCCCGGCCTCCCCCACAACCTGCCAGCGCGAGGGTGCCGGCCACCAGTGCCCACTGTGATATTCCCATATCAAGCCTCCGTTGTCGGGTAAGATTTCCTAGCCCAGAGCACTTCATCTTCATTCCCCTCGAGCCCGCGGCGCCGCCACAGGTAGTACACCGCGGGAATGACCACCAGCGTGAGGATGGTCGAGGTGACCATCCCACCTACCATCGGCGCGGCGATGCGCTGCACCACTTCGGACCCGGTCCCGTGGCTCCAGAGCGCGGGTAGCAAGCCGAGCATGATCGCCGCCACCGTCATGAGCTTGGGCCGGAGCCGGGCTACGGCGCCGTACTCGATCGCGCCGACCAGGTCGTGCCGGGTTGGCCGGCGCCCTCCCTTCGTGATATCCGCCCACGCGTGGTCGAGATAGAGCAGCATGATCACGCCGGTCTCGGCCGCAACTCCGGCCAGAGCGATGAAGCCGACCGCCACCGCGATCGACAGATTGTAATCGAGCAGCCACATCGCCCAGACGCCACCCACCAGCGCAAAGGGGAGCGACAGCATGACAATCAGCATCTCGGTCATACTGCCGAAGGTCAGATACAACAGCAACGCGATCACCCCGATCGTAAGCGGCACCACAACTGCCAGCCGGCTCTTCACCCGCTCGATCGCCTCGTACTGCCCGCTCCACTCGAGCCGGTACCCCGCCGGGATGCCGACCTCGCGGGCGACAACCTCCTTCGCTTCCACCACGTAGCCTCCGACGTCGCGGCCCCGCACGTCAATCGAGACGAGATCGTTGAGATACCCGTTCTCGCTCCGGATCATGGGTGGTCCGGGCGTGAACTGAATCTCGGCCACCTGGGCGAGCGGCACCTGAAGGCCCCGGCTGCCACTCACCAGGAGCCGCCCGATCGCCTCGGGCGAGTCGCGGAAGTCCCGGGCGTAGCGGACCTGCACCGGGAAGCGCTCCCGGCCCTCGACCGTGGTGGTGATCTGGTCCCCACCCAGGGCCATCCCCAGGACTTCCTGCACGTCGCCCGTGGTGAGCCCGTAGCGGGCCAGTGCCCCGGCATCCGGGCGGATGTCGAGATAGCGCCCACCAAAGGAGCGTTCCGCGTAGATGCTCGCCGTCCCCGGCAAGGCCGAGAGCGCCCCCTCGATGTCGTGCCCGATCCGCTGAATCACCTCCAGGTCCGGGCCGAAGATCTTGATCCCCAGGGTGGTGCGGATGCCGGTCGAGAGCATGTCGGTGCGGTTCTTGATCGGCATGGTCCAGGTGTTCACCGCACCCATCATCCGCAGCTTGCGGTCCATCTCGGCCACCAGTTCGTCCTGATTCATTCCCTCACGCCACTCCGATTGCGGCTTGAGATTCACGATGGTCTCGACCATCGAGGTCGGGGCCCAGTCGGTGGCGGTGTTGGCCCGGCCCGCCTTGCCCCACACCGACTGGACCTCGGGAAAGGTCATGATCAGGCTGTCCTCGAGTTGCAGCATCCGGCGCTGCTGGGTAAGCGAGATGCTCGGGAGCGTGTTCGGCATGTACATGAGGCTGCCTTCACGCAGCGGGGGCATGAACTCACTCCCCAGCGCGCCGAACGGCAGGAGGGTGACCCCCACGATCAGCACGGCGCCAACCACCACGGCCACCCGGGCCCGGAGCGCCCACCGGAGCACCGGACGATACACCGCGGCGGCCCAGCGGTTGATCGGGTTGGTCGCCTCGGGCCGGATCCTCCCCTTCACCAGGTATCCCATGAGCACGGGGACCACGGTCACCGAGAGCAGCGCCGCGCTCGCCATGGCCAACGTCTTGGTCAGCGCCAGCGGCCGGAAGAGCCGGCCCTCCTGATCCTCCAGTGTGAACACCGGGAGGAAGGAGACGGTGATAATCACGAGCGACATGAACAGTGCCGGCCCGACTTCCCTCGATGCCTCGCTCACCATTCTCCAATGATCGGCGGCGGTACGGCGGTACGGCGGTACGGCGGTAGATGACCCCGACGGCTCGGAAGTTCTGTCGGCCTGTCCACCGGTCCGGCCGTCCGCCCGTTCGATATGCTTGTGCAGGTTCTCGACCATGACGATCGCGGCGTCGATCATCGCGCCGATCGCGATGGCGATCCCGCCCAGCGACATGATATTGGCGTTGATGCCGAGCCACCGGATGCCGACCAGGGCGGCGATGATGCCGAGCGGCAGCGTGGCGATCGCGACCAGCGCGCTCCGGGCGTGCAGCAGGAAGACGAGACAGACCAGCGCGACGATGATCGACTCCTCGACCAGCGTCCGCTTAAGGGTGTCGATCGAGCGGTGGATGAGATCCGACCGGTCGTAGGTGGTGACCACGCGGACGCCGGGCGGGAGCGAGGGCTCGATCTCCGCCAGCTTAGCCTTCACCCGGTTCACCACGTCGAGAGCATTGGCACCCACCCGCATCACCACGACGCCCCCGACCGCCTCGCCCTGGCCGTTCCGCTCCGCGATGCCGATGCGGAGGTCGGGCCCGATCGTCACCTGGGCCACGTCGGCGACCCGCACCGGCCGTCCTCCCGAGCCCGCGCCCACGGCGACGTTGGCGATATCCTCGACCCCGCGGAAGTAGCCCCGGCCTCGAATGGCGTAGTCGCTCCCCGCCACCTCGATGGTGCGCGCGCCTACGTCTTGATTGGCGCCTCGCACCGCGTTGGAGATTTGCTGGGCGGTTATGCCGAAAGCCCGGAGGCGGACCGGGTCGAGGAGCACTTGATACTGGCGCACAAACCCGCCGATGCTGGCCACCTCGGCGACGCCCGGCAGACCCTGGAGAGCGTAGCGGATCTGGAAGTCCTGAAGGGTTCGAAGCTCCGCCAGCGAGTGACCCGGCCCCTCGAGGGCGTACTGATACACCCAACCCACCCCGGTTGCGTCCGGCCCGAGCTCGGTCTTGGCAGCGGCCGGAAGCTTGGCCTGGATCACATTGAGGCGCTCCAACACCCTGGAGCGGGCCCAGTAGAGATCGGTACCCTCCTGAAAGATCACGTACACGAACGAGGTGCTGAACATCGACTGTCCCCGTACCACCTTGGTGTTCGGCACCCCCAGCATCGCCGTGACCAGGGGATAGGTGACCTGGTCCTCGACAACCTGCGGGGCCTGGCCCGGGTACTCGGTGTAGACGATCACCTGCACGTCCGAGAGATCGGGGATTGCGTCCACCGGTGTCGAGCGCAGGTAGAGCGCTCCGGCGACGAACAGTGCCAGTGCGGCCATGGCGACAAGGCCGCGGCGGGCGAGCGAGAGCTCGATGATCTTGGCGATCATCGTGGCCCATCTCCCACTGCGTCCACCCCCTTCATGTCCATCCCTTTCATCTCCTGCCCCGCTGCCCCGCTGCCCCGCTGCCCCGCCGTCATCCCACCCATATTGAGTCCCATGCCCATCTGGAGCATCAGACCCTGCATCGCGGTGGCGAGATTGGCTTCCGAGTCGAGCAGGTAGGTGGCCGAGGCAACGACCTCATCGCCCGGCTTGAGCCCGCTCACGACCTCGACCAGCGAGTCGCTGCGCACGCCGGTTTGCACCTCCCGAGGCACGAACTGGCCGTCACCCCGGTTGACGAAGACGAGCTGCTGCGTGCCCGTGGGCAGGACCGCGGTGAGCGGAACGGTGAGGCCTTGCGCCGGGGCGCCGCCGAGGCGCGCCATCACGAACATCCCGGGCCGCAAGCTGCCGTCCCGATTAGCAACCTCCACCCTGGCTGTGAGGGTGCGGGTCGTGGTATCGACGCTGGGATTGATGAAGGTCACCCGGCCCTCGTACGTGCGACCCGGCAGGGCATCGACCGTCAGTTTGACCGGTGCGCCGGTCCGAAGCAGGCGGGCGTCGTTCTCGAACACCGCAAGCTCGACCCAGAGAGTGCTGCGGTCGGCAATCAGAAAGAGGTTGTCGCCCTCCCGCACCACCTGGCCTTCGGTCACCATCTTTTCGGCGATCTCTCCGGTGATCGGCGCCCGCAGCAGCAGTGTCCGTTGCGCCGTGCCGGTGCGGTCCAACAGCTCGATCTGGTCCTTCGGGACATTCCACAGCTCCAGCCGCTGGCGGGCGGCAGCGACGAGTGACTCGTCACTGAGCCGCTTCGCGGAGAGATATTCCTCCTGCGCGCTCAGCAGCTCGGGCGCGTACAGCGCGAGCAGGGGTTCACCCTTACGCACCGCCTTGCCCTGGTAGTCCGCGTAGAGTTCCTCCACCCACCCCATCACCCGGGCGTTGACGTACTGCCGCCGGGGTTCAGCGTAGGTGAGGGTGCCGACCACGCGCGACCCCGCCGCGATGGGGCGGGTGGCCGCACGGGCAAAGGTGATCCCCAGCCGCGAGGCGGACGCCCGGTCCACGGGAACTCCGGCGGTATCGGTGCCCGCGGCGGCAGCGCCGGCAGGCATGCCCTCCATCTCGCTCATGCCCTGCATTCCCTTCATGCCATCCATCGCATCCGATCCGGGCTTGTCGCCGGTGGCAGGACTCTCCTTGCGGCAGGCCGTCAAGCCGAGTGCGAGCGCCAACGCCGCTGCACCAATCCACGCGCGCCGAATCATGAGTCGTCCTCCGGGGTCACCAGCTGCTCCAGCATCACGAGATGAGTGAGATGCTCCGCGGCGACGCGGGCTGCGTCGAGCCGAGCACGGTAGAGCGCGTCCTCCGCTGCGAGTACGGTCAGGAATTCGACCTTGCCCACGCGATAGCTGCGGAGGGTGGCATCAACGGTCGCTTGCGATGCGGGCACAACCTGGCCCGTCAGCAGACGCAGCCGGGCGGCCTCACTCCGGATTCGAACCAAAGTTGTCTGAACTTCCTCGGCGAGCGCGGCCCGCTCTTCGGCGAGCGTCGCCCGAGCGGCCTCGGCCTCGGCGCGCGCCGCATCGGCCAGGCGATGCTGCTTTCGGCCGGCGTAGAGCGGGATGCGGAGGCCGACGAATGCGGAGAAGAAGTCAGCCGCAATCGGCCGGGCGCCGTAGCGGGTCATGAAGGTGAAGTCCGGACGTCCGCCAAGCTGTTCGACCCTGATCATCTGCTCGGCCGCCGCGATTTCAGCCTGCCGAGCCACCAGGCGCGGATGATCCGGCACAGAATCTTTGGCGGAGGGATCGCCGGTCACGGGTGCGCCAGATACCGAGGTGAGGTGCCGGCCTTCAGTAATCAACTCAGGCAGGATCGGCTGGATGACGAGCGAGTCTGGACCGGTGGCATTCCGGACCGCCTTGAGTCGGGCCCGGAGCTCGGC
>Ga0136617_10001220_pt1 | contig 22638 bp, 22 predicted proteins | sample AntDrymUQ3222106_2_FD_129672 | JGI IMG/M metagenome (GOLD analysis project Ga0136617, IMG submission 129672) | Polar desert sand microbial communities from Dry Valleys, Antarctica - metaG UQ322 (21.06) | ecosystem: Environmental > Terrestrial > Soil > Desert | place: Antarctica: Dry Valley...
GAGGCCCGCGCCGTACCTCGCGGTGAGTCGGGTCGCCGCGTCCCGGCTGATCAGCGCCGGTCTGCTGGCAGCGGTCAGCATGCCGATCGGCGTCCTCGTCTACGGCTCGGCGCTGACCGGAACTACCGAGTACACCCTCGAGGCAAAGGCCGGCGTCGTGGTCGGCAGCGACATCGCCGTGATCTCCGTCGACCGCCCCGCCGGATCGGCGGCCCTCGACCGGCTCGGCACGATCGTCGCCCGCTACCCCTACGGCAGTACCGACGGTCAGGACGTCACGGTCCTCGCCATCGACCCCGCGACCTTCCCCGACTACGCGTACTGGGACGACCGGTTCGCCGCCACGCCGCTGGCGGAGCTGGTCGGTGCGCTGTCAGCCGACGACGGTTCCCCGGGGGTGAACGCGATCTCCATGGGCATCAGCGGCGAGAACCCCACCGTCGCGCTCGGGATGCGCGACGTCGACATGGACGTCGTTGGACGCGCGGACACCTTCCCCGGGCGGCGGACGCCGGATCCGATGCTCATCGTGCGGGCCGACGAACTCGGCGAGATAGACCGTACGGCGGGCAGGTTCACCGAGATCTGGTCGACGTCCACCGAAGCCGACGTGCGCGAGGCGCTGCCGGAGGAGATCCGGGTGTTGCGGGTGCAGAGCACCGACACCGTCTTCCGGGTGGCCAACTTCCTGTCGGTCAGCTGGACCTTCGGCTACCTGCAGGCGCTGGCCGCCTTTGTCGGCGCGGTGGCCATCGGCGGCCTCTTGCTGTACTTGGAAACGCGGCAACGAACTCGGGTGGCGTCCTACGCTCTGGCCCGCCGGATGGGCCTGAAACCGGCCTCCCACCTGCGCTCGCTCATCCTTGAGCTGACCTTGCTGCTGGGGCTGGCGTTCGTAGTTGGCGGGGCGCTGGCCTGGTCCGCTGTGCTGGTCGTCTACCGGATGCTGGAGATCGACCCGACCCGTCCGCCCGGACCGTTGCTCACTGTCCCGGCCATCACGGTGATCGCCGCGGCGGCGGCCACGCTGGCCGTGGCCCTGCTCACGGCGGCGTACGCCCAACGCGCGGCCAGCCGCGCCGACATGGCGGAGGTGCTCCGACTTGGCTCCTAGACACGCCGCGCCCGGCGGCGGCTTTGACGACGACTGGTTCGACGCACCTGGCCTGGACACCGACCTCTACGAGATGCCCGCGGCGATGTGCCGGGGGGTGCGCAAGGTCTACCGGACCGCGGACGAGGAGGTGTTGGCGCTCGCCCATGTCGACAAGGACTTCCCGAGCGCCCGGGTGACGTCGATCGTCGGCCCGTCGGGATCGGGCAAGTCCTCGTTGCTGCGCATCCTGGCGTGCGTGGACCGGCCCAGCGACGGCTCCGTGCTCATCGCGGGGACGGAGGTCGCCGGGCTCGGCCCACGGGGCCGCCGCGCGCTCCGGCGTACGTCGGTCGCGTACGTGTTCCAGAATCCGATCGACAACCTCATCGAGTACCTCACTGTCGTCGACCAGATGAAGCTGGCCGCGCGACTGCGCGGGCAGCGGTCGGGTGCGGAGGAGATCGACCGGTTGTTGCGCACCCTCGGCTTGGAGCAGCGAGCCAGCCACAAGCCGGTGCAACTGTCAGGTGGCGAGCAGCAGCGGGTCGCGGTGGCCTGCGCGGTGATCGGCCACCCGGCGATCGTCGTCGCCGATGAGCCGACGGCGGAGCTGGACAGCGCCTCTGCCGAGCGGGTGCTGCAAGCGGTGCATGACCTGCGCGAGGAAGGCGTTGCGTTCATCCTGTCCTCGCACGATCCGGCGGTTGTCGCCGCGTCGGACCATCTGCTGCGGCTGGAGCACGGCAGGGTCGTGGAGTCATGGTGAATGTCGGTGTCATCGTCGTCGCCGGTCGCGGGCTGACCAAGACCTACCGACGAAATGCCGAGCGGGTGCATGCGCTGCGCGAGGTCGACCTGTCCTTGCGCCCGGGCGAGCTGGTCGCCCTGGTCGGACCGTCGGGGTCTGGCAAGTCCACGTTGCTCAACGTGCTGTGCGGCTGGGAACGCGCCGACGCCGGTGCCCTCGCCTGGGGCGGTGAGCTGGCCGGGCGGCACGCGGAGGACTTGTCGTGGGGCGAACTCGCGCTCATCCCGCAGGCCCTAGGCCTGCTGGAGGATCTGACGGTGGGCGAGAACGTGTCGCTACCCGGCCGGCTGGCCGGGCAGGCCGACCGCGGCGGAAAGGCGGCCCACGAGCTCATGACCTCGGTCGGTATCGCCCACCTGGCCGACCGCTACCCGAGGCAGGCCTCGCTGGGTGAGCAGCAGCGCTGTTGCGTCGCACGCGCGTTGCTGCTGCGCCCGAAGATCGTGCTGGCCGACGAGCCGACCGCGCACCAGGACGCGCACTGGACCGAAGTCATCTTCACCGCGTTCCGTCAGTTGATCGGCACCGGCTCGGTCTGCCTGATCGCCACCCACAACCCCGAGACGTGGGGGTACGCCGACCGCATCCTGTCGATGCACGACGGGGAACTGCGCACAGGCGCACCGGCTCCTGCCCGCTAGAAGTCGCTGCTGATGACCACCTGGTCCTGGTCGTCGAGAATCATGAATCCGGTTGCATCCTCGCGCAGCACCGACGTCTGCAGATTGCAGTTGATCGTGTCCGGTCCGGTGCCGACGAACTGCCCGGCCGGAACCTGCTCGCCATCGGCGCTGCGCACGAGTGCCCGATAATCGGCACCGAGTTCGAGTCCGGCCGTCTGCAGCTTGATCTCGGTTCCCCACGTGTGCGCGATCAGCCCGGCGGTGGCCGTGACGTCGGTGAGCGAGGTGTCGACCTGTACGGCGACCTGCTCGGGCACCGGTGCGTCCGGCGTACGTTCGATGAACGTCGTGATCCCGAACACCGCGACGACGATGAGCGCGGCCGCGGCGGCGAGCGTCGCAACGGACGTGACGAGGCGGGCCCGGCGGCGGCGGCCGGCCTCGGCGGCTACCGCAGCCTCGACCCGACGCTGCAGCGCCCGCGGGGTCGGACCTCCGGTCACCGGGCGGCGCCGGGCGCTGGCCAGCGCGCTGGCGACCGGCTGCAGTTCGGCGAGGTCGGCGCGGCAATGCTCGCAGCCGGCCAGGTGGATGCGGAGGGCATCCTCCTCGGCCGGATCGAGATGGCCCAGCACGTAGGCGCCGAGCGACTCGCGCAACTCACGGTGCGAATCCTCGGTCACAACGTCACCTCCATCTCGTCCATCACGACTCGCAGTGCTTTCAGTCCGTAGAACACCCGGCTTCGCAGGGTGCCCACGGGAATCCCCAGTTCGGCCGCCACCTCGGCGTACGGACGATCACGGAGATAGGTCTCGGTCAACGCCTGCCGCTGCTCCTCACCGAGCCGCTCCAATGCCGCCTCGACCACCCATTCGTGCACGAGATGCTCCGAATGGTCGGCAACCGGAGGCCCCGCGTCGTCTGGTTGGTCGGTGAGACCGCGCAGCCACGGCCGCGCACCTATCGCCCGATGGTGGTCGACCACGACGTTGCGGGCGATGGCGAACAGCCATACCCGCAGGCTGGCCAGCTCGGGATCGAACCGGTCAGCCGAGCGCCAGGCCCGCAGGAAGATCTCCTGCACGATGTCCTGTGACGCACCGTCGTCCCCGGTGGCGCGTACCGCGAACCGGTACAGCTCGCCGCCGTGGGCGTCGTACGCCAGCCGCACATCGGCCTCCGTAGCCAGCGAAGGTCGGGCGTCCTTGTGAGTGCCCGACCGCACCAGCCGCAGCCCCATCACCCTCCTCTCCCGGCTCACACGGATGGGTCCGTGCTCTGTGTACGGCCGGATTCAAGAAAACGTTCATCCCGGATGACTGACCCCGTCAGCCTCGGATCCAGCGCAAGCTCCCTCTCAGTAGTCATCCCCGGTCGCGCCATTGAACAGCCCGCGGCCCGGATACGTAAGCACCCATGCGCCGACCATGAGGTCGGCGACGGATGCGTCAGCTCAACGCAGGCGCGTGACACGACAGGAGCACCCTATGCAACGCAAGACAATTCTGGGCTTCACCGCCGCGCTGGCCTGCGCAACGGCCCTCGTTGGGGTGCCGATGGCGTCAGCTGAGAACGGCACCGAGGGTGGCAGCGAATCGTTGGAGGCGATCGGTCTCACCACCAGCCAGCGGCTGGTCCGTTTCGACGTGGACAACCCCGGCCGCACCCTCACCATCGGGGCAGTCAGCGGCCTGGCTGGCGACAACCGGCTGGTCGGCATCGACTACCGGGTGCAGAACAACCGGCTGTACGGCGTCGGCAACGCCGGCGGCGTCTACACGCTGAACGAGTCCGACGCCAGTGCCACCAAGGTGTCCCAGATTACCGTCGCTCTGACCGGAAAGTTCTTCGGCGTCGACTTCAACCCGGCCGCGGACCGGTTGCGGGTCATCAGTGACACCGGCCAGAACCTCCGCCACGATGTGAACCCGGGTGGTTTGACCACCGTCGACCTCGGGCTGACCTACCCGCCCGCGACCACGCCGGCCACCGGGTTGACCGCTGCGGCGTACACCAACAACGACCTCGACCCCAACACCGCAACCACGCTGTACGACATCGACACCAGCCTGAACCAGCTCGCCATTCAGTCACCGGCCAACAACGGCACGCTGGCCCCGACCGGGCTGCTGACCGTGAACCCGGCCCCGCTTGCGGGCTTTGACATCTACAGCGAGGTCGACGACGGCACCACCGTCGACCTGGAGGCCTACGCCACCCTGCGGGTCGGCTTCACCTACCGCGTGTACGAGATCACCCTGTTCTCGGGCAATGCCGAGGACAACGGTGGATTCCCCGCCGGCATGCGGGTCATGGACTTGGCGATGCCGCTCAACCAGCTGTAAACAACCCGGGCGTTGCGGGCGGGGTGCCGGCTCAGTTGGGCCGGTGGCCCCGCCCGTTCGCTCGATAGCTCCGATTACGAGCAGGCGCCGAGTAGCGCAGCCTCGACGCCGCGAAGATGGCGTACCGCCCGCTGGTCACCGTCGGCCCGCAGTGAGCAGGCGGTTCGGGTCACCTTCGCCAGCCGCTTGTGCGCCCGGTACAGCGCGAGCCGGGCCGGGTCCAGCCCTACGCCGTTGTCCTCGAAGCCGGCCACCGCGGCCGCCTCCAGATCTGTCATCGGCAGCCGACGGTCGGACTCGGTGTCCAACTCGGCAAGGAACGTCGCGAGATCCAACTCGGGCTCGCCAAGCGCGAACCGGTCGAAGTCGATCAGGCCCAGACGACCACCGTCATCGAGCCACTGGCGCATGTGTGGCGCCCCGTGCACGGGCACGAGCGGCTTTCGGATCAGGCGGTCGTGCACGCATTCGAGGTCGGAGAGCACCGTCGCGAGCGGCTCGCGCAGCTCCGGTACGGCGGCCGCCGCGCGGCGCGCCGCCCGGCGGCTCCGGGCCAGCTGTTCGTGCGGACCCTCGGTGCGGCTCGGCTGCACCGGCGCCGCAGCCAGCGCGGCGAGCGCCGTCGCGAGCCGGTGTACCACTAGTGCGCCATCCGGCCCGAGGACGTCAGCGACGATCGGCCGGCCCGGGACGACGCCGTACCAGGCCGAGTCGGTCCGCTCATCCCAGCCGCGCGGCTCGGCGATCGCAAAGGGCAGTGCGGCGCGGATTGGCCACAGCCGCTCGGCGTCGGCGTGGACCTGCGCTCCACCGGGTGCGACCTTGACGAAGATGGGTCCCTGCGGCGTCTGGCCATGCACGGTGCATCGGTGGCCGGGGCGGTAACGCACGATTCTGGGATTGCTCAGCCGAGCCAGGACCGCTGCCAGGCCGGGCAGCCCGGGGTCGGCCGCCGCTGGCACCACGCTGATCTGCTCCCAGTCGCGAGGTGTTGTGGCCACGTCGACGCGGATGGCCAGACCGTGGGGGTGGGCGTAGGCCAGAACTGCCCATGGGCTCTGTCCCGGGTGGAACCGGCCGTACTCCCGCTCCCAACCGAACGTCGGCAGGCCGTGCTCGGCGGCCCAGGCAGCTATCCGGCCGGACACCAGCGTGCCGTCGGACAGTGCGGCTAGGCCATCGGCGTACCGGCTTCGCTGGATCACCCGGCCAGCTCGAGGATCGATGCCCGGCGTACGGCGGGGTGCCGGGCGAGCAGCGCCACTACCTGCTCGATCGCTGCCAGCTCGTGTTCGTCGGTGACGGCATGGTGGAGCATCAGGCCGACCGGCTCGGGAGCAGCGACCGCCGCCGCGATCCGGGCGGCCAGCTCGGCCCGCGTCCACCGCTGGCCGTGCTGCCGGCCAAACCAGTCCACCGTCACCGGCACTTCGGTGAGACCCGGCCGCTGGACGGGCGGGGCGGTGGTGTCCCGCGACAGGACCCGGAAGCCCTCAACCAGCAGTACGTCGGCGGTGTCGGCCGTGCAGCGGTTCCACGGCGGGGTGAACACCGGGTCGCAGCGCTCATCGAACGCGTCCCGCATGCGAGCCCCGCCGGCGGCGACGTCGCGCGCCTGCGCTCTAGCGTCCCGCGATCGGCCGAACTCGTGCTTGCGCCCGGAACTCTCGTGGTTCAGGTGGGCGTAGCCGTGCTGGTGCACCCGGACGCAGTCGGTGAGGCGCGCACGAAGCGCGGTCACCAGCCCCGGGTGCAGTTCGGCTGGGATGACTGCCACGTCCACGGCGACGGCGTACCGGTCGAAGACGTCCAACAGCGCGAACAAGCGGTCGTCGGCCCAGCCGGCGTCGTCGTCCCGGAAGAACACCGGGCACGGGTCGGCCGCGGCGTCCAGGGCGGCACGGACCGGGTCGAGCCAGGTCATCCGGCCCGCTCCCAGCCCGCAGCGCCCCCTGCGTTACGTCCGTAGATCCGGCTGCTATGGCGCTCGGCTGTACGGACGTTGTGGAGATTCGTGAGGAGCCGGGCGGTCGTTTCCGCTCCGGACAGGTCCAGGCCGGTCGCGGGCGGCCACTCGGACGCGGCGGCGGTCAGCTCGGCCAGCAACCGCTCGCCACGCAGCTCAGCGGCCGGGATGCCGCGGACGAGCCCCAGCGCGGTCAGCCGCTCGACCCGGCGGGTCTGCTCGTCCTCCGCACCCTCCGAGAACGGCACGATGACTGCCGGTGTGCCGGCCCGGAGGATGTCCATGATCGTGTTGTAGCCGCCTTGGCTCAGCGACAGCAGCGAGCGGCGGATCTCCAGGCTGAGGTCGTCGACCCGACGGACCGCTTGCAGAGCCGGCGATCCGGCAGCCTGTTCGCACAGCCACTCCCAGACCGGATCCGGCAGGAACGGTCCGGCGACGACCGTCGTCGTCAGGCCGGTCCGCTCGGCAAGTGCGTGGTGTACGCCGACCGCGGCGCGGACCAGCGGTTCGCCGACCATCCCGCCGCCGGAGGAGACCAGCAGCCGCCTCAGGGGCTCGACCTCGACAATCGGCGGCGGGGCGACGAAGCCGGTGTAGTGCACCGGCACGGCAAGCGGCGTCGTCGGCTGGAAGGAGTCGGCCAACCTCGCGAACGCCGGATCGGAATGCACCAGGATCACGTCGAGGAAACGGTTGGCGCGTTGGCAGACCCGCTCGTCGTACGCCGCCTGCTCCCGGCGCTGGTTGACCAGGATGTCGCGGAGGCTGCACACCACCAGGGGGCCACCCGGTCGTGCGGCCGCCTCCACCAGGGGCAGCAGCTCGAACTCGAACTTGCGCCGGCCGAACGGGTACATCTCGATCAGGACGACATCGGGCGCCACCCGGTGCAGGGCATCCAGGACAGCCGTTCGCCGGTGCGCTTTGGCCTGGTCCACGCTGAGCGCCGGGTCGTGGCTGATCAACTTGTGGTTCTCGTCGTGGCCGAGTGGCGCCAGGTTGACCACGTCGATGCCCGAGGCGATCCGGGTTCCGGGCGGGAAGCGGCCCCCGTTGAGCAGCACGACGTCGAAGGTTGCGCCCAGCGCCTCGGCCAGTCGCAGCGAACGGGCGAGGTGCCCGAGCCCCAGCGAGTGCTGGCAGTAGAAGAGCAGCCGCGGCCGGGTCATCGCCGCACCCCCTCGCGCAGGGTGCGGTCGGCCGCGGCGAGCAGCTCGTCGAGGTGTCCGAGGACCGGCGCGTGCACCCGGTTGACTGCCCGCATCGCCCGTTCGGCGAGCAGCGCTGCAGCCGTGTGCCAGCGCACCGAGGCGCCGCTGGGCGGCGGGCGTACGCCGGCGTACCCGTCCAGAAAGGCAGCCCCGAGGTCGGCGGCGGCCGGACCCCCGAGCAGCTCGTCCTGGTGCAGCCGCGCCAGCAGGCTGCCGATGTCGTTCGCCGCGGCTCCGGTGCCAGCCTGATCGAGGTCGATCAGCCCGATCCGGTCCGCGGTTATCAAGGCGTTCTTCGGATGGCAGTCACCGTGCAGCAGGACTGGACCCTCGGCAGCGGGCATCGTGTCAGCCAGCCGGATGGCCAGCTGCCGCGCCCGGACCGCCACGTCGGGACGGGCGCGGCCGACGAGTTCGGCGCTGTGGAGGACGCGGGGCAGCGCCAGCCGGGTGAACCGACGCAGTCCAGCGGCGCGGTCGGTCGGACCGGCGGCGTGCAGCGTGGCGATGGCCGCGCCCAGCCGCCCCACCGCATCCGGCAGCTCGTTGACCGGCAGCTCCGACCATCGCACGCCCGGCATCGCCTCTAACAGGAGCAGGTCGCGCTCCATCCACCAGCTGAGTGGCCGGGGGGACCCGACCGGCTGATCGGCACCCGCTAAGGCCGTAGCGATCCGGCGGTAGCGGTCAGCCAGGGCGGCGACGTCCACGCTTCCGGGCGCGAAGACCTTGGCGAATGCGGAGGTGACACCTGTGTGGTCGACCGCTCGCAGCGCGACCGAGCGTTCCGGCGCGTACTCGACGACCTCGCTGTGCTGCCAGGACGGGTACAGCCGGTCCGCCGGGTGCATCAGCTCGGCCAGCCCGCGCAGCCGGCGGTCGTTCGGGAAGGTCCACCACACCGTGTCCAACGCCTGGTCCAGCACGACCCCCGGTAGCCCGTCGACCGGAACTGCCGTTGCCGCTGCCCGCCGGTACGCCGCCGCTCCCCCGCCATCGGTGAACGCGCGGGCCGCCAGCAGGTGTTGCCGATCTCCGGCATGCAGCCGGTAGACGACCCGCAGGCTGTCGGTGATCCGGTACTTGGCGCGAACCAGCGTGCACGTGCGGATGTCGGCGAGCCCTAGCAGCGGTGTCAGCCGGGCGGCGACCGCTGCGGCATCCAGCAGCCGGTCGCGATGGGGCAGCGCCGGGTCGGCGGCGAGGTCGTGGGCGAGCACCGCGGTCAGCACAGCAGCCACTCAGGCGCCCCGCCGGCATCCCAGCCCACCGTGTCGGTCCCGTCCGGCCGGCGCACCGTGACCTCGACCCGGTCGTCCTCACCCGCCGCGACCACAGCTACCGACGCCCCGACGTTGCCCCCTGGCGGCGGATTCGCCCGGCGTGTCCAGCGGCGTGTCGGCGCGCCCGGGGGGCAACGCGGGTGAAGGCCGGCGCTTTGCCCCCTCACGGCGGTTTGAAGCGGCGTGTCGAGCGGCGTGTCCCCGCGCCCGGGGGGCAACGCGGACTGTCTAGGCGCCCCGCCGGGCAGCAGGACCGTGACCAGATCGGCATTGGTCCCGGCTGTCCGCACCGCGACGACCGGCGCGGGCAGCTTCACGCCGTACGCCGGGGAGACCCAGCCCTCCTCGAGCCCGACCGTCCCACAGCCGGCCGGTACGACGAGCAGGCCGGCCGGGGTGTGCACGCTGGTCTGCGCGGCAGCGGCCCGCAGCGTCGTACCGCCCTGGGCGTCGGCCGGAAGGTGCCAGCGGGCGGAGTACCGGTGTGGGACGGCCGAACGCAGCCGGTCGTGCACGATCCAGTAGTCGTCGCGCACGAACGCAACCGTCCGGGTGTGTACGGCGTCGTACGCGGGGCTGATGACCTCGCCGCGGACGACGTCCAGCCCGGGGATCGTCCAGCGACCGATCAGCCGGGCGGTTGACACCGGATCCCTCGGCTTGCCCGGCCGGTACGCCGTCTGGTCCAGCCCGTCCATGCACACGGTGTTGTGCCCGGCGGTGCCCTTGAACCAGCGCCGCCAACCCGAGCCGTGCGCGGCGTAGGTGTATCGGCCAGGGTCGACCACGAGCGGACCGCCGTCGCCGTACAGCTCCACCGACAGCTGGTCGTAGTGCCCGTGTCCGCCGTCGCCGAGCGGCCCGCAGTCGAACACGCCGAACCGCTCGTCGGCGTACGCCCGGCCACGGTCGCCCCAGCCGCTGCGCTGGATGTGGTACCCGCCGATCGGGAAGCTGACCGCGCGGTCCGGTGGCGGGGTACCGCGTCGGCCGGCACTCGCCGCCCAGGCAAGGTCCGGCCGGTCCAGCAGCTCGGCGCAACCCGCGAGCAGGTCGCGGAAGTCATCGGGGTCCCCGTCGGACAGCGCCGGGGTGATCCCGTCCGGACGCTGGACGTGCAGCGCGAAGTCGCACCCGCGGTGGACCCGGTCGAGCAGGACGTCCGGGACGGTCAGGCCGGCGGCACGGGCATTGGCGAGAGCACCCACGAACGAGCGGAGCACGATCAGGTGGTAATCCGTGCTGCACTCGCGATGGACACCGTCGTCCCAGATGTCGATGCGGGCGTTGTCGGCGAGGGCAGTCAGCGCGTCTTGCGCGCGGGTTTCGTCGCGCAGGGCAAGACCGACGAGCAGCAGCGTGTACAGCTCGATGGTGCGGTGGTTGCGCTGGGCGGTGAGATGCTGGGCGATGTGCCGGGCGTCGGCGTCGATCCGCTCCAGCAGCCGTTCGGCCAGTCCTGGTCGAAGCCCGTCGTACGCCGGGGCGGCGGCGAAGCTCTGCCAGGCGTACAGCCAGTTCTGCAGCCGCCGGGCGGAAGTGTCGGAGCTGTCCTGACCCACCTGCACCTGCTGGCAAAAGGAGTCGACCAGATCCTGCCAGGTGTTGAGGTAGTCCGGCTCACCGGTGACGGCGTACGCGTGCGCCAGATCCAACCCCTCGTACAGCTTGACCCACTCGATCCGCCACTCCTCGTCGTCGATACCGCTGGGATGCAGCCAGTCCGGCCGGCGGCCGAGCGCCAGGGTGAGCCCGGAGTGGGTGAAGCGGCCGGCCCGAGCGGCGTCGGCAACAGCAATGTCGCGGCGGCGCTGCCCGGTCAGGCAGATCACCGGTCGGGGCGTCGTGACGCCCAGGACCGCAGTCACTGCCGCCCACCCGGTCTCGCTGCGAAGAGGCCGGCCAGCTGCTTGGCGAGCAAGTCCCCGTCGAACTCCTCGGCCACCGTCAGCGGGGCTGCCTGCGCCAACCCGAGCCGGAGCCCGTGGTCAGTGGCGAGCCGGCGCAGTGCGCCCGCAAGCGACTCGGGATCCTCCGGCGGCACCAGCAGGCCGTTGACCCCGTGGCGGACAAGCTCGGGGATGCCGCTGACCGTGGTGGACACGACCGGCAGCCCGGCCGCCATCGCCTCCATCATGACATTGGGGATGCTGTCGCGATCGCCGTCGGCCACCACCCGGCAGGCCAGCGCGAAGACGTCGCACTCCCGGTAGAGCGCCAGCAGCTCCCACTGGCTCAGCGGTCCGACGATGCGTACGACGTCGCCGAGACCTCGACCGGCGACCAGCCCGCGCACCGGCGTACCGGCCGGTCCGTCCTCGCCGGCGATCGTCAGCGACACGTCGAACCCACCGGCACGTAGCAACCCGATCGCCTCGACCAGGACATCGAAGCCCTTCTTCGGGATTAGCCGCCCCACGGCCGCCACCCGCAGCCGCCCGTCCGGCGGCCGGACCGGCGTCGCGACCTCGCTGATGAGCTGAGCGAAGTCGGCATTGAGGCCGTGGTAGACGCGGTGGACGTCGGTCCCGGGTGCCAGCCGCTGCAGATGCTCGCGGTTCGCCGCCGTACAGGTGACGACGAAGTCAGCGGCGCGCATCTTGCGAGCCAGCAGGCCCGCCGGGTTCAGCGAGTCGAGGTAGATGTCCTTGGCATGTCCGGTGAACGAGAACGGGAGTGCGCACAGCATCGACGCCAACCAGGTGATGGTGGTCGTCCCGTGCGCAAAGTGCGCGTGCAGCCTGCCGATGTCGCCGGTGGTGAGCACCCGGTCGGCGAGTTCGACGGCCTGCAGGAGTTCCTTGACGTGGATCGAGCGCGGTCGCCAACGCTTTCGGGTCCGAACCGACTGGGCGCCGGCCGCACCGATCGTTCGGGCCAGCCGCAGCGGGCGCCGGCGGACCATTCGCAGCAGCGCCGGCCGGTACGCCGGCAGGTTGCGCCGCAACCAGGGAAGCAGCGGCTGGCCGGACAGCGGGGTCGTCGGCGGCAGGTACGACGCAACCACGGCGATCCGGTCGACCACCGGGTGGTGTGAGGTCTCGTCCGCGGGCTTGACGACGTACAGGCGCAGCGGTACGCCGAGCTGCTCCATCCGCCAGATCTCGCTGGCGATGAACAGCTCCGACATCCGCGGGTAGCCCTTGAGGACATACCCGACGGCGAGCTCAGCCATACGCCCGCCTCAGCGTGGCGAGGAAGTGCCGGGTGCAGCGGTGCAGCCCGAACTCGGCCTCAACGCGGCTCCGGCCGGCGGCGCCGAGAGCGCGGCGCTGGGCCGGGGCGTCGATCAGACCGGTCAGGGCGGCGGCGAGCGCGGTGATGTCACCGGGCGAGACCAGGACGCCGGTCACACCGTCGCGCACCGCCGACGGGATGGCCGACACGTCGGTTGCGACGACCGGCCGCCGGCTGGCCATCGCCTCCAGCACGACATTGGGGAGCCCGTCGCGGTCCCCCCGACTGTCCACAATGGACGGCACCACGACGAGATCGGCGGCGGCGTACGCAGCCGGCAGCGTCTCATGGGTCAGCCGGCCGGCAAACCGGATCCGATCGGCCAGCCCCAGGTCATCGGCCAGCGCCATCAGCCGCTCCCGGAGCACCCCGTCCCCGACGAGGGTGAGCCGGAACGGCCGCTCGACCCGGGCGAGCGCCCGCAGGAGCACCTCGAAGCCCTTCTTCTCCACGAACCTGCCCACCGCCAGCAGCGACACCGGCTGCGTCTCGGGCCGGTCGCTGGCCGGGAACCCGGCCAGGTCGACGCCGTGGCGGACGAGGGTGGCCCGGCCACCGGCCGCCGCGACCTCTGCGGCCGCGTCACCGTTGCAGGACACGACGAGAGCCGCCCGCCGTACCCGGTCCGCCAGGTCGGATCGGGACACCCTGCGCACGTCGAGGGCATGCACGCTGAACCCGAACGGGAGTCCCGTACGCCGGGCCGCCACGGCCGCCACGGCGGCCGGCTGGTGCGCGAAATAGCCGTGGATGGCCGCCGCCCCCGTGTCGGCGGCCCGCTTCCCCACGAAGTCCGCCTGCGGACGCAGGTCGCCGGCCGGTACGAACTCGACCAGTCGGCCGATCCGCGCCGCGGCCGGGTGCTGCGGCCCGCTCTCGCCCTCCTTGAGCGCGAGTACGGCGGCGAGCATGCCGGCCTCGTGCAGGGCGGTCAGCTCGTTGAGCGCGAAGACCTCCGAGACCCGGGGCCAGGAGACGACGACGACGACCTTCGGCTCAGAGGTGCTCGACATGCTCGCCCTCGAGCCGGTGCCGGCAGTCGAGCAGGTAGCGGGCATGCTCGACGATCAGGTCGTAGTCGAACGCGTCGTGGTCGGTGACCAGCACCACCGCGTCGGCGACCTCCAGCTCCTCCCGGCACATCGACACCCGCCGTACGCCTGCGGTGGCCCGCTCGTCCTCGACGACGTGCGGATCGGCTACCGCGACGCTGGCGCCGTCCCGGACGAGCAGGTCGATCAGCGCGGCGGCCGGGGACTCCCGGGCGTCACCAGAGTTGCGTTTGTAGGCCAGCCCGAGCACGAGGACGCGTGAACGGGACATCGCCCGCCCCTGCCGGTTCAGCGCGTGGACGAGCCGGGAAGCGACGTAGTCGGGCATGTGGTCGTTGATGTCGTTGGCCAGTTCGACGAACCGGAAGGACCGGCCGAGGCGCTGCCGCACGGTCCACGACAGGTAACTCGGGTCGATCGGCAGGCAGTGGCCGCCGACGCCCGGCCCGGGGCTGAAACGCATGAACCCGAAGGGCTTGGTAGCCGCGGCGTCGATCGCCTCCCAGACGTCGATGGACAGGTCCGCGGCAACCATGGCCAGCTCGTTGACCAGTGCGACGTTGACGTGCCGGAACGTGTTCTCCAGCAGTTTGGCGAGTTCGGCCGAGCGGGTGGAGGACACCGCGACCGTCTGCGCGACGATGGTCCGGTAGAACTCCTCCGTCCGGCACAGCGAGGCGCGGTCGATGCCCGACACCACCTTGGGGGTCGTCTCCAGGGTCCACTCCTGGTTGCCCGGATCGATCCGCTCCGGGCTGTACCCGACGGCGAAATCGGTCCCGGCGCGCAGCCCGGAGCCGGCCTCCAGGATCGGTGCGAACACCGCCTCGGTGGTCCCCGGGTACGTCGTCGATTCGAGTACGACGAGGCTCCCGGCCGTGACGAAGGGGGCCAACGCTTCGGCCGCCTGCTCGATGCAACTCAGATCCGGAGCGCCGTCTCGAAGCGGTGTCGGCACGGTGACCACCGCGACGTCGAAACCCTCACAACTGGCGGGGCTGTCCGTGGCGCGATAGCGACCGGTGTCGATGGCCGCACGGAGGGCCTCATCGGGCACGTCCTCGACGAAGGACTCACCGGCAGACAACCGCTTGACCCGGTCGATCGAGGTGTCCAGTCCGGTGACGTCGTGGCCGGCGCCGACCGCCCGCATCGCCAGCGGCAGTCCGACGTACCCCTGACCGACGACGACCACGTGGATCATGACGCGGCCGCCACGACTCGCACACCGGCGGCCCGGTGCTCGAATACCCAGTCCAGGGTGGCGCGCAGGCCGTCGGCGAGCCGGACTGACGGCTCCCACCCCAGCTGCTGCCGGGCGAGCGTCGTGTCCGCACCCGTGCGCTGCACATCGCCGATCTGGCTGCCCCCGCGGCGCAGCACGATCGGTTCGCCGGCAAGGGACCCCAACAGCTCGATGAGCTCGTTCATCGACGCCTCCTCACCGCCGCCGATGTTCAGCACCCGCGCCGGCTGCGCGGCCGTGAGAGCTCGGACCGTCGCGTCGACGGCGTCGTCGACGTAGGTGAAGTCGCGCGACTGCGAGCCATCCCCGTTGAGCCGGAACGCTGGACCGCCGGCAGCGGTCTCGCACAGCCGCCGGATCGCCATGTCCGGGCGCTGCCGCGGCCCGTAGACGGTGAAGAAGCGCAACCCGACCGTCGACAGGCCCAACCCCCGGTAGATCTCCGCGAGCTTCTCGCAGGTCCGCTTCGTGACGCCGTACGGCGACCGGGGCCGGGTCGGCGTGGACTCCTCCCGGCACGGGAAGGTGGCCGCCTCGCCGTACACCGACGACGACGAGGCGTAGACAACGCGGGGGCAGTCAGCCTCCGCGGCGGCTTCGAGCAGCCGCTGGGTGGCAAGGATGTTGTCGTGCACGTACTGGTCGAAACCGTCGCCGAAGCTACGCCGTACGCCGGGCTGGGCGGCGAAGTGGACGACCAGCGGCCGATCGGCGAGCAGCTTAGTCAGCGGCGCGCTCACGATGTCGGCGCGGACGAAGTCGAAACGCGGTTCGTTGCCCAGGACGGCCAGGTTGGCACGTTTCTCGGCCGGGTCGTAGTACGACGTCAGCGCATCGATCCCGGTGACATGCCAGCCGTCGCCGACAAGGCGCTCGGCGAGGTGACTGCCGATGAAGCCAGCGCACCCGGTGATGAGAACTCGCATAACAGCGACTGTCCGCCGGGTGAAGAACAGGTGTCCATCAGACCTCCGTCCTAGTACCCGGGCTGCCGTTCAGGTCGTAGGACCAAAGGCCAGCTGTGCCGGGCCGTTGCCGCTGTCGACACTGGAGGCCATTACGTCAGACGGTGATGAGGAGGTTGGTGGTGGACGCTCTGCCCCGCAGCGGCGACCCCGCGGACCGCTCGCCGATGTCCGTTCGCGGCACGCTGGGGCCGGGTCGGCCCTCGGGCGGACTGCCAATAGTCGTGCGCCGATGGACGGTGTGGGCGGCGACCGCCGTGATGGTCTGTGTCGGAGCCCTGGTGGTGTACCAGGCGCTGTTGGGCGGGTTGGCCACCGGAGGGGACGAGTTCAGCGGCCAGGTGCTGCCCGAAACGAGCGCTCCGGCGTCACCGCCCGGACCGAGCAACCCGTCGGTGCCGGTCGCTTCCACGACCAGCGGGTCCGACCCCACGGGTAACCCGCCGCTCACGCCGCCAGCAGTCCCACCGCCCCCGGTGAACCCACCGGTCGAAGCTCCACCCGTCGCTGCCGACGATCCCGGCGGCGACGATCCCGGCGGCGACGATCCCGACCACGACGCGCCTGATGAGGGCGACGACAACTCCGGCCATGGCTCCGCCAATTCCGGCTCCGGCTCGGGTTCCGGCGGCGACTCCGGTTCCGGCGGCGGCAACTCAGGCCGCGGCTCGGACGACTGAACCCGCGCGGGATCGGGTGCTAGGACCATCGGGCACTGGCGGGCAGGCACCGCACCCGTGTGACGCTCGGTTCATGGCGCGCTACCTGTTTGCCTCACACGACGGGTTCGGTCTCGGCCACGTGCGCCGGAACACCCTTGTCGCACGGGCGATCCTGGCGCGGGAACCGGACGCCGAGATCGTGATCGTCACCGGTGTCCCGATGCGACCGGCGTGGCTCGGCGACCCTCGGCTCGGCGTCGTCACCGTGCCGGCGCTGCTCAAGGACTCGGGCGGCGCCTACCGCAACGACCGGCTGACCTTCGAACAGGCCATCGCCCTTCGGGCGACGGCGTTCGCCCGGACCGTGTCGACGTTCGAACCGGATGTCGTGGTCGTCGACCGGCACCCCTACGGCCTGGCGGGTGAGTTGCGGGTCGGCCTCGAGCTGGCCGCCGACGCCGGTGCATCTCTCGTGCTCGGCTTGCGCGACATCCTCGACCAGCCGTCGGTGGTCGCCGCGGAACTGACTGGTCAGGGCTGGACGGACGTCCCTGACCTGTACGACGAAATCCTCGTCTACGGCGAGCGCGTCTTGTGCGACCACGAGGTGGAGTACGGACTCCCGATTGAGCCGCGCTACTGCGGCTGGGTCGCCGACCGGACTCCGGCCCGTCGGCGGAACCCGAGGCTCCTCGTGGTCACCGGCGGCGGGGGCGGCGACGGGAAGGCGGTGTTCCGGCTCGGCGCGCAGCTGGCCGCGCAGCTGCGGAGCCTGGACGTCGTCCTCGTGGCCGGTCCGTATGCGACGAAGGACATCATCGGCTCGCTGCCTGCGGAGGCCCTGTCGAGCGGGCGCCTGCGCCTGATCCGCGACGCGCCCGGTTGCGTCGAGCTGTTCGCCGGTGCCGCCCGTGTCGTGCAGATGGCCGGGTACAACTCCACGTTCGAGGCGCTGGCCGCCGGTCTGCGGCCGGTGCTCGTGCCGCGGCGCAGCCCACGCCGCGAGCAGGCGATCCGCGCGTCCCGGCTGGCCGCGTTGGGGGTGGCCGACATGGTCGATGAGGACGTACCCGCGGAGGAGGTGGCCTGGCTACTGGAGCGCTCCCGGCTGCTGACCGACGGGGCGCTGTCCGAGGTCGGCATCCGGCTGGACGGGGCAGAGCGGGCAGCCGTTGCGGTCACCGACCTGGCGCTGGCAGCGGTCGGATAATGATCGGGTCCATCCGTCGGATCCGGCCGTACGCCGCGCCGTACCGGCGGGCACTGCTCCTCGGGGCCGGCCTGACGCTGATCGGCGTGGTGCTGAGTCTGGCCCTGCCTTGGCCGCTGAAGTGGGTGGTGGACGGGGTACTTGGGCCCGATCCGCGGGCCCGGCCGGAGGATCCGCAGCTGATCCTGATTCTGGCGGTGCTGAGCCTGGTCGGCTTGGTCGTGTTGTCGAGCATCGTCAGCTACTGGGCGGCCAGACTGCTGAGTGCGGCCGGCTTGCAGATCGCCAACGACCTGCGGGTCGCCGTGCTGTCCCGGCTGAACAGGCAGTCGCTGCGCTTTCACGGCAAGCACCGGGTCGGCGATCTCACCGCGCGGGTGACCAGCGACGTCGGCTACACGCAGGACATGCTGGTGCAGATCCTTTCGACACTGTTGCCGAGCCTCCTGCTCGTCCTCGGCATGTTCGTCGTGATGCTCGTGCTGGACCCGGTGTTCACCCTGCTGGCGCTGCTTGCCACACCGCTGCTCGCGTGGGCGATCCACAGGTCCCGGCTGCAACTTCGGACCGCGGCCCGCCGGGTGCGCAAGGCCGACGGCGATCTAGCCTCCGCGGCCACCGAGAACCTGTCCGCGATCCATCTGGTTCAGGCGTTCACCCTGGAGAGCGACCGGCTGCACCGGTTCTGCGGGCTGTCCGGCGTCAGCCTCGATGCCGGCCTCGAGTCGGTTCGGTTGCAGTCGCGGTTCGGGCCGCTCGTCGAGCTGTCCAGCGTGGCCTCCACCGCGGTGGTGCTGTGGTACGGCGCGCTGCAGGTGCTCAACGGTGCGCTCAGCATCGGCGTACTCCTGGTGTTCCTGAGCTACCTCGGGTCGCTGTACAAGCCGGTCAAGTCGCTGTCGAAGCTGTCGCAGGTCGTCACCAAGGGAGCGGCAGCGGCGGAACGGATCATCGAGGTGATGGACGCCCCGTTGGACATCGTCGACCGGCCCGGCGCGGTCAGCCGGTCGGTTCAGGGGCAGATCGAGTTCTGCGATGTTGGGTTCTCCTACGGCCGCGAGCCGGTGCTGGAGCAGCTGACCTTCACGATCGAGACCGGACAGACTGTGGCGCTGGTCGGCCCGACGGGGGCCGGCAAGAGCACGATCGCGGCACTCATCCCGCGGTTGGTCGACGTCGATCGCGGGCAGGTGCTGATCGACGACGTGGACGTCCGATCCCACCAGCTGGACTCGCTGCGACGGCAGATCGCCACCGTCCTGCAGGACACGGTGCTCCTGGAAGGGACGCTGCGAGAGAACATCGTGTGCGGCCAACGGTTCGCGACTGAGCGCGACATCCGGCGGGCGGCCCGGCTTGCCCTCGTCGACGAGTTCGCCGAGCGGCTCCCGGACAGGCTGGACACGATGATCGGCGAGCGCGGCACGAACCTGTCCGGTGGCCAGCGGCAACGGGTAGCGATCGCGCGGGCGATCCTCCGGGACGCGCCGATCACCATCCTCGACGAACCCACGTCGGCGCTGGACGCCGGTTCGGAGGAACTGCTGCTGCGAGCCTTGGACAACCTGCCGTCCGGGCGGACCCGGTTGGTCATCGCGCACCGGCTGTCCACGGTTCGTGGCGCCGACCTGATCCTGGTGCTCGAACAGGGCCGGATCGTCGAGTCGGGAACCCACGACGAACTGCTCCGCGAGGGCGGCCTGTACGAGCGGCTCACCAGTCTGCAAGCCGGCCACGCCCGCCTGACCTCCTCGGCCGGCGACAACGGGTAGGTGCTACCTAGGTGAGGGCGAGCGCGGCCTTTACCCCGGCGTCAACACGTCGCATGGTGGCGGCCGACAGGGCGCCGCTGTCCTCGCGCACGTCATCGGGATAGATGGGCCCAAGGTCATCGCAGGCAATCCGACCCGAAAGGGGTCGGTCGGCAGGGGTCAGCTCAACGATGGTGGGAAGAACAGGCTTGGGCGTCGTCGTCAATCGCACACACAGGAACTCACCGAGCTGGCGATTCCGCACATTGTTGGACACGCACAGCCAGTATCTGTGACCTGCCTCGCCCAGCGGAGCAAGGTAAACCCGGCCGCGCACCGCGACGAACCCGCGGTTGTGCGCGTCCAGGTACTCCGGCGGCATCACCCTTGCTTGGCCATTCGCCGGACGTTGCGGCGCAGACCTCGGTCGGCCGCTGCGTGGTCTGGAGCCCGTCCCGCAGCCAGCTCCGCGTATCCGAGCTCGAGATCGCTCTCGGAGACCATTTGTTCACGGACATACTGCATTCCCAGCAGCGTCAAGGCCCGCAGGGTAGATCCCTCGCTGTTCGTGCGTACTGCCACGGGCGCGACACGCGACAGGGTCGCGTGTTCGGGAGTGGTCGCACCAGCGAAGGCAGCGAGTTCGTCGGCCTCGTCTTGCGTTAGGGGAGTGGTCTTCCGAACGTCCAGCTTCATGCAGCTCATAGTGCATCAGAAAGTGCTGCACAACAACGAGCCTCGCTCCTGATCAGTTCGGGTAAGTCAACCTCTCGCGGGATCGAGAGACTTTGATTCTCCCGATCTCGATGCACAGGCACGTGTAGGTGGTGGCCAGGCACGGATTTGCCGTGACGGCCCGCCACGTTCTCCGGCCGTCCCGCTGCCGATGTCAGCCGGCCCGCGGGGGTACGGCGATCTGCCGGGACTGGGCAACCAGCGTCCCTGTGCTGTCCCAGATCGCTACCTCCTCGTCGCTGAAGCCGCCGCCGATCAACCGGGCGCGGGCCTCCACCTGGCACCAGCCCGGCGATGGCACCGCTCGGATCAGCACCTGCATGGCGATCGTCGGCGCCCAGCCGAACCGGCCCATCGCGAAGAGCACCGGCGGGCAGGCGTCACAGAAGAGTACGAGCCCGAGCGGGTCGATCGGGCGGCCGTCGGTGAACCGCAGCCACAGGTTGAGCAACGGCTCCGACCCAGGCGTACCGGCCAGCCACCCCGACGTTTCCGGATCGAAGGCGTAGTCGAGCACCCTGGTCAGGCCCGGTGGCGTCGGCCCGGCGCCTGGCATGGCGGTGCGAAGGCAGTCTGCGGGCGGGGCGATCGGCGTCGGGGCGGCGTCGGTCCACACGGCCTCGCCGGTCAGCGTCGCCGCGGTCACCTGCAGGTCGACGCTCGGCGGGCCCTCGTCCACGCCCAACGCCACGCGGTACGACGACACCGTCCGTCCCGAGCGCAGCGGCTGGACCGACACGACGACCTCGCCGGCCGGCAGCGGCCGGAGGAACGTCGCCGAGACGGCCAGCGGATCGGGATGACTCCCCTCGGCCAGCGCGGCGCGGACGCCGAGCGCCATCAGGTAACCGCCGTTGAGCAGCCCCTCCCCTACCCCCCAGATCGGGTCCAGGGTGGCGGCGTACCGGCCGTCGCCCTCTGCTCGGACCTCGGTTGCCGCGTCGAAAATGTGCGTCACATCGGGCAGCGTGCCAGGCTTCGGATCATGGACTACACCCACCTCGGCCGCACCGGCCTGCGCGTCAGCCGCCTCTGCCTCGGCACCATGAACTTCGGCCCGGAGACCTCCGAAGAGGACTCGCACCAGATCATGGACCGGGCGATCGAGTACGGCATCAACTTCTTCGACACCGCAAACGTCTACGGCTGGGGGGAGAACAAGGGCCGTACCGAGGAGATCGTCGGCTCCTGGTTCGGACAAGGCGGCGAACGGCGCGACCGCGTCGTACTTGCCACCAAGCTGTACGGCGACATGTCCGAATGGCCCAACAACGGCAAGCTGTCAGCGCTGAACATCCGGCGGGCCTGCGAGGCCTCGCTGCGCCGGCTCAACACCGACTACATCGACCTCTACCAGTTCCACCACGTCGACCGCGACACGTCCTGGGACGAGATCTGGCAGGCCGTCGAGGTGCTCGTCGCCCAGGGCAAGATCCTGTACGCCGGAAGCTCCAACTTCGCCGGCTGGCACATCGCCGCCGCGAACGAGGCGGCCGCCCGGCGGAACTTCCTGGGCCTGGTCAGCGAGCAGTCGATCTACAACCTGCTGACCCGAGATGTCGAGCGCGAGGTCATCCCGGTCTGTGAGCACTACGGCCTCGGGCTGATCCCGTGGAGCCCGCTGCACGGTGGGCTGCTGGCCGGCGTACTGAAAAAGGAGCGCAAGGGCAAGCGCCGCAGCGGAGGGCGGGCCAAGGAGGGGCTCAAGGCCAACCGCAAGGCGATCACCGCGTACGAGGCGTTCTGCGACGAGCTGGGCTCCGACCCGGCCGATATCGGGCTGGCTTGGCTGCTGCATCAGCCGGTCGTCACCGCGCCGATCGTCGGCCCGCGGACGCTCGAGCAGCTGGACAGCGCGCTCGGCGCCACCAAGGTGTCCCTGGACACCGACGCGCTGGACCGGCTGGACGAGATCTTCCCCGGCTATGAGACCGCACCCGAGGACTACGCCTGGTGAACGGGATCGTCACGACCTCGTGACGGTGATCAACTCGGGGTTGTGGTCGCTGGTTCACCCAAATAGCGACCATAGCCCGAGTTGATCATGGGTTCGCCCGAGACGGTCGGTGACGTCGCTCAGTGATAGGGCTTGTGCGGGATCGCCGCGTCGTTGAGCTGCTGCTCCATGTCCACCCAGATTGCGCCGTCCTCGATCTTGCAGGCATACACGGGGATCGGGGTGACAGCCGGTATTCCTATCGGCTCGCCAGTCCTGAGGTCGAAGCGAGAATTGTGCGCGGGGCAGATAAGCGTGTCATCGTCCTGCAGATAGCCCTCGTTCAGCGGCTGCTGCTGGTGCGTGCAGGTGTTGTGCACCGCTACTACCTCGTCCTCGTACAGGCGGACGATGCAGACCGGCTCGCCCAGCTGGACGAGCATCATGTCGCCCTCTTCCAGCTGGTCCAGATCGGCTATCGCTTTCCAAGCCATGGTGCGTTCTCC
>Ga0136617_10001221_pt1 | contig 22621 bp, 19 predicted proteins | sample AntDrymUQ3222106_2_FD_129672 | JGI IMG/M metagenome (GOLD analysis project Ga0136617, IMG submission 129672) | Polar desert sand microbial communities from Dry Valleys, Antarctica - metaG UQ322 (21.06) | ecosystem: Environmental > Terrestrial > Soil > Desert | place: Antarctica: Dry Valley...
CGCCGCAAGACGTTCCCAGTGAAGCTCTGGAAAAAGAGCGTGAGATTGCCCGCGCGCAGGCCAGGAACGATCCGAAGAACGCCAACAAGCCGGATCAGGTCATTGACAAGATCGTCGAGGGCCGGCTGCACAAGTTTTACGAAGAGAATGTACTACTGGATCAGCCGTTCGTAAAAGAGCCAGCGAAGACGGTTAGCGAACTGGTTACCGAGAAGATAGCAAAAACCGGCGAGAAGATTACCATCCGCAGGTTCACACGTTACAAGATGGGCGAGGGGCTCGAACGACGTGAGGAAGACTTCGGTGGGGAAGTCGCATCACTCGCCGGTTAGTTTTGTTGCGCACTTAAGCTTTGACTGCTGGCTTTCCTTCGTCGAAGAAAACTAATGATTGCCCAAAAACCTAAAACGAATATCGCCGGGTTAATATATCGGCGGGTCTTGTTGAAGATTTCCGGCGAAGCCCTGATGGGTGAGCAAAACTATGGTATCGATGTGGATGTCGCCCGCACCGTGGCTGAAGAATTAAAGGCCGTGCACGCTTTGGGCGTCCAGGTCGCGGTCGTTGTCGGGGGTGGTAATATTTTTCGAGGGGTGTCGAAGAGCGCCGGTAACATGGACCGTTCTTCGGCCGACTACATCGGCATGCTGGCCACTGTAATGAACGCCGTAGTGCTGCAGGATGCCTTGGAGAAGCTTGACGTGCAAACCCGCGTGATGTCGGCCATGGACATCCCGCAGCTCGCCGAGCCCTTTATCCGAAGACGTGCCGTGCGACACCTTGAGAAAGACCGCGTAGTGATCTTCGCCGCCGGAACAGGCAATCCTTACTTCACAACTGACTCGGCCGCCGCCCTGCGCGCCCTCGAAATTAAGGCAGACATTATTCTCAAGGCTACCAAAGTTGACGGTGTCTATTCCGCCGATCCAATGCTGGATTCCGCGGCGACTCTTTTTGATTGCATCACCTACCAGGAGGTTCTGGAGCGGCAACTTAAAGTGATGGACGCGTCGGCAATCTCGCTGTGCATGGATAACAACCTCCCCATCGTCGTCTTCAATATGCGCCAACCCGGAAACATCCGGCGAGTGGTCGCAGGTGAGGAAGTCGGTACCAAGGTGTGTCTGAAAAAATAGTTTTGAGTTTCGAGTTTGATGCACTAAAAGGAAACGTCAAGGTCTTTCAGCGGGCAGCACGCGTTAACTCGAAACTCGGAACTCGGAACTATTCGGAGTAGACAGATGAGTGAGAAGGACGTAATCAAAGAAACAAAGCCTCGGATGGATACGGTCATTGAGGATTTCCGTCGGAAGCTGGCCACTGTGCGCACCGGCCGTGCTGCCGTCAGTCTGCTCGACAATGTAATGGTCGACTACTACGGAACCATGACCCCGCTCAATCAAATGGCTTCAGTGCACTCCCCCGAACCGCAGATGCTGACTGTGCAGCCGTGGGACCAGACTCAACTGGTTGCGGTCGAGAAAGCTGTTCGGGGTTCGGATCTCGGCTTGAACCCATCAAACGATGGGAAACTTGTGCGCATTCCCATTCCTCCGTTGACAGAAGAACGCCGCAAGCAACTAGCGAAGCAGGTTCATGAGATTGCCGAGGATCACCGCACGGCGACTCGTAACATTCGACGCGACGCCAACGAACGCCTCAAAAAGATGCTTAGGGATAAACAAATTTCCGAAGACAACGAACGCGACAGCCTGGAGGAAATCCAGAAACTTACCAACAGCTACATCGGCAAGATCGACGAGCTGACAAAATCAAAAGAACACGAGATTACCAGCGTCTAGCGGAGCAGCTTCCTTCTGAACTGGAGTGGGCAGCGACCCGTTCAGCCTCACACGGAGCACTTGGGACCCAGTCGACTGCACTTCGCAGTTGGAGATCCAGCCACCTTTGTTCAGTTGCATCTTGGCATTGACCCAGACAGCCCCTTAGTCAACCGAACAAAACCCTCAAAAGAATCGAGGGTTATCCTGGCCTTGCCGTTACCGAAGTGCCCAACCATACGGCGCTGTTGCGTGCCGTCCGAGACCGGAGATTTCATACGAAGATCGAAATCAGTTTCAATGACTCCTCCGTATGAGGAGAGGGTGGCATCAAAGCCGGGAGTGTTGTCGGGCAAGATCATCTCGACTTTACCCGACATCGACTTAAGATCATATCTACCGTCCTCGCGCAGGGGGCCGGCGAAGCGGACGCTACTGTTCGTGGTAACTGCGTCCACCTCCCCATCGATGTTTATCAGCTCAATCGGAGCTTCGGTATTCGCCACTCGAGTGCTGCCTCGAGAACACTTGATCTCGATCGGGCCGGAAATCGACACGACCCGCACCGATCCCCTCACGTTGCGCACTCTTACCGCGCCACTGGTCGTGCCGACCTCAATAGTACCGTTAGCGTCTTCAACCTCGACGTTTCCACTACGAGTGCGAACCGCGACAGCACCTGTGCCCTTCAAAATCACGCTGCTCTGGTCACCAGACACGGCGATTGGAGTTTTCATTCCGGTCACCTGAACCTCGCTGCGCCACACCTGGATTAAACCTATCTCAACATTACGCGGCAGGTTAATTTCGAGATGCACTTTAAGTGGCTTTCCGTCGATGAGAGGGGGCGCGGGGACGAGGCTGGTAGGAACGGCCGGTTGATCCAGATCGGCGTAGTCTGCCTTGAGGAATAACGCCTTGGTCCCGGGGTCCCCGCCGCGGGTCATGATCACGACCTCGTCACCACGCTCGCTAACAGACTGAGCCTCAATAACATCGCGGTCCCAGCCGTTAACGGTAATGCGGCCGGTTGTTCGATTGCCCAAGTTAACTTTTAAGCCCCGCTCCGCATTAATTCTCAATCGGCCGTAGTGTCGTTCAGATTCCTGATGGGCTTGAGGCGACTGGGGCACTGATTGGGCTATCGTCAGCCTGGTGCTGAATACACTCATTAAGCCAGGAAGCATGATGGCGGTTATCAGCAGGACTTTGCAGTTACGTTTCTTCATAAGTTGGCGCTTGTTTGTTTGGTCATAAACCCCCGGCGTGAAATTTACTTGTCAGTAATCAACCATCTCCCTCAGCACATCAACCTTCTTCGCGTAAGCGGTCAGCATAAACTGCACGGCCACAGGATCGTCCGGGTGTTGGCGGACGGCTTTGCGCGTGTCCGCGATGGTGCGATCAATCGACGCCAGCGCTTGTTCAAGTTTCGTCAGCGTTGCCAAATCGAGACGTGCTCTCTTTCGCTCGACAGTCCGTGAAAGCATGGCAATTGCCGTCAGGTACTTTTGTTCAGCCTCGCGAACTAGTTGCTCGGGCGTCTTCGTTTTGCCAATAGTTTCGAACCTGCGCGACGGTCGCTTGAGCTTGCTCCCCGCGACAATCGATTCATTTGTGGTCTTTGTTCCGGTGTTTTGTTTGGCTTCGGGGCTCCTCCGGGGACCCGCAACCAATGGTTCTGGCTCGGGCACCGCTTGCCCTTCTGGCATTGCAGACGCCGCTTTCGGGGCGCTCTCGCTAACGGATGTGAGACGCCGATCTCCAAGAGACCGATCTAGGTATCTCATCAAAAGCATTGTCATACCGACGGCAACGATCACCAACGCTACAGCCGTCAAGCCACTGATACGCGGCAGAACAAAAGCGCTACTGAGCCACGTCTGCGGCCGTTCAAGAGCACCGAGTGGCTCAGGCTGCTGTTCTGAAGTGAGCCGCGAGCGAACACCGGACCACAAATCGGGGCGTATCAGGATCTCCGATCTACTGGCGACGTAAACTGCATGTTCAGCGGTTAGATTTTGCAGCAGTCTGGAGCATGATGGGCAACCGTCGAGATGGCGCCTTACTCGCAGAGCTGTTGATTCTTTGAGCTCACCGTCGAAATACCCTTCGATAATTAGCTGGCAGTCGTCGCATCTCATTTACTTCATCTCCAGATAAAGGCGAAGTCGTCGTCTCATTTCAAGGCGTGCTCGATGCAGCTCTGTCTTTACCTTGGCCAGGGAAAACCCGGTGATCTCAGCGATTTCCTGATAGCTGCGCTGTTGGAGAACTTTTAAGAAAAACACAACTCGTTTCTCCTCGTCTAGTGCTTGCAGGGCAGTTTCCATAGCAAGGTTCAATTCGTTTCCCAGGAGCCGCGCCATAGGGGAATCGATGGTTCCGGTGTGTTCTTGTTGTATTGAATCAATATCTTGCGTGCAGGTCAGGTTTTCTCGCCGCCTTGAGCGCAGCCATTCGTGCGCCACGTTTCTGCCGATGCCAAAGAGCCAGGTCGAAAACTTAGAATCATCGCGCAGGTGTTTCAGGTTGTGGTAAGCACGCACGAAGGTTTCCTGTGTGAGCTCCTCCGCAATGTCACGCTGGGAAACCATCTCAAAGATAAATCCCAGCACGGGCCGCGAATACCTTTCGAAGACCAGGCGAAATGCTTCCTGATCTCCCGACCGGGTGCGCGCTATCAAATCCTCGGAACCGTTCATCAACGCTCCGGTATGCGAGCCTCGCCGGCGTTTCGGTTGAACCGCATGCAATCCCAGCCGCTCAATCATCGGACTAGTGTAGTTCCCATGGTCAAGTATGTTGTAGCCTTTTCGACCGCCCTTCTTCTTTACTTAAGCGCCTTAGCCAACAGCTGTATGCACCGTCCCACCTCGCAGCTACTTGTTTTTAAGATCGAGGATCATGCCTTTGTAGAGTCCCTGGTATAGAGCGCCGGCCAAGTTAGGATTCAGAGCTTTTAGCCTCTGATATTGTGCTACCGCCTCGTCTCTTTGCTTGAGGGTCAGTCTCACAACGCCCAGGTTATAAATGGCATTCTCGTATTCGGGCTTCAGCTTGATTGCCTGATTGAGAGATGCGACAGCTTCTGTGTATTGGCCTTTATTGTAGTGTGCCACGCCGAGATCATTGTAGGCCTCGAAATAGTCAGGCTTTAGAGAAACGGCCTGCTTGAGATGCTTAAAGACCCGGTTGTATTCCTCCGCAGGCCAACTGGCCAGCGCAAGGTTTCGGTGAGCTTGCGCCCATGACGGGCGCAACCGAAGTGCTTGCTCGTAAGCCGCGATAGCCTCGATATGAGCGTCGGATTCAGAAAGAGCGGCTCCAAGATTATTGAATGCCAGTGCGTAATCTGGTTTGTTTCGAATCGCGTCTCGCAAAAATCTGACCGCGGCTTTCAAATCTCCGATCTGGTAATACTCCGATCCGAGATTGAAATAGGCCACTGCGAATTCCGGCTTGTGATAGATGGCCAACTTTATCAAATCGATAGCTTCGTCATGCCGTCCCATGGCTGCGTAAGCGAGTCCCAAGTCGTTGTAAGCGTCTGCGTAATCAGGTCTAAGGCTGAGTGCTTTCTTGAAGGCTTCAGCTGCCTTCTCGAACTGTCGTAAGTCATAGTAGCGGAGTCCCTCCTTGCGGTAGCCTGATGCGGTGTGTTGGCGGGTAGCATTTTGTGGAGTTGCAGCCTGAGGGCCGGCCAGCAGAAAGACAATAGCTACCAGCATAAGGCTTGCGCGTTTCATCTTCCCTCCTCCGGTTTGCTGAAAATTCAGCAGTTCGGTGAGTTAGTGACGAACGCGAGCAAAAGGTTTCAGTTATCTCCTGGTAACTTCAGGTAAAAGAAAGGGCCCTCTGCTTCCAGCCGCAAAGGCGCCCTATCTCTTAAACAAGTTCTGGGATGATCCTTTAGGGAATCGCAAAAACATCGTCGCCGATAGGTTGATTGAGCTTTACGTCCTTGACGTTGTAGTCAGCGAAGAACGCCCCTTGGGGCATCTCCAAGCGTTGCGTAAAGCTCGTGGCGACCAGGATGCCCTCTATCTCTTTCATTTTCCTGTTTTCGGTGCCGAAGGTGTGGCCGCCATATGGAATTAAAAAGCTCATGACACGGCCCGTGACAGTATCAACGTAGAAGTCGGTGATGTTACCGTCGGCATCAGTGATGCGGAATCCACGATGCTTCTTCTTATCGGGGATCGCCGAGACTGCATACCCGGTTAGATCGAACTTCATCAACATACCCATGCCGAACTTGGTTAGTGGCGGCATATCGACGTTCGGCAACGAACTGTACAACTGCTGGCCGTCGTAGATCATCTTGAAGCTGACGGCCGGCCGCGCATCAATTTCGATGCGAGCCCTGTCTCCCGCGATTACAATCACAAATCCCCCGGGGACAGACTGCGTAGAGTTTGGCGCGTACAAATCGACCGAACCTCTAAGGACAACGCTCTTCAGGTTCCTAAACTCTTCTCCACCCTGGGCCGCAAGTGCGGCTCGTACCAGATCCAAAGGCGTGGTTGTCGCCGTGATGGCCGGGCCGGCGGCGGTTCCGGTTCCCCCTAGTACAGTCCTGCTAGTCTCACTCTGCGCGTTTGCGTCCACGCCGGCGCAAAGAATGATCGCTCCCAGCGTAAGTGAGCCGAACACTTTGTTCATAAGATAATCCCTTCATGTGTGGTGACTCTGGAGTTCGTTTTTAAAAATTGAAGTTTCTTGCAGCTCTTACTCGTAGGGAAGGCATGAAACTAACCTTAGAAGTTGAAGCGTACTTGCGCGGTGACTCTGCGGTTGCCGGCGCCGCTGCCACCCGCTCCGCCACCTCCGCCACCGCCGCCTGGACCAAAGCCTCCAAACCCACCAGCCAATCCCAGGCTCTCGCCAAAGAACGGCGACGAGAGATTACCGACTGGAGTCGAGAGGTTGACCTTGTTGAATAGATTTTGGAAGTTCAGTGAAACCTGAATGCTATAGCGCTTGGCTTCCCCAGTTCCGCTGGCCGGTCCGCCCATGCCGGGAATGCCCCCGCCACCTCCGCGTCCGCCACCTTGGCCACCCCCGCCCGGTCCATCTCCACCAGGCCCGCGTCCACCGCCGCCACCAATTTGAGGAATACCCAGCGTGACGCCACCGACCGCCGCTGATGTTGGTGTACCTTGCGGTTGACCATGGCCACTCTGACCGGTTGCACTGGATGAGGGCAGGCTGCCAAAGCTCCACGTCTTACTAATGCGCATGTTTACGGAAAAGAAGCCTGGGCCTTCTCCAAAGTTACGCGGGATCAAAGGGTCTCCCGGACCGGGCCGGAGATTGAAGTTGCCGAATTTCGTGCAGACGATGTTTGGCGCAGGGTTACTACAGTCGCCTGCGGGCGCGAAAGAGGGACGCTCGGTGAACAGCCTGTCGCCGTTCGTATCCTGTCCCGTTGTGATGTTGAAAGGCCTGCCCGAAGTCGCGATGATGAACGGGTTTAGACTCACTTGCCACCAGGGCAAGTTGATGGTGCCCGCAAACGTGAAGCGATGACGAACGTCAAACGCAGCGCGTCCAAACTCTCCGGTCAGGTCATACGAGTTGGCGGGGAAAAGAGAGCCGCCTTGCCCGTCAGTGTCGTTTGTTGTCTTGCTTAGGGAATAGCTTGAGAAGAAGCTGATGGACCGGTTAAATCTGTTGTTGAAGCCAATAAACCACTGCCTCTGGTTGAACCTGCCGCTCGACTCATACTGATAAATTTCGCCAACATTTCCGAAGGGCCGAGTGCCGTTGGGATTTGTCGCGGTTATGGAGCCAGGCAACGGAGCGTTGATGTCGCGAGCCCGAATGACGTGCTGGATCTGATTAACACGGAGACCTGCAAACATGGTGAACCTGTGAGGCAGTTGCCGCTCAACCTGCAACCCACCCAGATAAACGGTGGGCGCCTGAAGGTTGTCAGCTACTCGCCATGTGACCTGGCGCGCCGCAGTGAGTCCAATCAGAGGTGGAAGATTGGGGAACGCGTCCAGTGGGCCGAGCGTAGGAGGCACAAACTGTCCGTTAACAAACAACGGCGTTTCGCTGACGAAGAACTGCTGCTGATTTACGCCATTGAAGCGATTGGCCTGCAGCGTTGAGTTCTCGTTGAAACGATTGTAGAAAACTCCGCCACCGGCACGAATGACCATTTTGGGTGGACGCGCGCTGTCAGACGCTCCAGGTGACCAGGCAAATGCTACGCGCGGCGCAAAGTTGAATTTGCTATCGATGTTGGTTTGTTTTTCGTAACGTAATCCAAAGCTGAATGTAAGGTTCGGCCGCACACGCCAATCATCCTGTGCGTAAATACCGAAATCTACCTGACTGACGCTCGCCTCAGGATTGCCGGTTGAGATATTGAACTGTGAGGCGCCGCCACCAAGCGCTCGAATCTGAAGCGGGGTCAATCCTGATTCCTGACCAAAAAGCGTCCTGCGATATCGCTCGAGACTGTCTACAAAGATCGGTGCTGCGCCCGGTATTGGCTGATTATTCGCGCCCAACTCCGGAACTAGTCCACCCGTAAAAGTGTAGGTCCCGCCAAAATTATTCGGATTGATGTCAGTGATGCTGACCCCGCGGACGCGACCTCCAAACTTAAGTGCGTGAGTTCCCTTCTGCCACGCCAGAAAGTTTTGCAGCTCCCAGCGCTGATCGGTATTTACAGTTTGACCAACTTGCGAGCCACCACTGGTAAAGGAACTGCTTACATTAAGCGTCGGTATCGAGTTATCGGCAAAATTCTGAGACTGCTGACGCGTAAACTGGAAACGCGTCTCGTTAATCATCGAGGCATTAAGCACTGCCGTTTCAGTGATCTGAAAGGTGTGTTGCTTGAACGCTGTGTTATAGGCGCGTTCTGGCAAGGAGAACTCTCCGACGCCGGCATTCTGAGTTTCCGATTTGCTGAAGCTATAGCGAGCGATGAGTGTGTTGTTAGTATTTAGCTGAAAGTCCAGGCGGGGGCTGAAAGTGGTGTTGCGGCGCGGCACAGTAACGCCAAAACCAACGTTAAGCGGGTCCAAGTTCTCATCAAGAATTTCCGCTATCACAAGTTCACTGTCATCAGTTTCACGCCGTTCAAAATCGATAAAGAACGAGGCCTTCTTCGCCACCAGAGGACCGCCCAGATTTCCGCCATACTGCCGCGCCTGAAATGGGGAGCGTTTGCTTGAGCTGACGGAAAAGGGATTGCGCGAGTTTAGACTTTCATCCTGAAAATTGAAGAAAGAACTGCCCCGCAGCTTGTCCGTGCCGGGCCGCGTGAGGATGTCGATTCGGCCAGAGGGCTGATCGTTCTCCGCCGCAAACGGATTCTGATTAATGCGAATCTCGCGGATCGAGTCCTTCGGCGGCATCCGTCCGCCCGAGAATCCATCAATGAAGATCTGACCTCCATTGGGACCAACTGATGGCCCCGCGAGAGCCTGCAAGGCGGCGGCGAGCTCATCTGGGTCGTCCGGCAAAGCATCCAGATCTTTGCCCGAGATAAGTGTCTGGTTGGCGTTGTTGGTGGCATCAGTGCTGAGTGGAGTTTCCGCGGCGACCGTCACCTTTTGGTCTTCAATCGTGACTTTCAGAATGAGGTCGACAGACTGACGCTTGCCGGCTGCCAGATCGACCTCGGTCTGTTCCGATGGGGCAAATCCAGGCGCGGCTGCCACGACAAAATATTTGCCGGGAGCCAGTCCACCTAACGTGTAAACACCCTCACCATTCGTTACTGTAGTTTTTGCGGTGCCGGTCGGATCGATGAGAGTGATGGTGGCCCCTACGATCGAACCACCTAACTCGTCCTTAACGACGCCGCGCAACGTGCCCCTGGACTGCTGAGCAAAGACACTAACTGCCGATAGGAAAACGACAAGACCGATGAATAAACTATGGCGTAAATGTTTCATGATTAGACTCGGGGAAAGCTCTTGACCACTCGACGGCCCACTAGCATCGGCTCGAGAAAACCGACTCATGGTAAGCCGATACCAAACTGTGGGAGTCCTGACCCTAAGCCCGCAGCGGGATTGGGTGTTGATTGTCCCCCGGGTTGCTGCTGTTGTCTCGCAGCCATCATGTTGAGGAGTGTATCCGCGCCGGCCACCAGCGAGATTGCCGTCAACCGTGCAGGATCAGCCCCTGTAGTGCTGGAAACTATGATCGTGTCCCCGACCTTCACGTCAGCCAACGCAATTGTCGGCAGTCGTTCCAGCATCTCCTGGATATTCCCACCCCCACCACTGCTGACCCGCGTACCGCCGCCGCCTCCGCCAGGCGCCCCGCCGTTCGCTGGTTGCGGCCGACCCCCGCTTTGACCTTGTGCTGGTGCCCCGGACTGCCCTGTTGGAGGGCCACCTTGTCCCGCGCCAGGTCTGCGACCAAACATCATCATTTCACCCGCTGGCGGGAACTTGCGTAGTACTGCGTCTTGCTTGATCACGACGGTCACCGGCTGCTTCGTTTGCAGGTCGTTGACTTTGACCTCATTGGTTGCTGCGTCTACTGAGATTACAGTGCCGGCGACAGTGCGAAACGATCCCGTAACAATCTTTTCAGCCGTGAACCGGGAGCCATCCGGGCTGCGTTCTCCCAGCGCGCGAAGCTGGTCGCCTACCTTCACCTCACCTACTGTCCCCGATTTCGCGTCACCGAATTTTATGGAATCGGGTGCATACCGGCGCATATCCACTTTTTCAGCAACTGGAATAATTACCGACTGCGTCCCCGCCATCGAGCGAGCGGAGATCGTGATCTCTCTTGTCTCGGGATTAACTGCTGATACCACGCCCAGGATTCCGCGTCTCCGCCACTCAGAACGTTCTGCTTCCTGCTTTTTGGCGATATCTGCCTTGTTCATCACGATCAGAGCAGCTGCCGGCACAGACTTCAAATCCTCTGAAACTTTGCCCCGAGCCCAAACGCGGTCACCCTCCGCCACGTCAGCAAAGGCGATCTTGGCGGCGTTGGCCAACGTCGTCTCTCCAGGCGCGAGTCGCATGTACACCGTCTTGTCGTTTACCGTGACGGTAACTACTGACCCGGCGTCCGTCTTAACGACAAGTTGGCTGGAAGCAGGATCAATCGCCTTCACTTCACCGATAGCGGAATTTGGAGTTATTCCTTTGTCGGCCTGCTGCGTGGCAGGGGTGGCTTGAGGGGTTTGCCCATATGCGCCGTGAGTTCCTGTGAGCAAAGCCAGTGCGATCGCAAGAAAATGCGCTCTCATTATTTCCCTCTCCTTTTTTGGCAAACACCGCGGACGGCTAAATTATGACAAATACAGAGACTTCAGCGCGAAATACCGAGTAAAAGTCCTTATCTTTTGTTACGCGAGAGCCGCAGCGAATGTTCTGAATAAGGAATAGACTCGAGCATCTTTCCGTTTCACTTTCTCTGGTTCGGTAAGTTGCGCAAATATCCCTTCTGGCACACACCAGAAAGCTTTGGATGCCGGGAGGAATCGATTTGTCTAAGTTTTTAAGGGCGAGAACTGATCAAACTCGGTTCAGTTCGCCCCCAACGAACTCGATACCGCGCGGTGAGGGCCAGACCGAGGCCGGTGACGATCATGACAGCAACGACGAGGGGCCAAATATAGGGCAGTGACGAAAGGGCTATCCAAAATGAGGTTCCCATGAGCAGGGCAACGGATTCAGAACTCGTGCCGAGAGGCAGAAACTTGCGTTGCAAACAGCGCCCGGTAGCGGCATAAATGACAACTCGTCCAAAAAGGCCGGCCACCACGACCAGCAAAAAAGCCAGCAACCCAATAAGTGCGGCAAGGGGTGTGGGGAAATAATGAAGACTGAATGGTACCCCGGCGCCAATTATCGCGGCGGCTACAAATCCAATTATCGCCACGCGGAAGGTAGTTAGCTGCAGCCTCGCTATTCCCTGGCTTATCGTTCCGGGCATTGCTGCCGTTAAAGCTATTGACACAACAAACCAAAATAGGACGGCCAGGATGCGCGAACCTACATAGCGCGCAGACCAGTGCGGCGTAACCATTTCTGTTGGATTCCGCATCATGTTCCGCAGTTCCTGCTCGTAACCGGCATACATTATGGTCGCACTGGACGCGCTACGATTGGGCGATTCGCTACCATGCCGGTAAACACCGCCAATAACAATCACATCCCCGCCAATTCGTGATCCTTCAAGCTGGATGACTGAGCCGCCAATCGCGGCCACATCGCCTTCCACTGTGCCTTGAACGATCACGTCGCCTCCTAATGCAATCGCCCCATTCTTGACGGTTCCAGTGATCTTTACTGAGCGGCCCAAGCCATAAGCCATGGTGTCGCTCACACCCTCAACGAGATAAGGCTCATCGGCAGGTGAACTAGTGGCTACTTGAGCTTGAATCACGACGAACATGGCCAAGACTAAAAGCAACAAGCCGCTGGCCCTATAGATTAGCTGGCCCAGGAACGGAGTCCTCCAGCGGGCATCCAGCTTGGAGTGATGGAATTGGTCGTAGCGGTTATGTAACACCAAGTCGTTCACAGTTAACGCCGAAGGTATAGCCATGGAATACGACTTACTACTCGGAAAGGCGCATCTCGTGATGTCTGTGATAGCTGGAGATGAGGAGTGAGAGCAACACGACACCAAGAGCCAGCAAAAGCGCGGTTAAACCAGCGAATGGCGACTCTCGAATAAAACCTCCGCTAATAACTCGCGAAATTACCGTCAGGCCGACTGCGGCATCGTACAGCGTCGTCCAAAGCACCCCAAAGATTCCGAAAATCTGACTGGCCATTGTCCGCCCAGTGAAAAACACTGCCTTGCTCGCAGCCGCACCCAGCAGGGCAAATGATGCGAGCGAGAGAATCAGACAGAACCGAAGAGCCCGCTTATGTTCGCTGCCGTGGCGCAAGCCGCTCATATCGCTTTGGGCGCGGGCCGCAACAATCTGCGCGAAGTTGCTGGGCACGGAAAGACCAGGATCCAGCCTGAGAGTAGCGTCAAGCTCACGCATGAAGAGTCGTTGCATGTTCAGCTCGGTATTGCACAGTCGGCATTCCAACAAGTGCTGTTCAAAGAACCCGCCGGCACACGCGTCGAGCTCGCCGTCTAGATAAGCGGCAATCTGTTCTCCCTGACACGGAGGATTGTCATTATCCATGAACATAGCTGATTCACACGCTCGTAATACCACGGCCGAGAAACTGCTGCCTCATCATTTCACGCGCTCTGAACAGTCGGTTCTTAACTGTTCCCAGCGGCAACCCCGTGACTTCCACGATTTCCTCATATGTAAGATCCTGGGAATGACGCAACACAATCAATTCTCGGTAAGCATTTGGAAGCGATCGGACCACTCCTTCGATCTCCAGCCTCCGTTCTTTTCGCTCACTCTCCTGCTCCGGACTGAGGCCGCCACTCTCGATCGGCAGTTCGTATTGATCTCCCTCTATTCCGCTGCTCAGAGATCGCTCGCGTCCCGCATTCCGCCGCAGGTGATCGACTGCCGAATTGTGTGCGATCTTGTAGATCCAGGTTGAGAACTTGAACTCGGAACGATAACGCGCGAGCGAACCGTAGACCTTGATGAAAATCTCCTGAGTTAGGTCGAGGGCCGCTTCATAGTCGCCAACCATCCGGTAGACATAGGCGGAAATCGGGCGTTGGTATCGCCTAACGAGCTCCTCGAAACTGTCTTCGACACCGGTGGTGGCCGTGGCCACTAAATCCCGATCGGTAGCGTCTTTCCAAAGCGTGGGGGATGCAATCATGCTCATGATGCTCGGGTGTTACGTTTGGTAAACCAGGAATGTTTCAGGCGTCTCCGCTACAACGATAGTGCGGCCAGTCCCGCGGGCGCTGCAATGGCGTCAAAGCTTAGGTCTGTGGTGGGAAGATGCAGGCCGAGGTCCTCCGCTTCAAGTGCGCGAAGGTTGCATCCCAGCGTTTCGTTAACGATTTCGGTTGCCCGGGCTTTGCTGAAGCCATTGCCGGTGACCAGCAGACCAGACAACATTTGGCTAGCCTCGGTGGTTTCCGCGGCCCGGCGATCGCGATAGAAAAGTAATAACCGGTAAAACTCGTCTTCCCGTTCCTCTTGCTCACACAGAATACTACGCAAGATTATTGGCTGCTGGTTGCGAAACACCATGGCAGTGAAGCCCTCTTCCGAAGAGCTGACCAGGAGCGAATCGCCTCTAAATCCATTGCCCTTCAGCCACTGGGCTTCACCCAGATGGCGCGGAAGAATCAGTCCGGCGCGCCAGCCAATGGTGCTGAAGACGTTCTCATATTCTTCAAGCACCGCCACTCTTGTGGCAATCACCAGGTAGCGATCTCTTCCCTGCGGATCTTTCGGTAGTACCTCACGCGAGACCGAAAGCTCATCCAACGGCACACCAAAGCCACGATCCATCTTCCATGCCAGGACTTCTTCCAATTCTCGCGAAGAGCCCGGACGAGCCTCAAGCGTCAGGATCAGGGTGCGGGTAGTGGCACCCGGCAACGTGACTGACCACCTTTTCTGCCGGATCAAACCGGCACTCGTGGCTAATTCAGAAAGGGCAGCGGCGAGTTCCGACCTGTCGGGAACGTTGGGTTCATCGAAGCCAGGTTGTATCAGCGACTCTCCCAAACCGATGGTGGCAGCACGACATAAACTATATCCCTTGCCAGGACCGCGATCGATTTCAACAATGGACGCTGTGCCCTTTTCAAGACCCAGCGCAGTCGATGGGTACCAGGGCCTGACTAGTTTTGAGAATACGTTAGGCATCTATTTGGATTGCCCATTGCCGATTTCCAATTGCCGATTTTCGGTTTCTCTTTTCGATGGGTTAACCCAGGCGGCAGGGAAACTTTAGCCAGAAACCTTCTTCCAATCGGCAATCGGCAATCGGCAATCGGCAATTGGCAATCGGGAATGTTCTTACCATTCGGAGTAAGGCGTACCTTCGGATGAGACATCAGGCGAGGCGCTGCGCACCTGCACGACCCCCTGTTCGCCGGAAGTAGAATTTGAATCTTCTCCCGTCTCTACGGTCCAGTCTTTCTGGCCAGTGAAGGGGTCAACCGGCAGCTCACGCATGTAATTCTCAGAAACGAGATCTTCCAATGATTGAGGTAGCTTGCCTTTATCTGCCGCGTATTGATCAAGCAGAGAGCGCATCTTGTAGAGGTCGTCGCGCAACACTGCCTCGCGCGCATGCATAATGGTCCTTCGATATTGAGGTAGAGCGATCGCTGCGAGAATAATAATGATCGAAATTACAATCATCAACTCCAGCAGGGTGAAACCCCGTAAAGCAGCAGGCAGTCGGCGGTGGACAGTCGGCAGCAATTTAGGACTGCGTCTTTCCACGCTCTGCGTTTCGTTTTCTGCCTCCCGCCTTCTACCTTCTGCCTCGCGCATTTCACCAATCACTGTACTTCTCTCCATTGAGCGCAGTTTCTTTCGATTTCGAACGTACGTCAAAGACGTTTTCACCACCCCATGAGCCCGCATCGGAGGCGTCGTAGCACGAGCGCAGGTCCCACTCAGCTTTGCCGGTCATAGGATCAACCGGAATGGCGCGCAAGTAGACCTTTTTTTTCGTCGACAGTTCTGGATTACCCACTTCTGTCGCGTTCACGTTCCGGTCGCCTCGACCACCCAGATTGCCGCCGCGCGGAGTCACATTCACTCCGCTAACCAGCGTATCAAGATCCGGGGGATATCGATCCGGATTATCCACTCCGAAAATGGTGCAGTCGGAGATCGCTACCCTGCTGCGCGGGTCCGGGGGGATTGCCGGCACCTGCCCTTGAGGAGGCGGCGGCGCCACACTTCCAGTACAAATCATCCCCACCGTATCGCGGTGAAACTCATCGACAGCAATGCGCATCTGGCGCAGAGCATCGCGCAGTTGCTGCTCCCTCTGACGTTTGACGGAAACCTTAACCAACGGCATCACGCCGAGCGTGAGTATCGTCATGATGGTGATTGTCATAACCAGCTCAATCAGCGTAAAGCCGGATTGTTTAGGCGCCGCCCCCAACTCAAAAGAGCGCACTGGTGACAAAGTGACGCGGCGACCGGTAACCCCAACTGCCTTCACCTTGTCGCCGCGTCCCCGCGTGTCCGCGTCTAGTTGATTTCTGTAACGCTCCATCTACTGCTTTACTATCGTGGGCCCTTGTGCCAACTCGAGCACAACGTCGCGTGCATCCGCCGCCACAAGATGCATGTTCCCCTTGTCGAAGGTGATTCCTGCATCACCAGGCCCGATCGCTTCCACTTGAAGAAAGATCAGGGACCCTGAACCCTGCATCAAAGCAGCACTATTTGCAGAAATGGAGATCAAGCACATCCCTGTGGGATCTACGGACTGTGTCAGAATCGGCGCTTTCCCAGTCGGGAAAAGAGTGCCGTAAGAAACTGCAGTCACCTTTACTACCTTTGGATCAAATCTCAGCGCCAACACCGCCAGACTGAGCGCGACATCCGATTTGAGCTCAACAGCGTACCGCCTCTTGTCACCGACCTTCAGTACTTGGTTGGCCGGCATCAAGCTCAGTTGGGCGATTCGTGCACCGTTTCGAGTTGAACTGACAGTGGTATTAATCGGCGCCGGCGAGCTGGTAAGAGCCGCGTTCTGCGTTCCCCCGGCCCCTGAATTTACAACTGCAAGTTGCGCCGCGGACTGCGTGCTTACCATTGACTTTGGTGCCGGCACGAATACCGGCAACTCTTCAACAGCTTGTGGCTTTGCGCTTACTGACTGCGAGACGCTGGTTGGCGCAGCGGCATTGTTTTGAGCCTTTGTATCAGGAGAAACGGCCTGCCTGTTCGCGGGCCCTGCGACTGCGGGCGCCAACTGTGAATTCCGCGCGAGTTCAGTCGAGGTTGCCGCTCGGCCAAAGGGGGCAGGCTCAACATCAGGAAGCTGGACCACCGAGTTTTTTGGCAACCGGCGGGCAGCGGCAATCTGGTCTTCACGGTCCGACTCGATAATCATTGCTTCGAGAGACCCGGTGGTGGGCGACTGCAAGGTTCCGCTCGGCCGCATTTCTTCATCACGCGGTGTCACGGTCGGTGCTCGCAGCACGCGAGGCGTAACCGCGATCACAATATCCACCCGGCGATTGTCCCTCGTGGGGGAAGTAAATAAGCGGCCCAGGACTGGAATCAAACCCAGCACCGGGAGGCCACGACGGCCATTCGCCTGCACATCCTGAGACACGCTCGCCAACATCATCGTGCGGTTGTTCTGAACGCGAGCGGTACCGGTGATTGTGCGTTCGGTAAACGTTGGCGTCAAAGTGTTGGCGGATAACACATCTTTCGATTCGATGGACATCTTCACTTGCACGTCCAGGTTCGTAAAGACCTGAGGCGTAAACTTCAAAGTTAGTCCGGTAGGCTCGTAGTTGATCACCGGGAAGCCACCAGTGCCGAAAGGCTGGCCTGTTTGCGGCTGACCCGTTTGGACGCCGAAAGGAAAGGCCTGCGCCGTCTGCACGGGAACCCGCTGGCCGATGCGCGCCGTTGATTCCTCACCGTTGAAAGCGTGCACCTGAGTTGAGGCAATCAGTCTGGTGTTGTCTTTGCTCTGGAATGCCGTAAACACCGACGAGGGAATAACCAAGGCGGCGGCGATGGCCGTGGGAGATCCGCCGATAATATTGGCGATGTTCACGCCTGGCTGGGTGCCGCTGAGAGCCGCGGGACCGACGGGAACAGCCAGACCCGACGAACCACCCAGATTGAAAATCCCGGTTCCCGTTCCAATTTGATTGCCAAACTGCAGCAGGTCGTTCTTCGATACCTCGTAGATGTTCACGTCCATGACCACTTCCGCCCGGTCCTTGTCGATGCTCTGGAGCAGATCTCCGATCAGCCTGACATTCTCCGCTGTGTCACGGACCGTTAGACTGTTGGTAGCGTCATCAGGGACCACGATGGTCTGGGGACGTCCTACCGATGGCGGAATTGCCTGCTGGATGAGCGTACGCGCATCGGTCGGTTTCATGTTTGAGAGGAAGAAAGTACGGAGTACCAGCTGCTGGTACTGCGGCCGCCGAGTTTGGTCGGCAACCAGAATCGTGCGCCGGCTAAGTTTCTGGAAAAATAAACCTTCCTGCAAAAAAATGTAGTCGAGAGCCTGGGCTGTGGTCACGTCACGGAGATTGATGTCGATGGTACGTGGTTGCGCAAACGACTGCCGGTCAAAGACGACATTAAATTGAAGTTGCTCAGCAAGACTGCGAACAAAGGCCTTAAGATCACCGCTGTAGCTGATCACGCGAAGCTGTTCTACACGCGACGAGGGCACCACCTCCTCTGTCTGGGCTCCGGTGGTAGAGAGTGTGCCACTGTCCGGCAACTCTCCATTTTTTGATCCGTGACCATTCCCCGAACCGTTAGTTCCATCCTTCACGCTCTGCAGTCGGAGCATCCGTTCCATTTCAGAAACGGCGAGCTCATTCACCGCATCGTAGCCGTATGCCTGCCGAAAGGCATTATAGGCTCCGACATAGTCGCGCTGCTCCGCCAACGCTCGTCCCTGTTGCATGAACGATTGGGAGGCGTTAAAGCTCGCGCGGCGGAAATGAAGTTGATACTCCACATCCGCGGGGTTCGCAGCAACCGCCAGCACGAACTCCTGGGCTGCCTTCTCCCACTGCTGGGCTGCCTCGTGCTGCATTCCGCGTTTGAAGTTCTTTTCACCTTTCTTAGCCAAGGCCGTGACCGGCAATAGCAGTAAACAGAAGGTGAGCAGAAACGAAACTAATATTTGGGGATGGTTCTTCAGTCTCATTGGCAGTCTCTTTTCTTAACTTTTTTAGGGAGATGGAACTCCGGAGGCATCCTAATAATGCCGCTCCAGCCGTCAAGATGCAACAGCTCCTGACCTGTTTGGTTTAACGCAAGGCTGAAAAATCAGTTCCTGAAACCCGGGCGATCTTTAAAACTCGCCCTCTGCTCAGGCGTTTGTCAGCGCTTTAGGATGAACAAACCTGCTATTTGGCGGCGCCGACTTCTTCTACGAAGGTCACCCGATTGATTTCGTGGAGCGTTGAAATGCCCGCGAGCACCTTCTTCAAGGCCGATTCGCGCAGGCTGGTGAGCCCCTCGGCCACCGCCGCCCTGCGGACTTCTGAGCCCGGTCGACGCTCCACGATCATTTCACGGATGTTGTCGGAAAGGTCCAGCAGTTCATGTATCGCAGTTCGCCCGCGATAACCCGTGTGGTTGCAGGCATCGCAACCCACGTTCAAATAAAACACGGTTTCACGATGCTCCTCTACTCGCAGGCCCGACTCTCCCAGTTCCACTTCACTCGCATGATGGCCGCGCTTACAATAAGGGCACAGCATCCGAATCAGCCGTTGCGCCAACACGCAGTTGAGGGAGGATACAAAGTTGTAAGGTTCCACTCCCATGTTGAGAAAGCGACCGATCACATCGATGACGTTGTTTGCGTGCACGGTAGTAAACACGAGGTGACCGGTCAGCGCTGATTGAATAGCGATCTGTGCAGTCTCAGTGTCACGTATCTCGCCGACCATGATCTTGTCGGGGTCGTGCCTCAAAATTGAACGCAATCCGCGATCGAAGGTCAGGCCCTTCTTTTCATTGACCGGAATCTGAGTGATACCGTGCAACTGATACTCAACGGGGTCCTCAATCGTAACAATCTTGTCTTCTTCGTTTCGGATCTCATTCAGCGCGGCATAGAGTGTCGTGGTTTTTCCCGAACCGGTAGGACCCGTAACCAGCACCATGCCGTAAGGCTCAGCGATGTAGTGGCGAAACTTTCTCAGGTCTTCTTCGGCAAAACCGACCACATCCAAATTGAGATTCTTAAAGGCTTCGTTGATCTGTTCCTTGTCGAGAATACGAATGACGGCATCTTCCCCGTGGATAGTGGGCATGATGGAAACCCGAAAGTCGACGTTGCGGCCTTTGTAGCGAACTCTGAAACGTCCGTCTTGCGGCACGCGCCGCTCGGCAATATCCAACTCCGACATCACCTTGATGCGCGAGATCAACGTTTGGTGATAGGCGAGGTCAATCGGATCGACTTTCGCGTAGAGAGCACCATCAATGCGATATTTGACTTGTACCTCGGTATCGCGCGTTTCAATGTGAATGTCGGAGGCGCGCGACTCCATGGCGTTATAGATGATCGTGTCAACCAGCTTGATGATTGGCGACATCTCGGAATCAGTCGCCAGACGATCCAGGTCCAGTACCTCTTCGCCGTGCTCCGTCTCTCTAACCAGTGAAATGCGGAATCCTGACGCTGCTTCCTGCAGCACACGCTGCGTGGCGTCGCCTCGGCGCAAGATGACTTCGATGGTCCCGGCCGTTGCCACATGCGGAACTATGCGCGCATGAAGCGTGTTCGCGAGTTCATCCAGACGTTCCAGGTCTGAGGGATCCGCCATGGCCAGGTGCAGGCCTCTTCCGTCACGTTTCAGCGGGAGAAATTGGTGACGCACCATCAGGTCAACCGGAATCTCGTGGAAGAGGCTGTAATCGACCGGGGAGTCGCGATCGGTAGGCAGCAATTCAACGAACGGCAACCGGTAACGACGCGCGAGTTCCCTCGCCGCAAGCACCTCAGGAGGCTGGTGGTCCGATTCTAAGGAAGTGTCGTCCTCGCCTGGGGCCGGTGGAACTACGGCACTTTGCGAGGCCGGCCTCGCTGCATCCGCGTCTGCGTATAGCTTCATGTTGGATCTCTGAGTAGCGAAGTCCCGGCCCGCCTTAAATTATCACCGATGACCCGTGACTCCCGCTCCGCCCGAAATAGACTGGATGATCGGCAGGTAGATTGCCAGCAAGATCGTAACGACGACCCCACCCATTACCACAAGGATCGCAGGCTCGAGCGTGGTCGTCAACTGTTCGAGACGTACCTCCGATTCCGCGTCATAGAAGACCGCTACCTCATCGAGCATCTCCCTCAAACTACCCGAACGCTCGCCAATTCCGATCATGTCAATAGCCAGCATCGGCATCCAGCCGGCTTCCTCGAGACTCTCGGTGAATGAGCGACCTTCGCGAATCATTGGCAGAATAGCGGAACTGCGGCGCCGCAACTCTCGATTGGTAATCGACTCCGCGGCAATCTCCCACGATTCCACGAGGGTGATGCCGCCGGCCAGCAGAGTGGCCAGGGAGCGGGTGGCCTGGGCCACTGATAACTGTATGGCCAGACTTCCCGCGAGCGGGATCTTGAGGATGGTGGCATCCAGAGCCAGCCGCCCGGAGGTCGTGCGCGACCAAACGAACAATGCTACCGCTCCCCCAATGACAAGCGGCCCAAACCAAACCACGTTCCCTGAAAGCCAGCTCGAAAGTCCCACCACGATTTGAGTAACTGTAGGTAGCTCGCTGCCAAATCCCGAAAACAGCTCCGACATTCGGGGTACAACATAGACAGTTAGGAAAGTAACCATGCAAGCCGAAGCAAAAAGCAGGAACAGCGGATACGCGAGCGCACCGCGAATCTTGCGGCGCAGGCCAACGTTGCGTCTCATGTACGTAACATAGCGACTAAGAACCTCATCCAGCGCGCCGGAACGCTCGCCGGCCAGAATCGATGCGGTGTAGATCCGGGGAAAGAGATTTCCCTGGGCAGCAAAAGCTTGCGACAGTGCCGCGCCACCGCGAATCTTTTCTTCAACGTCGCCAAGCACAGCCCGCAGCCGCGACGACGCAGCCCGTTTCCGCAGCATAGTGATGGCTTGCAGAATGGGGATACCGGCACGATAAAGCGCCGCCAGTTGCTGGTTAAAAAGAAGAAAGTCGTTTGCCTTGACTCGAGCGTATGCTCCCCGACCGCCGAGGCGCGTCAAGGTTGTTACGCCTGAGGTCTTCGGGGGAGTGACGTTGAAAACGCGAAAGCCTTCCCGCTCCAGACGCGCGCGTGCTTCGTTCACACCCGACGCGTCGACCGTGCGGGTCACCACTTCGCCCGCGGGCGTTCCTAAACGACAAATAAACTCAGCCATAAGCGTTCAATCGACGATTCACATCAGACCACGAGTATACCACGCACCGCGCGGACACCAGTTTGGTCCGACTTTGTTACACGCCGAAGAGGAATCGAAGTTGCGTGTCTTTGTACGCTAAACACGAGGGCTCGTTGGGGAATTCGAATGGTTCTCCACTCATGTTCCTTGCCGAATGTCCGCTCATCTGCGACGGCTAACAGGGCGTCGGGCGCTTCTTCCGTCACCATCAATAAGCCGGCGGGAACCATCGCGAACGACCTCACGTTGCGAGAGACCTTTTTGCCGGCGGAGCGCAGCGAACCGTCTACCAATGAAAACGCGCATGTAAAAATGACCCTCCGGGCAGTTCCGATGGTTGCGCGGGCGAGGCGCGAGCGGACGAGCGCCGGGGCCAAGCGCATCGTCGGAATTCGGAGTCTACCTCGTCGGCTACCATTCCAGGGGGCGCCACGCCAACCCTAGGAAGCCCTACGGCCCAGTTAAGAGAATTGGATGAACATTGAACATTTACGTAATAAGGGTCATTCGATCAAAGCGATTACGCGCCTGACCGGCCGCAGTCATTAACACAGGGCAGTTTGCGTTTGATCATCTGTCGGTGTTCAAGTCTCTTTAGAACGCACGAAGTTGCATACTGAAATGGATCATTCTTGGAACCGGGTGGGAGGTGGCGATGCGGCGGCCGAGCACTGACTGGCCAGCCAGGCGTTTGTTCTTGCGCGGCTCCAGACCCTGTCCTACAATGATCTCAGTCAACACAGACAGGAGTGGAATTCGCGAGCGACCGTCTCCCCACAAGCCGCTTCCAGGTAGACTCCATAAAATTGAAGTCTCGGGCATCATAGCCTGGC
>Ga0136617_10001222_pt1 | contig 22617 bp, 27 predicted proteins | sample AntDrymUQ3222106_2_FD_129672 | JGI IMG/M metagenome (GOLD analysis project Ga0136617, IMG submission 129672) | Polar desert sand microbial communities from Dry Valleys, Antarctica - metaG UQ322 (21.06) | ecosystem: Environmental > Terrestrial > Soil > Desert | place: Antarctica: Dry Valley...
CGCGACCACTGGGAGGTCCTCCTGCGCGCGCGGGCGATCGAGAACCAGTGCTTCGTGATCGCCGCCAACCAGGTCGGCGAGCCGGCGCCCGGGATCCGCACCGGCGGGCGCTCGATGATCGTCGACCCGTGGGGGCTCTTGCTGGCGCAGGCGCCGGACTTCGAGACGGTCATCCTCGCCGACCTCGACTTCGACCGGCTCGAGGGGATCCGGACCAGGCTGCCGTCGCTCGCCAACCGCCAGAGCGACGCCTACCGCTGGCCGCACGAGGTCCGCGCGTGAAGGTGGCGGCCGTCGACAAGCGCCGCTTGATCCTCGACGCGGCGGTGCGCGTGTTCGCCCGCCAGGGCTTCCACACCTGCCGCGTAGCCGACATCGCCGACGAGGCGGGCGTCGCCTACGGCCTCGTCTACCACTACTTCCAGTCCAAGGACGAGGTGCTCGACACGCTGTTCCTCGAGCGCTGGGGCCTGATGCTGGCCGCGATCGACGAGATCGACGCCCAGGCGATCGCGCCGCAGGACAAGCTCTACGCGATCGCGTCGTTCATCGTCGACTCCTACCGCTACGACCGCGAGCTGATGAAGGTGATCATCGTCGAGGTCACGCGCGCGGCCAATACGTTCGGGCAGACCCACCTGCCCGAGATCCGCAAGGCCTACCACCGGATCGCGGACATCGTGGAGGGCGCACAAGCCGACGGCACGTTCCGCGACGCGGTCACGCCGCAGTTCGCGGCGATGGCGTTCTACGGCGCGATCGAGCAGGTGCTCACCGGCTGGATCTTCGGCCTGCTGGAAGAGGGCGAGGACGACTACGAGCGGGCCAAGCGCTTCATCGTGGAGACCATCTGCCGGGGGCTCGAGTCGCATGCCGACGGGGCGCCCGCTTAGACTCCGGCGATCATGACCGACAACGACATGGCCAAGCGCCTGATGTGGTCCGGCCTGCTCGCCGCGCTCGGCGCGCTGGCCTCAATCGCCACCACGAAGCTCGCTCACCTGATTTGGGTGCGCGCGTTCGGGGAAGATCCCCCCGAGTGAGCGAAGATCCCGAGAAGCAGGCCACCCAGGAGTGGTCGGCCGAGCGCGCGCAGGGCACCGCTGCGCGCGACGAGGCCGGCGCCCAGGCCGATCGCACCGACGCCGAGGCGCGCGCCGCCGAGGTGCGCGAGGAGAAGGCGATCACCGACGAGCGCCGCGCCGAGGAGGAGCAGGCCGAGGCGCAGGAGTCGGTCGCCGCCGCCGAGCGCGAAGAGTCCGCCAAGGAGCGCAAGCGGCGCGAGGCAGCCGAGCGCAAGGAGGCCGCCGCCGCGGAGGCGCAGCGCGCGCGCGAGCAGGCGGCCGGCGCCGGCGAGGCGGCCCGCACGGCCACGCCCGGAGAGGGCGCGGCGAGCGTGTCGGGCGCAGTGGTCGCCGCACCGGGCCTCGGCTCGGACCCGAAGGCGACCGCCGCCGCGAGCGCCGGCGCGCGCGCCACACTCGCGCCCGCCGGCCCGCGACCCAGCGTGCCGGTCGCGGGCCCCGAGAAGCCCGAGCTCCACGTCGCCGCCGCGTTCGCCGGCGCGTTCCTGTTCGCCCGTATCCTCAAGAAGATCGCCGAGTAGATGCCCGACCAGCAATCGAGCGAGCTCGCTCGCGCCATCCAGGACGTCACCGAGAAGGCCCAGCTGCTCGTGCGCGAGGAGATCGCGCTGGCCAAGGCGGAGATGACCGACAAGGTCACCCAGCTGATCAAGGGCGCGGTGTTCGGCCTCGTCGCCGGCGTCTTCGCCGTGTTCGCGCTGATCTACCTGCTGCACTCGCTCTCTTGGGGCATCTGGGCCGTCATCGGCGGCGGCGCGGGCCCCTGGCTCGGATTCCTCATCACGGGGGTCCTGATCCTCGTGCTGGGCGGGATCGCCGCGATGATCGCCCTGCGCTTCATCAAGCGGGGGACGCCGCCCACGCCGCAGATGGCGATCGAGGAGGCCCAGCTGATCAGGGGCACGCTCACCGCGTCCCCGGCCGGCCATGCGGTCGGCCCGGTCGGCGCGCGCCAGGCCCCGTCGCCCGCGCCCGTGGAGGGTGAGCGCTGATGGCCGCCACTCGCACCCCCGAGGAGATCCGCCGCTCGATCGAGGCCAATCGCGCCGAGCTCGGGCTGGCCGTCGAGCGCCTGCGCGCCGAGCTGACCGAGGCCACCGACTGGCGCAAGCAGATCAACCAGCACCGCAAGCAGATCCTGATCGGCGCTTCCTTGACGGGCTTCGTCCTCGGCGGCGGCCTCGGCGCGCTGACCGGCCTGGTGCGCGGGCGCCCGGAGTACTAGCGGTCCCTCCGGCAGATCCGCGCCCGCTTGGGCGGGCGCGCAGCCGGAGGAACCACTAGCTCGCGTTCACCGGGTCCGGCGCCGGCTCGGCCGGGGGTTCCGCGGGGGGCGGATTGCGGAACGCGTTGTACTCGATCACCGCGATCTGGATCGCGGCGGCGACGGGGATCGCGAGCAGCGCGCCGAGCACGCCGAACAGGGTGGAGCCGAACAGCACCGAGGTCAGCACCACGAACGGGTGGACCTGCACCGCCTTGGCCTGGATCCGCGGCTGGATGATGTTGTTCTCCACCTGCTGATAGACGATCGACCAGATCACCCACGCGATCGTCGTGGTGGGGAAGTCGTTGAATAGCGTGATGACGCCGACGATGATCGCGCCGAGCGTCGCGCCGACCAGCGGGACGAGATCGAGCAGGAAGATCACGACGGCGAGCGAGCCGGCGTAGGGGACGCCGAGGATCCGCAGGACGACGTAGGCGAGCACCCCGGCCACGACCGCCTGGCCGAGCGCGCCGGCCACGTAGTTGCCGACCGCGTTGCCGATCCGGTCGAACAAGCGGTTGAGCCACACCTCGCGCTCCGGGCCCTGGCGCGCGGCGACCCAGTGCAGCCACGTGCTCCCCGAGCCGATCATGAACAGGCTGAGGACCAGGATGGTCACGCCCGCGAAGACGGAGTTCACCAGCCCGAGGCCGATGCCGGAGAGGATGCCGGCCGCATCGCCCACGCGGCCGGGGAGCGTGCTGGCCTGGTTCTGCAGCTCCGCCGTGATGTTGTAGTCCTCCTCCAGCTCGCGCAGCGTGTCGTTCCCGGCCACCAGGTCCTGCAGGTCGGCGACGTAGCGCGGCAGGTTGTCGATCAGCAGGTTGAGCTGCTCGACGACGGGCGGGACGAGCATCGCGGCCACCAGCACCGGGATGAGGATCAGCCCGAGGTAGACGATCGCGATCGCCGCGGCGCGCGTCATCCGGCGACCCAAGAAGCTGACGGGTCCCGAGACAGCGATCGCGAGGAAGCCGGCGATGAAGATCCACGTGAGCGGCTGGCGCAGCCGGTACACCAGCCACAGCGTGGCCACTACCGCCAGTACGACCAGCACCACGCGCAGCACGACGCGCGCGGAGAGCGCGGCCACCTTGACCGGCGCGCCGGGGGCGGGAGAGGAAACGGCGGCCATCGCCGCCCTCTTCTCCCTGCGCGCGTGCGCTCCTGCCCAGAGGGCGGTCAGAGAGGCGGTCGTAGCCGGCGCCCGCCGTCAGCGCGGGCAGCGCCGCGGCTTCTTGGCTCCCGGCGGCAGGCACCGGTCGATGCGGCGCGGCGGCTTCCCCGCCCGCACCGCCCATGTGGTGACCAATCCGATGAAGCCCGGCTTGCTCACCACGACGCGGAGCCGGACGCCCGCCCGGAGCTCCGCCTTGCGCAGCCCGCGGACCAGGTTGATGCGGTCCTTGGCCGTCTTGATCGTTCGTGTCCTGCGCTTGATCGGACAGCCTTTGGCCTTGCGCTTGCACGTCAGCGTGAGCTTCCCGCCGGCGGGCGCGTCGCGGACGGAGAGCGCCGTGACCTTCGTGTGGGTCCTGAAGAGGGCGAAGAAGCCGGATATTCCCGACGCGAGCGTCGTGAACGGCGCCGGGCCGCCCTTGCAGTCCTGATCGACAGCGTCGCCGGGGATGTCGACGCGTACGGGATTGATGTCGGCGCGATCGTCGCGACAGTCGCTCGGCCGCGTGAAGCCGTCGCGGTCGCGATCGAGGTTCACGGCGTCGCCGTCCAGGCAGTCCTGGTCGACCCCGTCCTCGGGCACGTCGAGCGCTCCGGGCCGGATCGCGGCGTTGCCGTCGTCGCAGTCGCCGGGCTCGAGCGCGCCGTCCCGGTCGCGATCGCGGTCGGCGACCGCCACGGTCACGGTGCCGACGCCGAGCGACGGGAGATCCGGGCCCTGGGCCCCGACCTGGATGAGGTACTCGCCCGGGGACAGGCGCAGCGACAAGGCCGAGGGTCCGGATACGGCGGCCGCGTCGTCGTTGCAGGCGAGCGGGACGGTCTCGCCGCCACGGTAGATCGCCATGACGGTGTCGGAGCGGTTCGCCGCGTTGGGAAAGTCGGCCGCGGCGGAGAAGCGCGCGTCGACCGCCTCGGGCGCCGTGTAGCGGAACCAGACGGTTCCCGCGTAGTCGCTGATGCCGCAGCGCAGGACCTCGCCGGGCTCCTGGGTCGCGCCGGTCTGATCGACTGACGCGGCGGTCCCGGTCCCGAGCGGCATCGCGCTCGCCCGGTCGTCGTTCGCCGGGCGGGCCACGGTGAAGCGCAGCCGGACGGTGCCGTGGCCGTTGTTCTTGCCGCCCACCTGGACGAGGTAGCGGTGACCGCGCTCGCTGGGGAACATGATCTGCGCGCCGTTCCCGGACTGGTCGCCGTCGCAGCCGAGACGGGTGCCGATCGTCGCGCCCGCCGATTCGTACGCGGCGATGATGGTGTCGAACGTCGTGGCGTCGGTGGCCACGGTGATCGGCAGGCCGTTGCCGGTGATGCTCCACCACGCGGTCCTGTCGCGCGCCGGGCAACCCCCGCCGGCGGCGACGGGCTCGCCGCCCTGGAGCGTGAAGGGATCGGTGTTCGCCTGCACCAGCCCGCCGCTCGCCGGCACGACGCCGGGGTCGGTGAAGTCGTCGATCGGCGCGGCCGCGGCCGCGGCCGGAGCACCGAGCAGCAGGCCGAGCAGGAGCACGGGGAGGCGGAGGGGCGACATCGGCGGCTCAGACGGCGGCGGCGGGCTCGGGCTGGAACGCCGCGTAGCGCTCCTCGTCCACGGTGAGCAGCAGGACGCTTGCGCCGCCGACCACACCCTTCTCGTGTCGATGGACGACGTCGAGGACGTGGAGCGTCCCCGGCTTGGCCTCGGGCACGGCGACGTCGAGCTCGACCGGCTGTGGCTCTCCGGCGGTCAGGGAGACCTCGACCGGGCCCTTGCGGCTCTTCTCGCCGCCGATCGCCAGCCCGAGCTCCGGAACCGTCTCCTGCGCGAGCTGCAGCTTCGCACCGTGCCCGGGCAGCTTCTCGTCGTCACGCAGCCAGCGTCCCAGCTGGAGGCGCTTGAGGGCGTCCTTGTCGAGCCTGGGGCGCTCGAGCTCCGCCGCCTGGAGCACGAAGACGGCCTCGCCCTCGGCGAACGGGTTGCCGGAGAACATCCTGATCCTCGCCCTGTCCATCGCGTTGACGACCGGGAAGACACGGATGTTGCGCTGCCCGTGATGGCGGTTCGACGCCACGTTGATGACGGGGGGGCCGGGCGGTGGCACCTGGGCCCCGTCCCCTTGGCCCGCGGTCGAATAGCAGTTCGCGTACAGGCAGACATGAAGGGGAGCCGTCAGCGGCTCGCCGATCGAGGTGAGATCGCTGTTGCGCGGGCGCCAGTCGAAGTCGACGGTGAGTTGCTGGGCCGGTGGCGCCGGGTTCGCCGTGAACGGGTTCAGCTGATCGTCGAGGTCGCGCGACAGGCCCTGGGCGCCGTTCGCGGACGGCAGGTACGGCTGCCCCGCGGTGCCCCACGCGCAGGCCCACACCTGGACGACGACGTTCGGCGTCGCCACTTGCAGCGAGTCGATCTTGACGCGGATCTGCTGATCGACGCCCGTGAGCGCGCGCCCGTCGTCCTGGTTCGGGTCGTTCGGGTTGATGATCTGGAGCGACTTGCTCTTGTATGCGACCGCGCCGCCCGGATCGGTCCGGTTGTCGTCGCTGCCCGTCTCGCTCCACCGGATGTACAGGTTGCCCGGATCCGGCATGCCGGCCGTCCTTTCTACGCGGGGGTTCAGCCGACGCTACCCGCGCCGTGCCCCGCAGGCAATGTCCGGACGGGCAGCCCTTCGGACGATCGTCAGCCGCCGGCCGCTGTACCCTGATCCGCGTGGGCGCTCCGCGCAGATCCGCGGTCGCAGACGGGCACGCCCCCGCACCCCGGCTACTGCAGGCCAAGCTCCGGCCAGCCCGTCCGTTGCGCCCGCTCGTTCGCCGGTTCGGCCTCGAGCGACGGCTCGACGACGCCGTGACGCGCGCGACGCTCGTGCTGCTCCAGGCGCCGGCGGGTACGGGCAAGACCGCGCTGCTCACTCGCTGGGCCGAAGCTCGAACGGTCGCGTGGCTGAACGTCGACACGCGCGACAACGATCCGGGCCGATTCTGGTCTCACATCGCCGGCACTCTGGCCAGGGTGCTCGGCGATCCGGCGCTCGCGGCGGGAACCGACGACGCGCCCGCCGGCAGCGAGCTCTTCGTCGGCGAGCTCGTCGAGCGGCTCGAGCAGCTGGACGACCAGCCGGTCCTCGTGCTCGACGAGTATGAGCAGATCACCAACGACCGCGTCCACGAACAGGTCGACCTGCTCGTCCGCGGGTGTGGGGATCGGCTGACGACGATCATCGCCAGCCGGTCTCGCGTGCCGCTTCGGCTCGACCAGGTCGCTCTCTCCGGCCGGCTCGTCGTGCTGTCCTGGTCCGATCTCCGGATGGACGCCGACGAGGCCGAACGCCTGTTCGCCGAGGTCTTCGACCTCCACCCGCCCCCCGAGCGCATCGATGCGCTCCTGCGGGCCACGGACGGCTGGGCCGGCGGCCTAGCGCTGGTCGGAGCTCGCCTCCGAGTCACCGGTGCAACCGTCGACGACGACCTCCCCGTCAACCGCCGGTTCCTCGCCGACCACCTCGTCGAGCAGGTATGGGGCGTGCTGCCGGCCGAGCTGCGCGAGTTCGTCCTCGACACCTCCGTTCTGGAGCATTTCTCGGTTCCGCTCGCCCAGGCCGTGCACCCTGGGGGCGATGCGGCCGCGCTCATCGAACGCCTGCGGAAGCACGGCGTGTTCATGCTGCGCGAGGATGACCCCGCCCGGTTTCGCTATCAGCGGCTGTTCCGCTGGGCGCTGGCCCGCCACCTCCCGGTCCTGGACCCACGCCGGGCGCGGCAGGCGCCACGCCCGCGATGTCGACGCCATCGTCCGCGAACTCAAGGATCGCTGCGAGGTGATCGACGCCCTCTACCGGTTCGGGCTTGGGCAGGATCTCCGCGAGCGGGGACTGTTCGCCTCGGCGTTCGCGGTTGACGCGCAGCTGGACTTTCGCCCCGCGGCGGAGAGGTGCGGCCTGCCCATCCCGCTGATGACCGGCCGGGACACGATCGTAGACACGATCCTGAACCCCGCCGTGGCCCTGGACACGACCCACGTCGTCACGAACTGCCGTGTGCGGGTCACGGGCGACGCGGCGAAGCTCACCGCGATCGTCGAGGCCCAGCACCTCCCCAAGGAAGACCACAGCCGGCATGCGATGCTGAAGAACCTCTACGCGGCGGACCTCATCCGCGACGGCGAGCGTTGGGTGATGCTCCGCGTACGCATCGACAACGTCTGGTTCACGGGCGACCCGAAGGTCATCGTGGGCGCCTAGCGGGGCGGGATCGGCGGACCTCGTGGGGATCGGCGGGATCAGGACCCTTCCAGGCACTACACGGGCCCGAGGGCCGCGTGGCGCAGCGCGGTCACGCCGATCAGCCCGGGCCCTGCGTGGGCGCCGATCACGGGGCCCATCTCCGACACGAACTCGGGCGGCCGACCGTAGATCGCCTCGCCGCGCCGGGCGAGCTTCTCGGCCTGGTCGGGCGCCTGGATGTGCTGGACGAAGAAGCGGTCGTTGCCGTCCTCGCGCAGCGTGCCGAGATGGTCGACCATGCGCTCGAACGCGCGGCCCCAGGTGCGTACGCGCTCCACCGGGACCACCTCGTTCTCGATCGCGAGGATCGGCTTGATCCGCAGCGTCGAGCCGATCCAGGCCTGCGCTCCGCCGATCCGGCCGCCGCGGCGCAGGAACTCGAGCGTCTCGACGGCGAACAGGATCTTGAGCTCCGCGCGGACCTCGCGCGCTCGACCGGCGACCCCGGCGGCGTCGGCTCCCGCCTCGCCGGCGTTCGCGGCCGCGATCGCCATCAGGCCCAGCCCGGCGCACACGCTGCCGGAGTCGATCACCTCGATGCGCTCGACGGCGAGCCCGCCTTCGACCAGCTGGCCGCGCGCCTGCTCGGCGGAGCGGACGGTGCCCGAGATGCCGCCCGAGAGATGGATCGAGACGATGTCGGAGCCCTGCTCGAGCAGCGGCTCCCAGACGGCGAGGAAGTCGCCGACCGACGGCTGCGAGGTGGTCGGCAGCTCGCGCGCGCTGCGCAGGTGGTCGTAGAAGGCGTCGAAGTCCGGGAGGTCGGCCTCGCGGTCGTCGGCCGGCGGGTCGCCCCAGCGCACGTAGAGCGAGACGGTGTGGATGCCGTGGCGCTCGACGACGTCACGCGGCATGTAGTGCGTCGAATCGGTGACGACGGCGACCCGGGACATGGCGCGACACCCTAGCCCCGATCGGCCTCGAACGAGAGCACGTGGAGGCGTTCGGCGTCCCAGCGCAGGGGCGGCTGGGCGAGGGTGGATGCCATGCCCTGCGATCCTACGCATGGATGACCCCCGCCCTCTCGGTCACCGGCCTGCGCAAGGCCTACGGCTCCGTCCATGCGCTCCGCGGCGTCGATCTCGAGATCGGGACCGGCGAGCTGTTCGGTCTGCTCGGGCCCAACGGCGCCGGCAAGTCGACGCTCGTCAAGATCGCGTGCGGGCTCGTGCGGGCCTCCTCGGGAACGGTCCAGGTCTGCGGGAGCCCGGCGGGCTCGGCCGGGGCGCAGGCGGCGCTCGGCTACCTCGCCGAGCTGTTCCGCTTCCCGGACTGGTGCACGGCGGACGAGCTGCTCGGGCTGCACCAGGAGCTGACCGGCTCGCCGCGCGGAAGCGCGGAGCGGCGCGAGCTGCTGGAGCTGGTCGAGCTCGGCCACGTCCCCGACCGCCCCGTCGGCGCGATGTCGAAGGGGATGCAGCAGCGGCTCGGCCTTGCCCAGGCGCTGGTCGGCACGCCGCGCCTGCTGCTGCTCGACGAGCCGACGAGCGCGCTCGATCCCGCCGGGCGCCACACCGTGCGCGCGCTGCTGGAGCGGCTGCGCGAGCGCGGCGTCAGCGTGCTGCTCAACTCGCACCTGCTGTCCGAGGTCGAGCTGGTGTGCGACCGCGTCGCGATCATCGACGGCGGCGAGGTCGTCGCGGCGGGGACGCCCGCGCAGCTCAGCCGCGCGGGCGGCGTGGAGGTGGAGACCGCCACCGGCCGGCGCACGTTCGCGCAGGCGACCCGCGACGACGCGCCCCGCATCGTCCGCGAGCTGGTGGACGCCGGCGAGGACGTCTACGCCGTCCGCGTCCTCACCTCGACGCTGGAGGACGCCTACCTCGAGGCCGTCGGCCGCGCACCCGCGCCGCCGCAGGCGGTTCCCGATGCGGAGGCCGCGGCATGAGCCTCATGCGGAGGCGCAACGCGGCGGAGAGCTCGGCATGACCGTCGCCCGTGGCCGCCACGCGGCGGAGACCTCGGCATAAGCGCGACCGTCGCCCCCGCGGTCGGCCCGCCCGGCGAGCTGCGCGCCGCGCTGATCGTCGCGCGCTTGTCGCTGCGCGAGTCGCTGCGCCGGCGCGTGTTCGTCGTCGTCGGCGTGCTCACGCTGCTCTTCCTCGTCCTCTACGGCCTCGCCACCTGGCAGGCGTTCGAGGCGGCCGACGACTTCACCGGCGCCACGCAGGCCGGGGTGGAGGCCGATGCCGTGGTCGGTGCGACGCTCGCCGGCCTGGCGATGTTCGCGATCCTGTTCCTGGGCACGATCCTGGCCGTCTTCCTCACGCTCGGGGCGGTGCGGGGCGACGCCGAGCGGGGGCTGCTGCAGCCCCTGCTGGTGCGCCCGCTGCCGCGCCGCACGCTGCTGCTCGGGCGCTGGACGGGCGCCACCGCGGTCTGCGCGCCCTACGTGATGGCGGTCGCGCTCGCCGCGTTCGTCTTGACCGACGCGCTGGGCGGCTGGTGGCCCGACCGCACGCTGACCCCGCTGCTGACGCTCGCGCTGGGCGTGGCGATCATCGCCGCGCTCTCGCTGGCGGGCTCGATCGTGCTCGCGTCGACCGCGAACGGGATCGCCGTGTTCATGCTGTTCGGCGCCGGCCTGACCGCCGGGCTGCTGGGCCAGATCGCCGAGGCGATCGGCTCCGACAGCCTCGACGACGTCGCGAACGTCGCCACCTGGGCGCTGCCGTTCGAGGCGCTCTACCAGGCCGGCCTCTCCGACCTCACCGCCGACACCGTCGGCTTCACGCGGCTGGCGATCAACCTCGGCCCGTTCGGCGGCGCCGAGTCCGGCGGGATCGGCCTGTGGCTGTGGTCGCTCGCCTACCTCGCCGCCGTCGGTGCGGCCGCGATCGCCGCGTTCAAGCGCCGCGACCTCTAAAGCGACTGCGCACGGCGGCGAGGTTGACCGTCCAGCCGACGCCGGGGCGGCGCTTGCGGACCCACGTGCGCCGCTCGTCCGGGCGCCAGACGTCGGCCTTGACGTAGCGGGCGAGGCGCTCGATCGCCCGGACCGCCACTAGGTGCGGTGCAGGTTGTTCTCGATCGTCAGCGGCGGAGCGCCGGGCTCCGCGGCGATCGGGGCCTGCTCTGGCGCGTCGCCCGGCGCCTCGACGCCGATCGTCTGCGCCAGCTCGCCGCTCTCGTACATCTCGGTGATGATGTCGCAGCCGCCCACGAGCTCGCCGCGCACGAACAGCTGCGGGATGGTGGGCCAGTTCGACAGCCCGGAGAGCTGCTGTCGGATCCGGGGGTCGGGCAGGATGTCGACCGCCGCGAACGGCGTGCCGATCGCCTCCAGCGCCGCGACGCTGCGGGCCGAGAAGCCGCAGCGCGGCGCCTCGGGCGTGCCCTTCATGAAGAGGATGACCTCGTTGTCGGCGATCGCTCCCTGGATCGCCTCTGAGATCTGCTGCTCGGGAGTGCTCATGTGAGAAGACCTACGCTTCGGCTCGTGTGACCAGGGACAGCGCGTGGATGGGCCCGCCGATGTCGGGTCCGAACACCGCGTAGACACGGCGATGCTGCTCGATCCGGCTGAGCTCCGCGAACTCCGGAGCGACGACGGTTGCGCGGAAGTGATCGCCGCCGCCGTTGAGGTCGACGACCTCCGCTCGGGCGCCCGGGATGGTCGTCTCGATGCGCTGCTTGAGCTCGGCGGTCGTCGGCACGATAGCTAGCCTAGCGAGGTCCGCCGACTCGCTACACTTCCTGAAGCATTGGACCTCTCGACGGAGACCTAGGAGCATCGGACACGTGATCACCTTCACCGAGAAGGGCGCCGAGAAGGTCAAGGAGTTCCTGGACTCCCAAGGCGCCGACATGAGCACCTCGGGCCTGCGGGTGGGCGTCCGCGGCGGCGGCTGCTCGGGCTTCCAGTACGCCCTCGCGTTCGACAGCGAGCGCGACGGCGACGAGATCTTCGAGGACCAGGGCCTGCGACTGCTCGTCGATGGCCCCAGCCTGCCCTACGTCGAGGGCGCCGTCGTCGACTACGTCGAGAGCCTGCAGGGCGCCGGCTTCAAGGTCGAGAACCCGAACGTCATCGCGGCCTGCGGGTGTGGCTCCTCCTTCCGCGTCGCGGAGGAGGAAGAGGTGTCGGCCGTCTAGCGTCACGCCGCGGCCTGGGCGAGCAGCCACAGGGCCAGCGACGTGAAGCCGACCATCACCGCGAGCATCCAGTACTGCGAGCGCACCGCGAGCCTCGAGTCGCGATAGAGCCCGAGCGCGCGGTCGTGGGCCAGCACGAGCGCGGCGACGTGCCCGAGAACGACGAACGCCACCTGCACGTACCACGTCGCGTTCTGGCTCAGGTACGTGTAGTCGATCGCCCGTGACGCGGTGCCGAACAGGTCCCAGCCGTTCCCGAACGGGTCCGACGCCAGGTAGAACGTGGCCTGCCCCTCGAAGAGCAGGAACGTCAGGTAGTGCGCCGCCACGTAGACCATGGCGATCGGCACGAGCGTGTGGATGAACGCGCGGCGCAGCTGCGCCGCGTCGATGTCGCCGCCGACGGAGCGGGCGCCGTCGATCCCGATCCGGTAGAAGAGGCCGATCGCGGCCACGGCGGCCAGCAGGCCGACCGTGCCGGCCAGCTTCGGCGCGGTGTCGAGCCCAACGAGGCCGTCCAGCGCAGCGGAGAGGTCGACCGACTTCTCCGTCCAGAACGGGCCCTGGCTGAAGCCGTCGAACGTGACCGTCCCGATCATCACGACGACGAACAGGATGGTCCCGGGCGCGGCGTCCACGCGCGGCAGCCCGCCGAGCGGCGGCCGTAGGCCCACGACCCGCTCGCGCGTCTCCCACACCGACAGGCGCGAGAAGAGGTTGAAGTAGACCGCGAACGCCTCGCCGTTGCGGGTCCACGCCTCGGTCCCGAACAGGGCCTGCGCCGCCAGCGTGTAGACGGTGTAGGCGACGGCCGCGGTGGTCAGGCTCGCCGGCGCGTCGCCCCAGCCCGAGACCAGCTCGACCCAGGTGAACGCGAGCAGCGCGATCGCGGCTGGGTAGCGGCCCCAGCGCTCCGGATACGGGCGGATGCCCGGCAGCCGGATCGCCCGCCACGGGCTGAAGGCGCGGAACAGGTCGCCGAACAGCGCGCTCGCGAACACCAGTCCGACCCAGAAGTCGATCAGGATGAACGTCGGGGCGAGGTTGTCGAGCGCCGAGCCCCTGCCGGCGTAGCCGGCGGCGATCACCACGCCGAGCAGCGCGATCCCGACCGCGCCGCAGAGGACCTCCACCGGGCGGCTGGCGAGCGGGCGGCCGAGACCCGGCAGCGGGCGCCAGCCGGGCTGCTGCAGGCGCGGACGCGGCCACAGGACGGCAAGCCCCGCGAACGACGCGACGAGCACGATCGCCGCCGCCCACCCGAACAGCCACTCCGGGATCGGCAGCGCCGTGCGCTGGACGAGCCCGTGCGCCTCGGCGGCCGCCGGCGCCAGGGCGGCGGCGATCCCCACCGCGGCCAGGACGGCGAGCCGCGAGCGGTGCGTCACAGCGCGGTCTTGAGTGCCCGCTCGAAGGCGTCGAGGCCGAAGGAGCCCTCGAGCCGCGCGGTGATCCTGCCGTCCTCGCCAACCACGAACAGCCACGGCTCCGTCGGCAGGTTGAACTCCTGCAGCGGCTTGCGCAGCCCCTTGTTGGCGTCGTTGTCGGTGTAGACCTCCTGGTGGATGAACTCCACCTGGTCGCCGTAGCGCGCGCGCAGCTGCAGGCCGACGTCGACGACCGGGCCGCACACCCGCGACTGGCACAGCTGCGGGGTGGCGAACAGCAGCGCGACCGGCTTGGAGCCGACCACGTCGGCGAAGTTCGCGTGCATGTCGCTCGTCGGCCGGCGCGTGTCGATCGCCTCGACGTCACCGCCGGCGGACGCCACCGTGTCGGTCCGCGCCTTCGGCGCCGGCTCGCCGACCGCGGGGATCGGGTCCTTCGCCCGCGTGGTCACCTCGAGCTGGCCGGGAGCGGCCACGGGTTGCCCGCCGACCAGCGTCACCGCCAGCACCGAGTACGGGCCGGGCTTGGAGAACGGCACCTGCGCCGCGTAGACGGCCGCGAACGGGTCGGCCTCGGTGGCCGACTGCTGGGAGCGGTACGGGGCCTCGGTCATCAGCACGTCGGCGGGCGCCACGTAGGGGCCCCTGGCGCGCGAGCCCGGATCGCGCGCGACGTAGAGCGCGGTCTTGCCGTACAGGAAGCCCGCCTGCTCGTCGATCACGCCAAACGCGACGCGGTTCTCCTGACCGGCCAGGAAGACCGAGCCGGCGAGCCCCATCGACGGGCCGCCGCCGATCCCGTCGGCGAGCGCCTGCAGCGTCTTGCCGCGCGCCGCGGGGAACTCGGACGGCCGCGGGTCGCGCGCGGCGCGCACCTTGTCCTGCACGCCGCTCGGCAGCTGCGCGGCGGGATCCGCGGGCGCCGCCGCGCCGCCGTCGTCGCCACCGCAGCCGGCGGCGGCGAGCGTGAGCGCGACGAACGTCGCGAGCAGGCCGCCGCGGCGCATGCCTACGGCTGTCCCGCGACCGCGCCGGGTACGCCGGTGTTGGTGGAGTAGGCGGGTTGGATCTTGGTCTCCGGCCGGATGTGGTGGACGGCCTGGGCGACGGCGATCGCGGCTTCGGCGAAGCCGGTGGCGATCAGCTTGAGCTTGCCGTCGAACGTGGTGATGTCGCCGCACGCCCAGACGCGGTCGAGGTTGGTCTGCATCAGCCCGTCGACCACCAATGCGTTCTTCTCGATCGCGAAGCCCCACTCCTTGAGCGGCCCGAGCTTGGTCACGAACCCGAGCTGCAGCAGCACCGCGTCGCATTCGAGTCGGTGCACGGACTCGTCGTCGGCGTGGTGGAGCTCGACGGCTTCGATCGCGCCGTTGCCCTCGACCTGGCGGATCACGTAGGGCACCTTGAGCTCGACGCGGCCGGCGTCGACGTGGTCCATCACTTCCGCGACGGTGGCCTCGTGCGCGCGGAAGCCGTCGCGGCGATGCACGAGCGTGACCCGCGACGCCGTTTCGAGCAGGTTCACGACCCAGTCGAACGCGGAGTCGCCGCCGCCGACGATCACCACGCGCTTGCCGGCGAAGTGCTGCTTGTCGCCGACGAGGTAGTGCGCGCCCTTGCCTTCCCACGGGGCCATGTCGACGTCCGAGAGCGGCAGCCGCTTGGGCTCGAACGCGCCGTGGCCGCCGGCGACGATCACGGTGCGCGATCGCAGTTCGCCCTCGTTGGTGTGCAGGACGATCTCCTCGCCGTCGTACTCCAGGCGCTCGGCGGTGCATTCCAGGTGCGCGGGGATGTCGAACTGCTCGAGCGCCTGCTCGTGCAATTGAGCCACGAGGTCGCGCGCGAGCACGCGCGGGTGCCCGGGCACGTCGAAGATCCACTTCTCGGGATACAGCGTCGTGCACTGGCCGCCGATCTCTGGCAGCGAGTCGATGATGCGGCAGCTCGCCTGCCGCATGCCGGCCCAGAAGGCGGTGGACAGCCCGACGGGGCCGGCGCCGATGACGGTGATGTCGACGGTCTCTGAGCTCATGTGGTGGGGAGGGCCTCGGAGAGGGGAGTGCCGTCCAGCGCGCTGAGCGCCCGCTCGACGGAGGTGGACACGCAGGTGAAGGTCGGGGTGTCGCGCTTGGTGTAGGCGGACGCCTCGGTGGTGCGCAAGCGCTGGACGAGGTCGAGGAAGCGCGACGGGTCGTCGGCCTCGAACGCGACGACGAACTCCTGGTCGTCGAGGCCGAACGAGTAGGACGTGTTGAGGTCGATGTCGGGGTACTCCCTGCCGACCTTGATGTGCTCCTGCATGATCTTCCAGCGCTCGTCCGCAGGCATCCCGTACCACGCGCGCGTCTTTACGAACGGGTAGACGAACAGGTAGCGGGCGTGCGCCGGGCGGACCTCGAGGCGCGACTCGTCGGAGTACTCCGACGGCTTGGTCATCGCGAGGTAGGAGTAGGGCTGGCTGCACCACTTCATCAGCCCGCTCTGGGCCAGCACGACGTGGAACTCGTGGATCCGCTCGAGGTTCGTGGCCTGGGTGAGCAGCATGAGGTCGGTGTCTCCGCGCGTGCCGACGGTCGAGAACGCCCGCAGCAGCCGCTCGGCGCCGAAGTCCTCGCAGGCGGCGAGGAACTCGCGCTTGTCGGCGTCGCGCCGATCGTCCGGCAGGCGCCGCCAGGCGGGGTCGACCTGCAAGAAGGTGTACTTGACGAAGTGACGCTCCGGCACGCCTTGAAGCATACGAAGGGCGGCATTAAGGACGTCAAGGGTGCGGATGCCCGAACCGGAACCGCGGGTCCGCGCCGTAGGATGCCCGCATGCGGGTCGCCCTCGTCTCTCCGTATTCGTGGTCCTACCCCGGCGGGGTCACGCGCCACATCGAGGCGCTGGCCGGCGAGCTGCTGACCGCCGGGCACGACGTCCGCGTGCTCGCGCCCTACGATCGCGACGACCGCCGCACGGCGTGGCTGCATCGCGGCGCGCGGCCTCAGCGCGTGGCTGCGCCGGAGTGGCTGATCGGGCTCGGGCCGACGATCGGCTGGCCGTCCAACGGCGCCGTCTCGAACCTGGCGCCGACGCCCGGCGCGGTCTCGACCCTGCGGCGCGAGCTGCGCGCCGGGCGGTTCGACGTCGTGCACCTGCACGAGCCGGTGACGCCAGTCATCGGCTGGGACGCGCTCTCCTCCACCGACGCGCCGCTCGTCGGCACGTTCCACTGCTACTCCGAGAGCGTCCCGCCGCACGCCGTAGCGGCGCTGCTGGGCGCGCGGCGCAAGCTCAACCGGATCGCCGTGCGGATCGCCGTCTCCGACGCCGCCGCGTGGACCGGGCGGCGCTTCTACGGCGGCTCCTACACGATCGTCCCCAACGGCGTCGCGCTGCCCGACGGCGGCGTGCCCGCGGCGCGCGTGCGGGCGCCCGGCGAGCCGCTGGAGATCGTGTTCGTCGGCCAGGCGGTCGAGCGCAAGGGCCTGCCGATCCTCCTGCGCGCCTTCGAGGCGCTGCGCGAGCACGTCCCGGCGAGGCTGACGGTCGTCGGCGCGTCGGAGCTCGAGGTCGCCCCGCTGCTGGTCGACCGCACCGGCGTGACCGTGCTCGGGCGCGTGTCCGACGCCGAGAAGCGCTCGGCGCTCGAGGCCGCCGACGTGCTCGCCGCACCGTCGCTGGGCGGGGAGTCCTTCGGGATGGTCCTCACCGAGGGCTTCGCGGCCGGGACGCCGGTGCTGGCGTCCGACATCGCCGGCTACCGCGACGTCGTCCGCGACGGCGTGGACGGGCTCCTGGTTCCGCGCGGCGACGCCACGGCGCTGGCCGAGACGCTGCGCGAGCTGGCGCTCGACCCGGCCCGTACCGCTGCGCTCGGCGCGGCGGCGGCCGTCAGCGCCGAGCGCTACGCCTGGCCGAAGGTCGCCGCCCAGGTCGTCGACGCCTACGGCGCGGCGCGCACGGCGCCGCAGCCCGAGGGCGCGGTCGAGCGGGCCGCCGTGCGGATCGGCCTGCGCTCCGCCGACCTCGGCTCGCGGCGTCCGGCACAGCGCCTACCGTCGCTCGAGCCGGCGCCGACCGCGGCGCGCCGCACCGGCGTGCTCTTGCGTCGCGGAGCGATCGCGCTCGCGGCGCTCGGCGCCGCGGGCGGCTCGTACCTGGCGCTGGAGCGCATCGGCGTCGACCGTGTCGCCCATACGCTTGTCACGTCCAGCCCGACGTGGGTGCTCGTCGGCCTGGCGCTGATGTGCGCGTCGATGATCTTCCGCGCCGTCTCCTGGCACGCGATCCTCAAGGCCGCGCTGCCCGATGCGCGGCCGCGGTTCACCGACGCGTGGCAGGGCACGGCGGTCGGCGTGCTGATGTCCGCGACGCTGCCCGCGCGCCTCGGCGAGCCCTCGCGCGCCCTGATCGTGGCGCGCCGGATCGGGCGCCCGCGCGAGGCGCTCCCGGTCGTGATCGGCACGCTGATCTCGCAGACGCTGCTCAACGTGCTCGCGCTCGTCATCCTCGGCGCCGTGATGTTCTCCACCGTCGGCCTGTTCGGCGGCCGCCAGCAGGCGCTGCTGTGGTACGCGCTGGCGCCGGTCGCGGTGCTGGCGCTGGTCCTGGTCGCCCCGGCGCTCGTGCGCTCCGGGCTGCCGAGCCGCTCGGCGCGCGTCGGGCGCTGGATGCGCCAGGCGCGCGCGGCGGCCACGCGGGTGCGCCACGGCCTGGTCGTCTTCCGCCGCCCGCGCATGGGCGGCGCCGCGATCACGATGCAGCTTGCCGCCTGGGCGCTGCAGTGGGTGAGCTGCTACGTGCTGATGGTGGCGCTGGGCCTAGATCACCAGGGCGCCGACATGGGCGCCGCCGCCGCGGTGCTGTTCGCGGTCAACGTGAGCGCCGTGCTCCCGGTCACGCCCTCCAACGTCGGCGTGTTCCAGGCCGCCTGCATGGCGGTGCTGATCGGCGCGTACGGGATCGGCGCGGCCGACGCGCTCGGCTACGGGATCATCCTGCAGGCCGTCGAGGTCGCCACCGCGGTCGTGCTGGGCGCGCCGGCGCTCGTCAAGGAGGGGCTCTCCTGGCGCGAGGTCCGGCTGCGCGCGCTGCACACGGCGCCGGTCGAGCTCTCCGCGCTCCCGCACGGCGCGGGGGCGGGAGCCCAGGCGCGCTAGACGGCGCGGCGCGCCGGCTACGGCGCGGCGCGGCGGCGCGCGGCGGCGCGCGGCGGCGCGCGGCGGCGGGCTCAGGCGGCAAGGACGGCGCAGACGCGGTCGAGCTCGTCCGCCGACGCGGCGATCAGCCGCGCGGCCTCCGAGCGCAGGTCGGCGAGGTTGGCCTCGCTGGCGTCGTCGAGGTCGTCGGAAGCGGACTCGAGCTCGATCTGGAGGCGCACGTAGCGGTCGCCCATGAGGGTGCTCGCCTCGAAGTCGATCGTGTCCGCGACGCCGTCGAAGACCATGTCGAGCACCGGCCGCGCCCAACCGAGCTGCCCCCAGCCGCGCGCCTGCTCGAACGTATAGGCGCGCGTGTGCGCGCCGGTGCCGAGCGAGAGCATCAGCTCCAGCTCGCCGGCGTGCACCACGTCGGCGTACGCGCACATCGACGGGTTGACGGCGTAGACGCCGCCGTCGACCAGCGGGTACGTGCGCGTGCCGGCGATGTCGGTCACCTGCGTGGGCTCGAAGTAGCTCGGCGCGGCCGCGGTGGCGCGCGCGACCTGGACGAGCGGGAAGTCGTAGGCGGGGTCGGTCCGCGCCCGCGCGGAGCGGAAGAAGAACGCGAAGCGGTCGTGGATGTCGTACGCGGTGACGAACACGTCGGTGAGGGCCTGCGACAGCCTCGCGTCGCCGAGGTAGCGGTCGAGCGCGGCGTCGAGGCCGTCGTCCTCGTAGCGCTCGTCGACCCACCCCTCGACCGACGAGATGCGCTTGAGCAGCCCGCGCCGGAAGATCGCCGGGCCCTCCTCGACGTAGATGCCGGCCAGCTCCTGCGCCGTGAAGCGCGGCCGTCCGTCGGGCCCGGCGCGCGTCAGCGCGCACGCGAGGATCCCGCCGGTCGAGGTCCCGGCCAGGAGGTCGACCATCTCCGCGATCCGCCGCCCGGTCCGTCGCTCGATCTCCGCCAGCACGAGCGCCGGGATGAGACCGCGGATGCCGCCGCCGTCGATGCAGAGCACCTTCACGAGAACGCGAGTCCGGGTTCCGGGGCACCGGCCGTCGGGCTCACCCCGCGAGCAGCTCCATCAGCAGGCCGTCGTGCCAGCCGCGGCCGTCGACGTCGCGCTCGTATTGCCGCATGACGCCCACCGGGCGGAAGCCGGCCTTCTCGTACGCACGGACGGCTGCGGCGTTGGCCACCGCGGGGTCGATCGTGATGCGGTGATGGCCGCGCTCGTCGATCAGATGGCGCACGGCGAGCCGCACCGCCTCGGTGCCCAGGCCGCGGCCGTGGACGGCGGGGTCGAGGAACAAGTCGATCCACGCATGACGGTACTTCGGCTCGTGCTCCTCGGAGAACTGGATCATTCCCGCCACCGCGCCGTCGACCACGATCGTCAGGCGGGTCGCCTCCGGCTCCTCCCACGGGAAGTCGTCGTCCGGGTGCTCCCACCAGCGCGCGACCTCGGGCGTCGCGTGGATGCGGCGCAGCGCGGCGGCGTCGGCCTCGGCGAGCGGGCGCAGGACCAGGGTCACGCGGCGGTCAGGACCCGTAGTCGAAGCGGATCGTCTTGAACAGCTCGTCGTCGTCGCCGGGCTTGGTGCAGCGCGCGAACCGTAGCTCGGGGGCGGCGCGCCCGACCAGGCAGGAGAAGCCGCGTATCCGGCACGAGCCGCTCTGGTCGCACCTGGCCGGCGTCGCGCGGGCGACCCTGCGGGCGGTGCGGCAGGTCACGCGGCGCGCCAGGACGTCGCCGACCAGCAGGCCGTCGGCGGCCTCCAGGTCGCCGCAGGACTTCATGTCGGGCCGGTCGATCGCCGACGCCGATCCGGGCAGGAGCACGCAGGCCAGCAGCGGGGCAAGGGCGAAGGTCTTGAAGCGCATGCGCACAAGCTACGACGTACGGTGCCCATCCGTGCTCACTCATCCGTTGCGACTTGACCTCGTCATGCGAGGTCAACTCGCAACAGAGCCGCGAGAAGGGCGCTCGCGACGTACTCGCGCCGCCGAGTCACCTGCTCCCACGTGAACCGCAGCACGCGGTAGCCGGCGAGGACGAGGGCGACGTCGCGCTCGCGGTCGTCGTTCAACGCCGAGGGCGAGCGGTGCCAGGCGTACGAATCGGCCTCGACCACCAGGCGCGCGTGTGGCCAGAAGAAGTCGCGTTCGTGCCCCTCGATGATGGTGTTGACGTGGGGCCGCGCGATCTCGTGAGCGTCGCAGAGCTCGAGGACAAGCTCCTCCAAGTGGCTGCGCGTGCTCACGGTCCCGGCGACGTACCGGGACGACAGCGCGACGAGGCGCGGCGTTCCACGGCGCCGGGGGTAGCGCGCGAGGAGCTGCTTCAGCTCGGCGAAGTCGAGCAGGCGCAGCAGCTCGGCGCGGTCGAGCGCAGCCTCCAGCCGGCGCCCCCGGAGCCCGCCCGCCGCGAGGTCGAGCACCGTCCGCGCCGGTGTCGTGATCGGCAGCCCGGCGAGCGCGGTCACCTCGTCGGCCGGTAGCGACCGGGTGCGATGGTGCCGGATCCCCGCTCGCTGCGCCCGGCCCCCGAGGCCGACCGTGACGTCGACGGCTCGCGCTGACGATCGCAGCAGGTCCCACGCCACGGCGGCGCTCATGTGGCTGAGCACCCCGTCCGGCCGGCACGCCAGCACCGCCGCCCAGGCCAACCCGTCGGATCCGATCCTCCGATGTCCGACCGCGTAGACGCCGCGATGGCGCGGATGGAGCCGCCCGACCTGTATGCGCCGGTGGACTCCCGCTGCGCTGATGCCCAGCCCGAGCAGCTGCGCATGCTCGACAACCCCACCTTGGCGTTCGGCGATCGCCGCGATCAGATGATCCGTTGCGACTCGACCTCGCATAGCGAGACTAGGTCGCAACGCATGCCGATTCGCCCCCTACTCGGCGGCGGCGAGCTCGGCGTCGTCGATCTCGCCGAACAGGGAGGGATCGTGGGGCGAGCCCTTGATGACGTCGTCGGCGCGGCCCTTGTGGCCCTCGGGCAGCAGCCGGCCGCTCGTCGTGCCGAAGTAGATCGCCTCGGGGTGATGGGCGACGATCGCGAGCGTGGACTGCTCGGGCTCGACCGCGTAGCCGCCAGAGAGGCGCAGGCCGATCCGGTTCGTGGCGTCGAGCAGGCGGTAGACCTTCTCGTGCTCGGACTGGTCCGGCACCGCCGGGTAGCCCCAGGAGTAGCGGCGGCCCTGGGTCTCGGGGATGCCGAGGTCGGACCGGATGCGCCAGTGCAGCCACTCCGCCATCCCCTCGGCGGTCTGCACGCCCATGCCGTGGGTGAAGAGCTGCTCGGCGAACTCGCCCTCGGTCTCCAGGCGCGCCATCAGGCCGGTCACCTCGTCGCCGGCGGTCACCGCCTGCAGCACGACGACGTCGAGCTCGCCGCTCTCCTTCGGGCGGTAGAAGTCGGCCAGGCAGATGCGGTCACCGAGAGGCTGACGTGGGGCGACGAGCCGCTCCAGCACCGTATCGCGGTCGTCGGGATCGAGCACGACGATCTCGTTGCCCTTGGAGTAGCACGGGAAGTAGCCCACGACCGCCCGCGGGCGCAGGTAGTCCTGCTCGGCCCACATCCGCTCCAGGCGCGGGCGGAAGTCGTCGGCGATCAGGCGGCGCCACGCCTCGCCCTTCACCCCGCGCCCGCCCCAGTGCAGCTTGAACAGCACGTGGGTGTCGAGGTGCGGATAGACCTCGCCGAGGTCGACGGGGATCTCGCGCGCGCCCCAGAACGGCGGCTCGGGCACCGGGTTCTCGGTGGAGACGGGCGCGCGGACGGAGTCGTCCGTGAAGTCGTAGGAGACCTCGGTCTCGCCCTCGTCGCGCAGCTTGCGCGCGTCCTCGCGGACGTGCTGCACCAGCAGCTCGCGCGCCTCGCCGTCGACGAGCTGGTCCATCACCGACAGACCCTCGAACGCGTCCTTGCAGTAGAAGACGCCGGGCGCATAGACGGCGTCGGATTCCTTGCCGTCGGGATAGTTGGCGCGCAGGCCGAACTTGCGGTTGATCGCCGCGCCGCCGACCAGCAGCGGGAAGTCCATGCCATGGGAGTGCAGCTCGGAGACGCACAGCGGCATCTGCTTGGACGTGGAGACGAGCAGCGCGCTCAGCCCGATCGCGGTCGCCTCGTGCTCGCGCGCGGCGTCGAGGATCGCCCCGATCGGGACCTGCTTGCCGAGGTCGACGACCGTGTA
>Ga0136617_10001223_pt1 | contig 22613 bp, 23 predicted proteins | sample AntDrymUQ3222106_2_FD_129672 | JGI IMG/M metagenome (GOLD analysis project Ga0136617, IMG submission 129672) | Polar desert sand microbial communities from Dry Valleys, Antarctica - metaG UQ322 (21.06) | ecosystem: Environmental > Terrestrial > Soil > Desert | place: Antarctica: Dry Valley...
ACCGAGGGGATGAACCCGCCGGCGCCCGGCGTGGTGTCAGTGGCCTACCGCCGGGGCTTCGACAAGATCGTGGTCACGACCCGGCTGACCGACGGCATCCCCCGTTGCACCCGCACGCTGCCAGGATCCGATCCCGGCCCGTGCTGGGCCGACCCGCTGGCGACGGGCGAGGGCATCCGTGACGAGCCCGTCCCCTTCGTCGTCGGCGGCGGGGCGCTGGCCGGGGCCGACGCCGACCTGGTGCTCTCGCTCCGCGGCACCCCCCACGTCTGGAGCATCGACGACCAACTCGTGGTCACGGTCGCCGGCGACGCATCCAGCGACGAGCTCCGTCGCATCACCGAGTCGTTCTCGCCCCGATAGTCGCGGGGCGTCGGTGCGGGGCGCGTGGCCGGTGCGGCGTGGCCTCCTCCTCGGTGTGGGTGTTCACCGGGTGGGAGCGCGGCCGGGCGCCAGAACCTCACGAAGTTCCGGCGAGCGCCTCGTGCCCGCCGTCGAGCAGCCGCCGGAGGGTGCGGGCGTCGTCGGCCAGGGCCACGACCTGGGCCGCCGGTCCCTCGAGTGGCAGTACGGCGGCGCACCCGTCGAGCACCGCCGGCCGGCGGACAGCGCCCGCCCAGGTCGGGTCGACCACCAGGACAGAGCCGGCGCAGCGGGCACCCGCCGCCACCGCCGGGCTGGCCCAGACGGGATAGCCGGGGCCGACGTCGAGCTGGTGGCGCAGCAGGGGCCGTCCGTCGAGGTCGACCGACATCCGGCTCGACACCGAGCCGCCGACCTCTCCGTGACGACCACCGACCAGCTCCTCCCGCCACACCAACCGGGCCCCGGCGGCCACCGAGATACGGGCCCGCGACCGATGGTCGCAGCCGGCGGCGGCCACGGTGGGCTCCGGCAGCCACCACAGCCGGCCCCCCTCCCCCACCCGGGCGTCGATCTCGACCGTCGAGGGCGCCGGCCCGGGCAGGACCACCGCCGCGGCCACCGTGCGCAGGGTCAGCTCGGCGCCCGGCCCCACCACGATCTCGATGGTGAGGACGTCGCCGCCGAGCGGTCCGCCGGCGCCCCCGACCAGGTGCACCACTGAGCCGGACGTGGGCCGCAGCACCAGGGGGCCCTCCGACCGGAGGCACGCCAGCCGCGACCGTCCCCCGCCGTCGGTCTCCACGACCACCCGGCCGCGGGCGATCACCCCCTCACCCAGGCCGCCAGCTGGGCCCGCACCCAGTCGGTGGCATCGGATGCCGCCGGGTCCTCCACCAACGAGCTGAACAGCACCGGGGCGTCGCCCCGCTTGGCCCGGGCGTCCCGGTCCATCACGCCCAGGTCGGCTCCCACCATCGGGGCCAGGTCGGTCTTGTTCACGACCAGGAGGTCGGCCGACGTGACCCCCGGCCCGCCCTTGCGCGGCACCTTGTCGCCCCCGGCCACGTCGATGACGAACACCTGGCGGTCGACCAGGCCCCGGCTGAAGGTGGCTGTGAGGTTGTCGCCCCCGCTCTCCACCAGGACCAGGTCGAGCGGGTGGTGGCGGGCCTCCAGGTCCTCGACCGCCTCCAGGTTGGCCGAGATGTCGTCCCGGATGGCGGTGTGAGGACAGCACCCGGTCTGCACCGCCACGATGCGGTCGTCGTCGAGCACACCCGCCCGCCGGAGGAACTCGGCGTCCTCCTCGGTATAGATGTCGTTGGTGACGACGCCCAGCCGCAGCTCGTCGCCGAGCGACCGGCACAGGGCGGCGACCAGCGCCGTCTTCCCACTCCCGACCGGCCCGCCGATGCCGATGCGCAGCGCCCGCCCGTTGCGGCGATCGGCGGAGGCGGGGAAGGGATCGTGCGCCGGGTGCGGATGGTCATGAGGCAAACAGACGCACCTCCCGGACGGCATGGAGCTCGGCGCCGAGATCGAGCAGCGGCGCCGCGTGACACGGCAGCGTGTCGAGGGTGGCGTCGCTGTCGGCGGCGAACGCGGCCGCCTCGGCCGCCACCTCGTCGATCGCCTGTCCCAGGGCTGCCACCAGGGCGGACACCAAGAACGGATCGAGCCCGAGCAGGCGGACGGCGGCCGTCGCCGGGGTCATGACCGTGTCGTAGGCGGCCCACCGGGCCGCATCCAGCGGCCCGAGGCCGGCGGCGGCGGCCACCGTCCCGACGGTGACGGCGTGGTGGGGGCTTCCCACCGGCGACCCGACCGGCCAGGAGTGGGACGCAGCCCGCAGGAGTTGGCGCCCCTGGCGGCGGGACGCGGCCCGCAGCGCGGGGGAGGCCATCCGGGCGTCAGCCTCGGCGTCGAGCTCGGCGACGGGCCACCGTCCGGTGCACGCGGCCGCGGCCAACCCCGCCGCCACCCGTCCCGCGGTCGCCAACCGCCCGACCACGAGCCCCTGCAGCGAGTCGAGGTCATGCACCCGCCCGGCGGTCACCGCCTCCTCCAGTCCGCCCGAGTGGGCGTGCCCGCCCGATGGGAACCGCCCGTCCGCCAGCAGCAAGGCCGCCAGACCGCTCATGCCTGGGTTTCGTGCATCGGTAGCGTGGTGAAATTCGCGGTTTCGGCCCGGATCACGACGATTCCGACGCACGAAACATCAGAAGAGCCCGCCCCGACATCAGAAGAGGAAGTAGCGCTGCGCCATCGGGAGCTCGGTGGCGGGTTGGGCCTCGATCACCTCGCCGTCGATGCGGACGGTGAACGTGTCGGGCTCGACCGTGATCACCGGCAGCGTGTCGTTCTCGGCCATGTCGGCCTTGGTGCGGCGCCGCACGTCGGCCACGGGCACCAGCCGGCGCCGGATGGCCAGCCGGTCGGCCAACCCGTCGTCGATGGCGGCCGGCGCCACGAAGGCCACGCTGGTGGCCGCCGCGGCCAACGGGGCGGCGCCGAACATGGGGCGGGGCAGCACCGGCTGGGGTGTGGGGATCGAGGCGTTGGCGTCGCCCATGGCGGCCCAGGCGATCATCCCGCCTTTGATGACGGCGTGGGGCCGCACACCGAAGAACGCCGGCTCCCACAGCACCAGGTCGGCCAGCTTCCCGACCTCGACCGACCCGATCTCGGCCTCCAGCCCGTGGGCCACCGCCGGGCAGATCGTGTACTTGGCCACGTAGCGCCGGGCCCGGCGGTTGTCGGACGGCCCGTCGCCGGCCAGGAAACCCCGTCGCTTCTTCATCACGTGCGCCGTCTGCCACGTGCGCAGCACCACCTCCCCCACCCGGCCCATGGCCTGCGAGTCCGACCCGATCATGGAGATCGCCCCCATGTCGTGGAGGAAGTCTTCGGCGGCGATGGTCGACGGGCGGATGCGGCTCTCGGCGAAGGCCAGGTCCTCGGCCACGGCCGGGTTGAGGTGGTGGCAGACCATGAGCATGTCGAGGTGCTCGTCGATGGTGTTGACGGTGTGGGGCCGGGTCGGGTTGGTCGACGACGGGAGTACGTTGGGGTGGCCGGCGACGGTGATGATGTCGGGCGCGTGGCCGCCTCCGGCACCCTCGGTGTGGTAGGCGTGGATGCCCCGTCCGGCGATGGCGGCGAGGGTCGACTCCACGAACCCGGCCTCGTTGAGCGTGTCGGTGTGGATGGCGGCCTGCACGCCCGACTCGTCGCACACCCGCAGGCAGGCGTCGATGGCGGCCGGCGTGGTGCCCCAGTCCTCGTGCAGCTTGAAGCCCGACGCCCCCGCCCGCAGCTGCTCCCACATCCCCTCGGTCGAGACCGTGTTCCCCTTGCCCAGCAGGGCGACGTTCATCGGCCACCCGTCAAGCGCCTCGAGCATCCGGGCCAGGTGCCAGGCCCCGGGCGTGACGGTGGTGGCCTTGGTGCCCTCGGCCGGGCCGGTCCCCCCGCCGATGATGGTGGTGATCCCCCCGCCGAGCGCCTCCTCCAGGATCTGGGGACAGATGAGGTGCACGTGGCAGTCGATGGCGCCGGCGGTGAGAATGCGCCCGTTCCCGGCGATGATCTCGGTGGACGGGCCGATGACGAGCTCCGGGAGGACCCCGTCCATGGTGTCGGGGTTGCCGGCCTTGCCCAATCCGACGATGCGGCCGTCTCGGATGCCGACATCCGCCTTCACCACGCCCCAGTGGTCGAGGACGACGGCCCCCGTGATCACCGTGTCGGCCGCCCCCTCGGCCCGGGTGGCCCGCCCCTGGCCCATCGACTCGCGGATCACCTTGCCCCCGCCGAACACGGCCTCGTCGCCGCCGGCCGACCGGTCCTCCTCCACCTCGATGAACAGGTCGGTGTCGGCCAGCCGGATCCGGTCGCCCGCGGTAGGCCCGAACAGCAGGTTGTAGCGGGATCGCTCTATATCGCTCATACCGGCTCGCTCATGGCCATTGGGTCATGGGGTAGAGAGGTCCCCCGACCTCGCCCCGGAGACCGGCCACGATCCGGTCCCCGCCGATGGGCACCAGCTCGACCTCCCGCTCGATGCCGGGTTCGAAGCGCACCGCGGTGCCGGCGGGAACGGCCAGGCGCAGCCCGTAGGCCGCCTCCCGGTCGAACGACAGGGCGGGGTTGGCCTCGGCGAAGTGGTAGTGCGACCCCACCTGCACCGGCCGGTCACCGGTGTTGGCCACCACCAGCGTGGTCACCGGCTTCCCGACGTTGATCACCACCGGCCCGTCCCCCAGCACCACCTCCCCCGGGATCACGCCGCCCCTCTGGAACTGGTGACACTTCGCGGGGCCAGGACCCCGCCGATCGTCACCAGTTGGGATCGGCCGCACCAACTGGTGACACTTGGCAGGGCCAGGACCCCGCCGATCGTCACCAGTTCGGACGTGGGGCTCACGGGATCGGCTGGTGGACGGTCACCAGCTTGGTGCCGTCGGGGAAGGTGGCCTCCACCTGGACCTCGTGGATCATCTCGGGGACGCCCTCCATGACATCGTCGCGGCTGAGCACGGCCCGTCCACTCTCCATGAGGTCGGTGACCGACCGGCCGTCACGGGCGCCCTCCATCAGGTAGGAGGTCAACACCGCGACCGCCTCCGGGTAGTTGAGCTTCAAGCCCCGGACCCGCCGCTCGCGGGCCAGGCCGGCGGCCACGTGGATGAGCAGCCGCTCCTGTTCGTGGGGGGTGAGGAGCATCGGGCGTCAGCCTGCCACTTCGATCGCCCCGACCGGGCCACCGGCCAACAGGTCTTCGATGCTCCAGCACAGCTCGCGGAACGTCTGGTCCCGCAGCAACGACCGCTCCCGGCCCGGACCGAAGGGCATCGCCAGCTCGTCCGCCACCTGTCCCGGACGCGACGACAGCACGTACACCCGGCTCGACAGGTACACCGCCTCCTCCACGTCGTGGGTGACCATGAGGATAGTGGCGCCGGTGTCGGCCTGCACCTGCACGACGAAGTCGCGCATACGCCCGGGTCTGGGAATCCAACGCCCCGAAGGGCTCGTCGAAGAGGAGCACCGACGGCTCGGTGGCCAGGGCCCGGGCGATGGCGACCCGCTGCTGCATGCCCCCGGACAGGTGGCGGGGCAGGGCGCCGGCGAAGTCCGACAGCCCCATGACCGACAGGGGTAGTGGGGCAGCTCGCCCCGGCTGAACGTGGGAATCGTCTTGTCGACGATCGAGTCGGCCCCCTGCAGGCCCATCTCGAGGCCCCGCGCGATCTCCCGGCGCCAGCCGTCGAGGGGGATGAGGGCCTCCGCCTCCAGCGCCCGCCTGGCCTCCGGACCGTGCCGGTCGTGAACTGCCACCTTGGCTCCTCTCCCTCCCCGTGCTGTTCGGCCCGGCTCGGGGAACGAGAAAGCCCGGGTCGATCGCTCTCGATCTCCCGGGCTTTTATCCCTCCGTGGACGGCCCCTCCCCAGTGAGTCGGGCCCGCCTGCACCTCTCGGACCAGGCCCCCCTCACCCTCGTGGGGAGAAGGGGCGGAACCCTAGGTGCTGTTTTCAGTTGTGATCGGGAAGCTATACCGGGAACGTTTCCATCGCGTTTCCGTCGAACGACACGGTCGTACTTCGGCGGGGCCCGTGGTCCTTCCGGCGGGGTCGCCAGGTCCCCGCCGACATGCGCAAGCGGGTCTCGGCCTGTCCTACCATGACTCCGGCCCCGAACGACGGGTGGCCACGAGCTGGCGGCGTTGCTCCGGACCCTGGCGACGCACCCCGAGCGAGCGGGAGCGAGGTATCGGATGGCGCAGCCCAGCGTCGGTTCCAACGGCCGGTCGGTCGTCGACGGGGCCGGGGGCGCGTGAGGCCGTTCCTCTTCCACGTCGGCTCCCTCGGAGTCCCCACCCACGTCTTCTTCGTCGCCCTCGGCCTCCTGGTGGCCACCCTCACTTTCCTCGTGGAGGCCAGGCGGCGAGAGCGGCTCGACGAGGCCATGGGATGGGTCGTCGCCGGCGCCCTTCTGGGCGGTGCCATCGGCGCACGCGTGAGCACGCTGTGGGGATACGTCGACTCGGCGCCCGACCCGAGCCTCGCCGGGGCCCTGCTCGACGGTGGCAAGAGCATTCTGGGAGGCCTCACCGGCGCCTACGTCGGAGCGCTGGTGGCCAAACGAATCCTCGGCTACCGCCGCTCGACCGGCGACCTGTTCGCCCCCGCGGTCGCGATCGGTATGGCGGTGGGCCGCATCGGCTGCCTCCTCACCGAGCAGATCGGCACCCCGACCTCGCTGCCCTGGGGCATCCGGGTCGGCCCTGAGACGGCGGCGCGCATTCCCCACTGCCCGTGGTGCGCCTCTGGTGTGGCCATGCACCCGTCGATGCTCTACGAGATCGGCTTCCATCTGGCCGCCTTCTTCGTGCTGATGCGGCTGCGGGGCCGGCTCCGGGTGGAGGGCGACGTGTTCAAGCTCTACCTGCTGGGCTACGCAGTGTTCCGGTTCTGGGTCGAATTCGTGCGTGGCGGTGACCAGGTGCTCGGCGGGCTGACCCGGCCCCAGCTGTTCCTGATCCCCTCGACGCTGCTGCTGGCGTTCTACTTCGGGCTCCAGCAGCTCCGGTCGCCGTCGCCAGCCGCGACGGCTGGCCCGCAGGCGGCGGACCTACCCGCGGTGAGGGATTGATGGATGTCATCTCGGCCGTCCTCGGGTTCGCCATGGCGATCTTCGGTCCGGCGGCGCTCGTGGGGGCCATCACTGCGGCCATCGTGAAGTGGTCTGTCACCCGCCGCGGCCTGGCACCGGCAGAGGCCACCGCCAAGGCCCGACGGGGATTCTGGATCGCCTTCACCATCACGGTGGCCTTGACCCTTCTTCTTCTCGGCCTCTGCATCGCCGCCTTCGTCCAGCTGGAAAGGCAGGGCGGGTAGCGGATGAGAGGCATGCCGCTGCGGGGTGACCGGATCCTGCGCTACGTCGGCGCCTTCTGCCCCACGTGCCACCTTGAGCAGCCCGACCGGCCACTGGCCGAGGTCGTGCGGCTGGCCGGCTACCTCTCGGAGGCCGAGGGTCGGGTGTGGCTGGTGCGGGGATGTCCCACCCACGGGCGCATAGTCACTCTATACGACGAGTCGCCGGAGATCCTCGCCTACCTCGAGCAGTGGACGGCGCCCACCAAGGCCCACCGTCCCGACCAGCCCGGCAACTTCGACCCCATCCCCTCCACGTACCTGCGGGGCTTGGGCGAGCTGCAGACCCAACACACGTGCACCCTTCTGGAGGACATCGCCGAGCGGTGCAACCTGCGCTGTCCCACCTGCTTCAGCGATTCCGGGCCCGAGCTCGACGGCCTGGTGCCGGTCGAGACCGTCCTGGCCAACGTCGACCAGCGCCTGGCCCGGGAGAACGGGTCGCTCGACGTCGTCATGGTCAGTGGCGGCGAGCCCACGGTGCACCCGGGGCTGGTCGAACTCCTCGACGGACTCCTCGAACGAGACGTCACCCGGGTGCTGGTCAACACCAACGGGATGCGCCTGGCCCACGACGACGCCCTGCTGGCGGCCCTCGCCGACCGGCGGGACCGGGTCGAGGTCTACCTCCAGTTCGACGGGTTCCGGGCCGCGACCCACCGCCACCATCGGGGCGCCGACCTGGGGGCGGTCAAGCGGAAGGTGGTCGACCGGCTCCGCGACGCCGAGATCTTCACCACGCTCACCATGACCGTCGCCCTGGGCGTGAACGACGACGAGATCGGCGATGTGGTGCGGCTGGCCCTCGACACCCCGTACGTGGGCGGGGTGAGCATCCAGCCCCAGTTCGGGTCGGGCCGGTCGGGCGCCATCGACCCCCTCGACCGATTGACCCACACCGGAGTGCTGGCCCGCCTGGGGCCCCAGACCGCAGGAGTGTTCACCTGGCGCGACATGACTGCCCTGCCCTGCTCGCATCCCCACTGCTGCAGCATCGGCTACGCCCTGCGCACCGATTCGGGCGAGTGGCGCTCGCTGGTGGCGATGATCGGCCACGACGAGCTCCGGGCCAACCTCGACCTGGTGAGCAACCGGATCGCGGATCGGGAGCTGCCGGCCCGCCTCCGCACACTCCTGCGGGATTCGCTGCTCGGCCTGTTGAGCGACCAGGCGTCGCTCACCCACCCCAGCGTGCCGCAGCTGTTCCGCAACGTCTGCAACCACTGCGACCTGGGTCTGGGCACGCTCTTCCGCCTGGCCACCCGCCCTGGCGCCGCCGACCGGCACCGGGTCCGGGAGTTCCTGGCCCACCGGGTCAAGCGGATCACGGTCAAGCCGTTCATGGATCTCGACACCATGATCGAGGAGCGCCTCCAGCAGTGCTGCGTGCACGTCGGGTCCCGCGCCGCCGACGGTGGGCACCAGTGCGCGCCGTTCTGCGCCGTCCAGGCCTGGCCGGCGTTGGGCCGGACCCGTCTCTCAGCCGCCTCGACAGGCACCTCGACTGGCACCTCGACAGGCACCTCGACAGGCACCTCGACAGGCACCTCGACGACGAGCGTGGGCCGGTGACCGACCCGAGGATCCCTTCCGCCCTCACGGGTGGGCCCGAGCCCACGGCGCCCGGCGGCGACCCCCTTCGGTGGTGCGTCTACACCACGGTCAGCCTGCTGACCGTGGCCCTCGGGCCAGCCGTCCTCGTCGTGTTCGCAGCGACGGCGCTGGTGGCCTACGGCAGGGCGTGGGCGGGGGGGCAACGCCGGAGCCGCTGCCTGCTCGGCGACACCCGCGTGGTGCTGGTCTACCTCGGGGTCGCGCTCGCTCTTGGTGGGTTGGCCGTCGTCCTCGGCTGGTGAAGCCCGTCAAGGCATTCCCTGACTGACGCCGGGTATTGGCCCCCTGGCCGTCAGGTACCGGCCATGCACGCGCCAGAAATCCGACAGGTAATGGTCATGGGGCTTACATCTGCGCGCCACAGGCGAGCAATGGCGCCTCCGTATGGTTCGGCGGAATTGGTCCGTCGAGTAACAGGGGAGCTCATGCGAATGCGTAGATCGGCGCCGAGAAGTCTCGTCGCCAGCCTGGCGGTGGCCGGATTGCTGTTGGCCGCCTGCGGGAGTGACGACAACACCGCCAGCAGCGGTGGCGCCGACACCGCGGCAACCACGGTGAAAGTTGGGGTACTGCACTCTTTGAGCGGGACGATGTCGATCAGCGAGCGGGCGGTCCGCGACGCCTCCCTGCTGGCGATCAAGGAGATCAACGCTGCCGGCGGGGTGATGGGCAAGCAGATCGAGCCCATCGTCAGGGACGGGAAGTCGGACTGGCCCACCTTCAGGACTGAGATCGAGCGGCTCATCTCCACCGACAAGGTGGCGGTCACCTTCGGCGGGTGGACCTCGGCCAGCCGCAAGGCGATGAAGCCGGCGGTCGAGGGCCTCGACGGCCTGCTCTTCTACCCGGTGCAGTACGAGGGCCTGGAGGTGTCGCCCAACATCTTCTACACCGGCGCCACCACCAACCAGCAGATCATCCCCGCCCTCGACTACCTCAAGGAGAAGGGGCTCACCAACGTCTTCCTGGTGGGCTCCAACTACGTCTTCCCGCAGACCGCCAACAAGGAGATCCGGGCCTACGCGAACGCCAACGGCCTGAACATCATGGACGAGCTGTACCTCGAGCTGGGAGAGAAGAACGCCCAGACGGTCGTGCAGAAGGTGCTCGACGCCAAACCGCAGGTCGTGTTCAACACCCTCAACGGAGACACGAACGTGAGCTTCTTCCAGGAGCTGCAGGCCAAGGGCAACACCCCGGACAAGATCCAGACCATCTCGGTCTCCATCGCCGAGGAGGAGATCGCCGGTGTGGGCGTCGCCAACCTGGTGGGCCACCTGGTGGCGTGGAACTACTTCGAGACCACCGACCTGCCCAGGAACAAGGAGTTCGTCGCCGCCTACAAGGCCGAGTACGGCGCCGACCGACACACCGACGACCCCATCGAGGCCGGCTACAACTCGGTCTACATCTGGGCCGCGGCGGTCGAGAAGGCGCAGTCCTTCGAGGTCGACGCCGTGACCAAGGCGGCCGGTGGCCTCGTCCTCGACACGCCCGAAGGCACCCTCACCGTCCACCCGACCAACCACCACGTCTCCAAGACAGCCCGGATCGGCGTGATCAACGACAAGGGGCTCATCGACGAGGTCTGGAACTCGGGCTCGCCCATCGTCCCCGACCCCTGCCTCGACACCTACCCGTGGGCGGTCACGGCAGGACTGGCGAACGCCGAGGCCCGCGCCGAGTGCGACGCGGCCAAGTAGCCGTCTAGCGGAGCGTGACGGTCGCCGCCCGGGCCACCCCGGGCGGCGACCGCTCACACCACCCCTAGCGGAGGAGACGACGTGGAAACCTTCCTGAGCAACCTCTACATCGGACTGACCCTGGGTTCGCTCTTCCTCCTCGTGGGGCTGGGGCTCACCTTCACCTTCGGCCAGATGGGCGTCATCAACATGGCCCACGGCGAATTCATCATGGCCGGCGCCTACGTGCCCTATGTGCTGCAGACCACCGTGTTCGAAGGGGCCCAGGGGGCGGCCCTGATCGTCGCCCTCCCCGTCGCCTTCGTCATCGCCGGCCTCCTGGGCGTGGTGATGGAGCGCCTGCTGCTCCGGCGGATGGCGGGCCGGCCCCTCGACACGCTGCTCGTCACCTTCGGCGTCAGCCTCATCCTCCAGCAGGCGGCCAAGGACCTGTTCTCGGCCAACAACAAGGAGGTGGTGACACCGACCTTCCTCCGCGGCCAGACGAGCCTCCTCGGCGTCACGATCACCCACACCCGCATGTTCATCCTGGTGGTCGTGTTGGCGTCGATGGCGGGCGTGGCCGTCTTCCTCGGCAAGCTGGCGGCCGGGCGCCGGATGCGGGCAGTGATGCAGAACCGCGACCTGGCCTCGGTCAGCGGCCTGCCCGTGTCGCGGGTCGACTCCACCACGTTCTTCCTCGGTTCCGGACTGGCCGGGGTGGCCGGGGTGGCCGTTTCCCTCATCGGCTCGGTCGGCACCTCCACCGGAACGTCCTACGTGCTCTTCGCCTTCCTGGTGGTGATCGTGGGCGGTGTCGGCAGCCTGAAGGGGGCCGTGATCGCCGCCCTCGCCCTGGGCCTGCTGAACTCCTACGTCGAGTTCTGGACATCGTCCAGCCTGGCCAAGGCCGCGGTGTTCGCCTTCGTGGTCCTGTTCCTCCAGTGGCGGCCCAATGGGATCGTGTCGTTCCGCACCCGGGGGCTCACGGTATGACCGCCCCCACCAGCAGCCCCGAGGTGGTGACCCAGGCCGAGGAGCCGCAGGCTGCGGTCGGGCCCGGGCCGAGGCCCCGGCGCACGCCGCTGTCCCGGCTGGCGCCGAACTCGAACAACCCCTGGGCCGGCCGGGCCGCGTTCGTGGCCTTCGCCGCAGTCCTTCTGGTGTTCCCCGACTTCGCGTCCAACCCGGCCGACATCCGCCTCTGGGCGGAGTGGCTCTGCTACGCCATGATCGCCGTCGGGCTCGACATCGCCTGGGGGTACGGCGGGATGCTGGCCCTGGGCCAGGGATTGTTCTTCGGCCTCGGGGCCTACGCCATGGGCATGTACCTGACGCTCGAGCAGGTGCCCGAGGGAGCCATCCCGTCGTTCATGAGCCTGTACAGCGACTACACCGAGCTGCCGCTGCTCTGGCGACCGTTCCAGAGCTTCTGGTTCGCGGCCGCGGCGGCGGTGCTCGTTCCGGTGCTGGTCGCCGGTCTGCTCGGCCTCCTGGTGTTCAAGCGCCGCATCCGGGGACCCTTCTTCGCCATCCTCACCCAGGCCACGGCGGTGATCTTCGCCCTCCTGCTGATCGGAAACCTGCAGCTCACGTCGGGCACCAACGGGCTCACCGGCTTCACTGACCTGTTCGGCCGCAGCCGGTACGACCCGGGCACTAACCGGTGGCTGTACACGGTGGCCGCCATCGGCCTGCTGGTCGTGCTGGCCATAGGCATGAAGGTGGTGCGCAGCCGCTACGGCAAGCTCCTGCAGGCCACGCGCGACAGTGAGGACCGGGTCCGTTTCCTCGGCTACGACCCCGCCATCGTCAAGACCGTGGGCTTCATGATCGGAGCGGGGATGGCCGGCCTGGCCGGCGCCATCGCCGCCCCCGTGTTCGACATCGTGTCCCCCGGGCAGTTCGACTACCTGCCGTCGATCCTCATGGTCTGCTGGGTCGCAGTCGGTGGCCGGGGCACGCTGTGGGGCGCCGTGCTCGGCGCCCTGGTGGTCAACTGGGCTCGGGTGACGGTGAGCGAGGCCCGTCCCGACGACTGGCTGTACGTGCAGGGCCTGCTGTTCGTCGTGGTGTTGTCGATCGCCCCGGGGGGGATCGCAGGCGTCGTCCGCTCCGGATGGCAGGCGCTGACAGCGCGGCTCGAACGCCGGCCCGTTCCAATCGAAGCACTCCCGTGGGAGGGAACCTGTGACCCATGAGCTCGAAGTCCGTGGTCTGGCGGTGGAGTTCGACGGGTTCAAGGCCCTCGACGGGGTCGACTTCACCGTCGAGCAGGGCGAGCTGCGGTTCCTGATCGGGCCCAACGGCGCCGGCAAGACCACCCTCATCGACTGCATCACCGGGCTCACCAAACCCACGGCCGGTGACGTGACGTTCGAGGGCCGGTCGCTCAACGGTATGGCCGAGCACCGTCGGGTGCGACTCGGGATCGGCCGCAGCTTTCAGACGCCCACCGTGTTCGAAACCCTCACCGTCACCGAGAACCTCGACCTGGCCGAGGTCTTCCGCAGCCGCCTGCCCCGGCTGTTCCTACGCCGTCGCGGTGTCAGTCCGGGAGTGTCCGCCACCCTCGAGCGGGTGGGCCTCACCGACGTTGCCGAACGCCCGGCGGGGGCGCTCAGCCATGGCCAGAAGCAGTGGCTGGAGATCGGGATGCTGCTGGTGCAGGAGCCCAAGCTCCTCCTGCTCGACGAGCCGGTCGCCGGGATGAGCCCCCAGGAGCGCCTCGATACCGGGGCCCTCCTCCACGAGTTGGCGGGTGATCACACCGTCGTGGTGATCGAGCACGACATGGCGTTCCTGCGCCGCTTCGCCCACACCGTCACCGTCCTGCACGAGGGCAAGGTGATCTCCGAGGGCTCGGTCGACAAGGTGCAGGCCGACCCCATCGTGCGTGAGGTCTACCTCGGACGGTCCCGCGACGAGCGCTCGGGCGCGGTGCAGGAGCCGGCGGCAGCCGGCGGGCGGCGGGGGAAGGGCTGATGCAGCTCGAGGTCGACGACGTCCGCATCGCCTACGGGCGCACCGAGGTGGTCTTCGGGGTGTCACTCGACATTCCCGACGGGAGTTGCACCTGCCTCATGGGGCGCAACGGGGTGGGCAAGACCACGCTGCTCAACGGCATCATGGGCATGCTGGCGCTCAAGTCCGGCCATATCCGCCTCGACGGCCGCGACATCTCCGGGATGGCCACCCCGGCCCGGGCCCGAGCCGGCATCGGCTACGTGCCCCAGGGCCACCAGGTGTTCCCCCACCTGACGGCCATGGAGAACCTGCGGGTGGTGCTGGAGCGAGACCGCAAGGGCGACGCCAAGGCCGTCGACGACGCCCTCGACGTGTTCCCGAGGCTGCGGGCCCTGTTGGACCGGCCCGCGGGCCTGCTGTCGGGCGGTCAGGCCCAGCAGCTGGCCATCGCCCGGGCGCTGGTGTCGCGACCCCGACTGCTCGTCCTCGACGAGCCCACCGAAGGCATCCAGCCGTCGATCATCCTCGAGATCGAGGACGCCATCTCCGAGCTCCACAAGTCGGGCGGGATGACGATCCTCCTGGTGGAGCAGTACGTGGAGTTCGCCCTGCGCCTGGCTGAGCACTACGCGGTGATGGAGGGCGGCATCATCACCCACCGGGGCGAGACGTCGACCGTCGAGCTCTCGGCCTTCTCCGACCTCCTGGCGGTCTAGCGAAGCCCTCGTCAACCGGTGACACCTCGCCGGTCAGCCGGTGGCTGATACCCGGACGTTGACCTGGTGCTGGCCGGTCGCGCCGTCGGGGAACGGCGAGTGCCTGGTGGCGGTCTGCACCTCGCCGTCGCCGGTCGTGGCCCGGGTGGTGATCACGTGCTCGCCGGGCGTGGCGTCCCACGGCAGCGACCACTGGCGCCAGGCGTCGGCGCCCAGCTCCGGACCGAGGGCCGCCTCCTGCCACGGACCCTGGTCGACCCGCACCTCGACCCGGCCCACACCCCGATGGGGCGCCCAGGCCACGCCGGCGACCGTACGTTCACCGGCGGCGACCCGGCCGTAGTTCTTGGGCACGTCGATACGGGACTGCACCTTGACGGGGGCCCTGCGGGCCCAGTTGCGCTCGATCCAGTAGGCGTCGAACGCCTCGAAGGTGGTCAGCTCGATCTCCTTCAGCCACTTGGTGGCCGACACGTAGCCGTAGAGGCCGGGCACGACCAGCCGGGCCGGGAAGCCGTGCCCGCCCGGCAGCGGCTCACCGTTCATCCCCACCGCCACCATGGCGTCGCGCCCGTCGGTGGCCGCCTCGATCGGGAAGCCGACGGTGAAGCCGTCGACCGAGCGCCCGACGAGCTGGGTGGCGCCGGGCTGGACCCCGGCCCGGGTCAGCAGGTCGGCCAACCGCACGCCGAGCCACCGGGCGGTACCGACCAGGGGCCCTCCCACCTCGTTGGACACGCACGACAGCGTGATGTGGCGCTCGACCAGGGGCAGGGCCAGGAGGTCGTCGTAGCTGAGCTCGAAGGGGCCGTCGACCATCCCCGTCACCCGCAGGCGCCAGGTGTCGAGGTTGACGCGCGGCACCGTCAGGGCCTCGTCGATCCGGTAGAAGTCCTTGTTGGGGGTGATCAGGGGGCTGAGCCCGTCGACCTCGGCGAAGCCCCTGGTCGCCTGTCCGACCGCAGCCGATGCGTCTCTCGCCGCGGGAAGGGTCACCGACGCTTGCGGAGCCGGTGCGCCCAGGCCCCGGCGCAGGCCCCAGGCCCCGGCCAGCACGACGGCCGCGCCTCCGGCGGCGGTCGATCCCGCCACCAGGAACCGGCGGCGACTGACGGTGTGCTGACCGGGCCACGCCGTCGGCCCGACGGGCGCGTCGGCCTCGGGCTCGGACCCGGGTTCGGCGTGGGGCTCGTCGGCGGCGGGCACCTGGTCGGCGGCGGGCACCTGGTCGGCCGGCGGCGTCACGGGGTCGGCCGGCGCGGGCCGTTCGGCGGGCGGCGTCACGGGGTCGGCGGCGGTGAGGAGGCGGCGGAGGGTCACCGCCCCGGCGGCGGCGGCCAGGACCGCGCTCACCAGCGCCCCGCCGGCCGGCACGTTCTCGAGCGACGCCGCGCACCCGACCGCGAACAGGCCGAAGGCGACGAACACCACGTCGCCCACGACCCGGCGCCGGCGGGCGGCGACGCCCACCCGGGCGCCGACGGCAAGGGCGATGACGATGATGAGCGCGAGGAGCAGGGGCTTGTCGGCGGTGCCGACGCTCTCGGTCGCCCCCCGGCTGAGGAAACCGGGCGTGTTGCGGATGACGGCCTGGCCGACCACCGCCACCAGCGAGGGGACCGAGCCCGACAGGGCGTCGACCAGGTTGGTGACGGCCAGGGCCACGGTGGCGGCCAGGGCGCCCGCCACCGCCGAGCGCCGGACGCCGGCCGGCGGTGGGGACATTGGCGGGCGCGGCTGCACCTTCATGCCGTTCCCCTCATCGAGATGGGGTCCCGCCGGCCCCGTCCACCGTTGCAGGTATCAGTCGCAGACATCCGTTCCAGAGTCCCATCGCCGGCCCCGTTGCATTCCGCGGCCCGATGTGTCGGCCAGTGTGCTGGCCCGGCCCGCCCCGGGCGTCTATCGTGGCCGGATGCTTCAGGCTATGAGAAGAAGCGTCGGCCTATGCGCGCGGCACTCCGTGGCGGGGATGGCGAGTGCGGCGGTGGCCATGATGGCGATGGCGGTGCTCGCCGTCCCGGCCGGGGCCCAGACCGCCACCGGTGCGTCCAGCGTCGGCACGGCCGACTCGGGCGCGGGCGATGGCGGCGGCACGACCTTCGTCGCCAACCCGGTCGCCACGTCGGGCAGCTCGGGTGAGGCCTCGGCCGCCTCGTCGGCCACCAACTCCGGTGCTACCGGCGACGCGACATCGATCGCCATCTCCAACCCGGTCGCCGCCTCGGGCGTCTCCGGCGGGGCCGGCGGCAGCGGCGGCACCGCCTCCACCCCCAGCGCCACCAACACCGCCACCCTCGGCTCGGCCGTCGTCGGCTCCGGTGCGACGGCGCCCATCGGTGGCAAGCAGGCATCCAGCCAGGCATCCAGCGCCGGAACCGGATCCGGGTCCCACGTGGCGTCCGAGAGCGCAGGCGCCGTACCGGCGCAGGCCGCCGGCGGGCTCAGCGCGGCCGACGCCGCCCTGGCCACAGCCGCCGAGCTGGCCAAGCCCCCCGCCTTCGAGGAGCCGTCCGCCGTCGACCTGGTGGTGCCCTCGGGCGGCATCGACGACTCGGTGGCCGCCTTCAGCCGCACGCTCGTCAGCGAGTACAGCGAGGCCGGCGCCTCCAACCTGCTGGTCCTGCTCCTCGGGTTCGTGCTGGCCGCCAAGATCGCCCGCACCTTCACCCGCCTGAACCGCTACTGGGACCTGGCGCCCGCCTAGAGTCCAGCGTCACCCCGCCGGCGGCGGAGGCGTCGAAACCAGCGCCACGCCCCGCCGCCGTCGGCTGGCTGTCACGGTTCCCAATGTCCGGACTGGCGGCGACCTTTCACCCCTTCCGGTCATTTTCGCAGAACCGGCCCGAGAGCCGGGGATCCGTGGCGGCAGCCACGGTCGACGCCAGCGGTACTCTTGGTTGTCCGTGGGGACCCGGTCGGCGCTGGCGTGGGCGCGTCTGATCTTTCCGGTCCTCGGCGTGGCGCTGCTCGCCGCCTGCGCAGGAGGGGGGGCCTCGTCGTCCCAGGCCCCGGTCGCCCCGACGGCCACGACTGGGGCCCCCTCCACCACGGGTGCGCCGACGGCGACGACCACCCTCCGTCCTGCGACCAGTCGCCCGCCCCGGCCCACGACGACCAAGGCGGCACCCGTCACCCCGCCCACCACGGCCGCCCCGGGACCGCCCCGGGTGCTCCCCCGCGGGCCCTACACCGACTGGCACTGGCCGCCACCGCCGGCCACCGCCCGGTACACGGCCCAGGACCTCGACCTGACCGTGCTCTCCGACCCCGGGCCGACCACGCCGTACTTCTTCGCCCACCAGTTCGGGTTCGACAAGGGCGTGGGCGGCTACGTGGGCCTCCAGACCCGGGCGACGCTCGGCCCCGGGCCCGATGCGCCGATTGCCAAGATCGCGCTCTTCTCTGTGTTCGCCGGGTGCGACGATCGCACGGCCACCCCGGGATGCCCGCGCCCCCAGCCCCTCTTCGGCGCCAGCGAGCGGTCGGGGCCGATCTGCTCACCGATGACCTCCCCGGGGGGCAACGCCCCCGAAGGGCCAGGCGCGTCCTGCCGGGTGCCGTACGAGTGGCGGGAGGGCGTCACCTACCGCCTCCAGGTCTTCCTCGCCGCCCCCCACCTATGGCAGGCCAACGTGGTGGACGTTTCCACAGGGGCGGTGACCGTCGTCGGCCAGGTCCGAGTCCCCGACACGTGGGGCGGTCTGTCCACCTTCTCGGTCTCCTGGATCGAGTACTACGGCGACACGACCAAGCTCGAGAACTGTGCCGACATCCCCGTGGCCCGCATCCGGTGGGACGGTGCCGCCGGTACGCAGGCCCTGCCCGGCGGCGTGCTCGGGCTCGGCGGCAGGAACCCGGTGACCCCACCCACCTCACTGCACAATCACCTCACCCCCGGCGCCGCCCACTGCTCGAACTCCTTCGTCAGCGACCTGTCGCCGGTCGGGTCGGGCGTGGTGCAGAGGGTGGGCGGGACGTAGAGCGTCGGGCGACAGGTGTCGGGACCTCGCCGGATCGGGCGGATCCGGGCTAATCCCTGGGGGCGCCGTGCTGGTCCTTGGGGGCGCGCTGCCGGGTTGGCGCGCCCTTCTCGCCGGTGATCTTCTGGGCCAGCTCGGACGCGGGCACCCGTCCCTTGTCCCGGCCCTTTCGGTGGGTGAGAAGCAACACGAGGGAGATCAGGAACTCGATCGCCGAGTAGATCAGGTAGGACACACCGCCCACCGCCATGGGGAAGGCGATCAATGAGAGCGTCACACCGGCGAAGAGCCCGAAACGCCAACGCCGGCCCCACGCGACCGTGTAGATAGCCGTCGCGGCACCGACGACCGTGGCAAACCGAGCGAGCTGCTCGAGGAACGAGCCCTCCTCTATGAACCACAGCAGCTTCACCGGCTCCCAGCGGGCGATGTTGCGGAGCAGGGGGATGGAGGAGGGCAGGAACGGATAGTTCGTCAGCTCGGGAAAGTCGAGGACGTCCGGGAGCAGGAACAGCCCCATCACCGAGAATGCGACGAGTCCGACGCCCAGCCGGACTCGATTGAGGAGCCGGCCCAGCGGCGGGTCGGCGGCTGACCGCAACAGGGTGAGGATGCTCACCGCGGCCCAGATCATCCACCGCCGCCAGAACTTCACGCCGAGGAACTGCATGCCGAGCCGGAAGATCTTGTCGGCCTCCTCGGCATCGACCTTGCGGCCCAGGTAGCAATGGGTCTCGCCCGGAGACAGGATCATGGCGTCGTGGACGAGGGCAGCCGGCGTATGCCGTCCGTCCTTGGGCACCAGCCACCCGGCCAGGCTGGGGATCGACGCGAGATCGGTCTCGAACTCGTGCGTCAGGTCGTCCGGGATCGTCCATTCCTCCGATGTGTCCCCGTCGACGTGCACGTAGCGGAACTGGCTCATCATCAGGTAGGAGCCGTCTTTCCCCGGGACCCGCTTCAGCAGGAACTCCGCAGGAGAGTTGGTGCCATCGGCCGTGTAATAGCCCTGACCCGCCATGTCCATCCCCAGTCCGCCCCGCCAGGGGCAAGCGCCGCATCCCGCCGGGGAGTACGTACGAGCAGCATGGACCCGGTCCGGTGATGCCCATCCTACGGATGGGTTTGCCTTTTGCAACCGCTGACGCACCAGCAGGGTCAGGCTGAGCGATTGCCATCCTCAGCCATAGCCGGCGTCGAGACCCCCGTAGCGGGCAGTCAGAACGGGACGCGGCCTGTCGCAACGGCGGGCAACCTCGGTCGACTGGGCCTGGGGCTTACCTTCTCGGCCGTCAGGACGAACTCCGTCACGCCCGGCGGCATGGAGAAGACGGCAGTATCCGGTCGACGCCCGAGAGCCACGGCGGCCGTCGTCACGCCTCCGCTGCCAACCCGCCACAGCTGATAGGTCTGGCCTTCCGCCAGGCGGGGCAGCGTGCTGTTGATCACGTAGGCTTCCCCTCCGAGGGAGCGGCTCACGACTGTCAGCACGGGCTCCTTGGTCGGTGTGAGCAACGCCGTGATGGTCGCTCCCGGAGCGGTCGTGGCCATTTGGGCGCGTTCGAACAGCTCGACCCGTTGCAACGCCGATCCCAGCTCGTCGAATCGGATCTCGCTTCGAGCAAACAGCCCACCGATGAGGACGAACACGATGGCCAAGGCGGCGGGAAACACCCAGCGCCGGCCCGGCGAAGCCTGTCGAGCGGCGCCGTTCTTGGCTGAACCGTTGGATTCGACGCTTGCGAGGGGTGACACCCGCGACGCGTGTCGCCTGAGGTTTTCCGCCAGGCGGCTGTGATCTTCGAGCTCTGTCCGGCACGACTCGCACGATTCGAGGTGAACCTCGATGATCGCCCGCTCCTGCTCGTCGACGGCACTCAGGGCGTAGGCGCCGAGCAACTCCTGAATCTCGCCATGGTCCAACTCGTCGCTCAAGACTCGGCCGAAGCCGGGCACCGGAGCGCGGTCTCGAGGCGACGGAGTCCGGTGCGAATCCGGCTCTTGATCGTTCCCTCCGGCTCCCCCAGTTGGGCAGCCACCTGTACGTAGGTGTACCCGCCGAAGAAGGCCAGCTCGATGGGGACGCGCTCGGTCATGGGCAGCGCACGCAGCGCCGATTGCAGGTCGGCGACGCCCACGCGGTCGAGCACCTGGTCCTCGACGCCGGGCTGGTCCACGGGTCCATAGCCATGTTTGACGTGCCGACGCCGCCAGGCTCCCTCGGTTCGGAGCACATCGGTTGCCTTGCTCCGGGCCAGCATGGCGAGATACCCGGCGAGGCTCCCGCGCTCTGACCTGAATCGTTCGGGCGCCCGCCAGAGCAGTAGGAACACCTCCTGGACGACGTCGTCGATGTAGTACCCGCCGGCGATCCTGCGTACCGTCCTCGCCACGTCGGTGGCATGGCGGCGGAACACCTCGTCGAGTGCCGACAGATCGCGAGTGCGCAGTGCCTGCGCCAACTCGGCGTCCGAAGCATCGGTGAACGTCCTGATCGTCGGGGCCGGCTGAAGCCCGGACTCGACCAGCGACTCGTCGGCGCCCACTTGTCTCAGCACGGCTTCCCATCCTGACTGCCCGAGTTGGGGCATCTCGGACCAGAGACGTGGGCCTGCGTCCAGCCGCCCGTCCCTCGTCGACGAAGTGCGCTGTGACGCGCAGGACGGCTCAGGTCGGAGGGCGCGTCGCAGGGCATCCGGTCGACTTCCCGTACCCGCCCGATGCCTACCACCCCACCCCCGACGTCGTTGACTCTCCTAGGAAAGCTGCCGGGGGCCGGGGCAACATCCTGTGCTGGTGCAGTCTTGCCCACGACCGTCGATTGTCAATCGACCCTCGACTTCGATCAGACCCGTTCGATGCCCTCCAGGGGATACGACGGTGGGGGGGCCGCCTGATCGGCGGTGCAGGTGAGCATGCGGGCGGAGGGACCGTGCCCGAGGGCGACGCGGACGGCGAAACGCCCGTCCCGGGCGGCGAAGACGACCTCGACGACGCCCCCGTCGCCGGTCCGCCGCTCCACCACCGCCAGATCGTCCAGGCCGACCAGCCCGGTGGCCCGGCGCAGGTGGTACTCGGCAGCCTGCACCACGAACGGGTCCCCCGCCCGCCCCCGGTAGTGGTCGAGGTCGATCTCACCCCGTTGGTAGGCAGCCACGACATCCCCCCCGACGACGGGATCCACCCTTCCGAAGTAGAGACCATGGGGGAAGCACACCAGGTTGCCGGCGAAGCGCTCGCCGCCGAAGTGCGACGACTCCCACACCCGGTCGCCGATCTCGTCCGAGGCGCCGAGAGCCCGGGCCAGGGGTCGGCCGAGGCGACCGCAGCACGGATCGTGGCGGCTGTGGGTGCACACGAGGTAGAGGGGCCCGGTCCACGGTTCGGCCCACCCCCCGGGCTGGCGCTCCCCCGCGGCCAGCGACGCGAGGTCGACGCCGGTGACCTCGGCCACGTCGTCGAGCAGGCGGTGCTCGATCCACGGCGCCCGGCCCCGGGAGTGGACGAGGAAGAGGTTGCGCCCCTGCACCTCGGCATCGGTGCCCGCACCGGGACGCCGCAGGAGCAGCACCCGCACGCCGGTGCGGCGTGAACCGACCTCGAGGTGGCGGACGACCTGGGGCGGCAGGCCGCTCTGCCCGACGGCATCGCTCGGCCACGTCGTCGGCTGCTCGAGCAGCAGCCAGCTCCCCACCACCGAGGCGGTGCCGTAGAGCGGCTCGTCGTCGGCCGCCGACTCCGAGGCGCACTGCACCACGTCAGCCACCGACCACCTCCAGCAGGCCTTCCCTGACCAGTCGCCGGCCCAGAACCACCCGGCTGGGCCCATCCAGATGGTCGACCAGGTCGCCGACCCGGACGCCGTCGGCGCCGCCGCCCACGAGAACCCGCACGACCGCCTCGAGCTCGACCGGGAGCCTCACCACACGGTCGCCCAGCACGAGCTCCAGCCGGCCCTCGCCCACCTCCACCACGCAGACCGCGCCCGGCCGTCTCCGGAGCACCGTGGAGTCGTCGATGCCATCCAGCAGCGCCAACTGGCCGAGCTGGCCATCGAGGGAGGGGGTCCGTCCAGCCCAGAAGCGGCGGGCGACGGCGTCCGCCACCGCCCCCGCGTCGACCTTCTCCAGCCAGTCCCGTAACCGGTCGAGGTGCTCGGACACCGCCGTCGTGAGGTCGCCCCGAGCGGCCGAGTCGTCGCCGGCCCACCCCGGCGCCAGGGCCCGACGGAAGTCGACCTGATCGTCGATCCCGTCCACCGCGGCCCGCAGGACCTCAGCCCAGGTGGTGGTCACGACGCCGATGGTGAGGTGACCGGAGATGCCGTCCTGGGCCCGGGCCGAGTG
>Ga0136617_10001224_pt1 | contig 22610 bp, 21 predicted proteins | sample AntDrymUQ3222106_2_FD_129672 | JGI IMG/M metagenome (GOLD analysis project Ga0136617, IMG submission 129672) | Polar desert sand microbial communities from Dry Valleys, Antarctica - metaG UQ322 (21.06) | ecosystem: Environmental > Terrestrial > Soil > Desert | place: Antarctica: Dry Valley...
AAGCCGTCGGCATCTCCTTTGACGCTCTCGTGGAACGGATTCTCGAGCTGGCGCTCGACTCCGCCGTTGCCTGAAGCCTCGCGGTCAGGCTGGCCACTCCTCCAACGTCACCATCCAGACGTGACCGTCGGGGTCGGCGAAGACTCCTGCGTAGCCCCAGGGCTTGCGGTCAGAGTCTTGAGTACTGAGTACTGACCGAGCCGCCTGGAAGAACTCATCGGCCCGTCGCGGCTACTTCTCGTCTTCCTCTTCTTCCTCTTCCTCGTCTTCTTCTTCTTCGCTCGCGAAGTCCTCGGGCGTGACGTTGTCGAGGAAGTCCTTGAACTTCTCGACGACCTCCTCGGTGTCCTCGACCTCGTGCTCGAACTCGATCGCCGACTCGGAGATCACGTCCTCCGCGGCGAAGATGGGAGCGCCGGTGCGCACGGCCAGGGCGAGGGCGTCGGACGGTCGCGAGTCGATCGGGATCTCGCGGCCGTTGAGCTGCAGGGTCACCTTGGCGTAGAAGGTGTTCTCGCGCAGCTCGGTCACCGAGACGCGGCTGCACGAGACGTCGAGCTCGGACAGCATCTCGCTTATCAGGTCGTGGGTCATCGGGCGCGGCGTGTTGGCGCCCTGCAGCTTCATCAGGATCGCCGCCGCCTCCGGGTGACCGATCCAGATGGGGAGGAACTTGTTGCCGTCGCGAGTCTTCAGCAACACGATCGGCTGCTTGCCGACCATGTCGAAGCTGACCCCGTAGATGACCATTTCCTGCATGAGATGGGCGATCCTGGACTCGAACCAGGGACCTCGTCCTTATCAGAGACGCGCTCTAACCGGCTGAGCTAATCGCCCTCGCGTCCGAGCTTATCGACCGCACAGGGGGCGATTGTAGCGCTGCCTAAGCCGCTCGCCGGGCGCTTTGAGCGAGGATCGAACGGGCCATCTCGATAGCTTCGGCGGGAGTGGCGAAGGCGAGCTCGACCACGCAGCGTTCGCCCTTGGAGCGCGCCCTCACCTCGCGGCCCAGCGCCGCCGAGAGCGCGTCCTCGGCCGCCGCCAAGGCCTCGGCGAGATCGGGATGGACAACCCTCGGCCGCGGGAGGTCGGGCTCGCCGTGGCCCTCGGCCTCGCGGGCCCGCCGCTCGGTTTCGCGCACCGACCAGGCGCCGTCGCGGGCATCGAAGCCGAGCGACCGCCGCGCGGCGTGGTCCTTGCAGAGCAGGATGGCCCGGCCGTGACCCTCGCTGAGCTCTCCGTGCTCGATCAGCTCGAGGGTCTCCTCGGGCAGGTCGAGCAGCCGGACCAGGTTGGAGATGGCCACCCGGCTGCGCCCCACGCGGCGTCCGACCTCCTCCTTGGTGAGACCGAGATCGTCCACCAGCATCGCGCAGGCGCGGGCCTCCTCGACCGCGTTGAGGTCCTGGCGGGCCATGTTCTCGGCTAGCGCCAGGTCGAGGCGCTCCCAGTCGTCGGTGTCGCGCACGACCGCGGGAATCGACTCGAGCTCGGCGATACGCGCTGCCCGCAACCGGCGCTCGCCGGCCACCAGCTCGTAGCGGCCTCCGGCCAGTGGAGTGACGACGATCGGCTGCAGCACCCCGCGCACACGGATGGATTCCGCGAGCTCCTCGAGCTTGCCCTCGTCGAAGGAGTGGCGCGGCTGGCGTGGGTTGGGGCCGATCAAATCGACCGGGATCTCGCGCAGGCCATCCTCCCGGCCGGAGCGCGGGAGGATCGCGGAGAGCCCGCGCCCCATGCCGCGGTGGTCTTCAGCCACGGGCCGCCACCTCCTTGGCCAGCTTCAGGTAGGCGGCGCTGCCGGCGCTGTGCGGCGCGTGCTGGAGAATCGGCAGGCCGAAGCTCGGGGCCTCCCCCAAGCGCACGTTACGGGGCACCACCGTCTCGAACACCAGCTCGGGAAAATGCTCGCGCACCTCGCGCTCCACGTCACGCGCGAGACGGGTGCGCCCGTCGTGCATCGTGAGAATCATTCCGGCCACGGTCAGCCGCGGGTTGAGCTCGCGCTGTATGAGCGAGAGGGTGTCGAGCAGCTGGGCCAAGCCCTCGAGAGCGAAGTACTCCGTCTGCACGGGCACGATCACCTTGTCGGCGGCAACCAGGGCATTCACGGTCAGCGGCCCCAGGGAGGGAGGGCAGTCGAACAGCGTGAACAGGTAGCGCTCCCTGACCGAGCCAAGCCGGCTGCGCAGGATGCCCTCCGAACCCGCGATCCGCGGCAACTCGACGTTGGCGCCGGCCAGCTCGGGGGTGGAGGGCACGATGTCGAGGTGCTCGACGCCGGTCGCGCGCGCCGCCTCGGTCAGCATCACGCTGCCGGAAAGGCACTCGTACACGTTGGGGGCGGCATCCTTGGGCAACCCGAGCGCAACGGTGGCGTTGCACTGCGGGTCGAGGTCGACCAGCAGCGTCGGATACCCCGCGTCGGCGATCGAGGCTCCGAGGTTGACGGTGGTGGTGGTCTTGCCCACCCCACCCTTCTGGTTGGCGACTGCGAGTACGGTGCCCACGAGGCTCAAGCTACGGTTGGGGCCGGTCGGAAGGCCACCTTCCATCGGTTCGCCACCGAACCGGAGATTCCTTCTTGCTGTCCTGCTTTGTGGGGCCTATGCACCCAAAAGTCAGGACAGCTCACCCAGCGGGCGCTTCACCGCCATGCCAGGCCGGCGCGGAAAACGTCCCGGCGTCGGCGCAGTCTTGCGAAACACGCACAGATGGCGATCGCGAGCGCCCTCGAACGGCTCGACCCGCCGCACCTCCTCGAGCCTCATCCCCAACTCGGCCGCCGCCACCCTCCCCAGCTGCTTTTCCTCTTCGCCCACCGCGCCCTTCCAGGCCACCAAGGCACCAGAAAGGCGGAGCAACGGCGCCGCGTACTCCACCAACACGGGCAACGATGCAACCGCCCGTGCCGTGACCGCGTCGTAGGCCTCGCGCCCGCCTCCCAGTGCCGGCAGGACCGCCGCCCACTCCTCGGCCCGCGCCTTCACGCTGCGGGCGTTGTCCACCTTGGCCGCCTGAATCAGCCGGTCGATCACCGCCGCCTTGCGACCGGCCGACTCGATCAGGTCGACCTTCGCGCCGGGCAGCGCGATCGCCAGCGGCAATCCCGGGAAGCCCGCGCCCGCCCCGACGTCGGCGATGCGCCTCGCGCGCGCGAGATCGTCCACCTCGAGCCCGCTCAAGCTGTCCGCCAGATGAGTCTCGCGGGCCCGCGCGGGGTCGCTCACCGTTGTATGGGGATCGGGCTCGGCGGCGAGCGCCTCGAGAAGGAGCTCGTAGCGTGGATCCGACAGATTCGTTTCCCGTGAAACGCTCAGGCGGCGTTACTCAGACTCGCGAGGCGCCTGCCCCGGGCTCACCACGAGCCGGCGGTCGGGCTCGTCGCCCTCCGAGTGGGTCTCCACGTCGGATCGCTCGCTGAGGTAGGTGTGCACGATCTTGCGCTCCGGGGCCCGCATGGGCTCGAGCTCTACCGCACGCTCGTAACGCAGGGCCTCCGCTGCCGCCCGGTCGGCCATTCGGTGCAGCGCGGCCTCCCGGCGCTCGCGGTAGCCCGCGGCGTCCACGGTGACCTGCTTGCGCGTCTGCTCGCCGCGAAAGGCGGCCCGGAAAGCGAGATGCTGAACGGCGTCGATGGTCGCGCCGTGCTTGCCGATGAGCAGGCCCAGCTCGTCCCCGTTCACCGTCGCGCGAATCTCGTCGGCGCTCTCCTCGATGTCGATGGTCGCCCGCAGGCCCACGGCGTGCACGATCCGGCCCACCACCGCCCGTACCCGCTCGGCAGGCTCCTCGGGGATGACCTCCGCGGCCTCGCGCCAGGCGTCCTCGTCGACCTCGGCACGGACCCGCGCCGCAGCTCCCTCGGGCTGCTCGACGACTTCGAAGCTCACGCACTCGGCGGTGATGCCGGGAAAGCGCGGCTCGAGCTCCTTCATCGCCGCCCACTTTGCCGCCCCCAGGCTCTCGCCCGCGCCGTCGGCGGACAGGTCGGCGTCGCGGACCTCGTCGCTCATCGCCGTCGCCCGGAACGCTTCTTCTTCTTGCGCGGGGAGGGCGGGGGCTTCGCCGGACCGCCGTTGCCGCCGGCGCTGGTAGCCGCCTTATCGGAATCGGACCCGCGAGCCTTGGCCTTTCCATCGCCCTTGGCCTTTCCATCGCCCTTGGCCTTCCCATCGCCCTTGGCCTTCCCATCGCCCTTGGCCTTGCCATCGCCCTTGGCCTTGCCGTCAGTCAGGCTCATCGCGCCCGCAGCCTTGGCCGCCGCCGGCTTGCCCCTCGCCGCGGCAGGCTCGTCGTCCGCCGCGGCCGCGGCAGGCTCTGGCTTGGGGTAGAGCTTCTTGACCAGCAGCTGCTGACCGATCGTCCAGACGTTTGTGGTGATCCAGTAGACGATCAGGCCCGCTTCGAAATTGACTATGAAGATCACGAACACGAAGGGCAGCGCGAGCATGATGCGGCGCTGCGTCGGGTCGGCGCTGATGGCCGTGACCAGGCTGGCCGCCAGCTGGGTCCCGACGTAGAGCACGATCAGCACACCGAGAAGCACCGGCTCCGTGACGCTCTGGTCGAGGCGATCGATGAAGAAGAAGCCCGGGTTGTCGGCGATGTCGGCCTTGAACTCGGGCGAGCGCAGCAGCTGGAAGAGCGCGATGAAGAACGGGATCTGCAGCACCAGCGGCAGGCACGAGCCGAGTGGATTGACCTTCTCGCGCTGGTAGAAGGCCATGACTTCCTGGTTCATGCGCTGCTTGTCGCCCTTATAGCGCTCCTGGATCTTCTTGATTTCGGGCTGGAAGGTCTGCAGCCGCTGCATCGACTTCACGCCCTTGAAGGTGAGCGGCAGAATGAGGATGCGGACCGTGAAGGTCAGGAGGATGATCGACCAACCCCACGACCCGTCGAAGTTGCCGATCAGGTCGTGCCAGAACTCGAGCGTCCACTGACACGCGTCCGTGATCGGCTGGATCGGGTTGAAGGCGATGGGCATGAGTTAGGCCTGGGGCTCCGGGCGTTGGCGGAAAAGCTTCTGGTCCTCCACGAAGTCGACTCCGCCATGGCTCCAGGGGTTGCAGCGCAACAGGCGCCAGGCAGCGAGCACGACCCCGCGCAGAACACCGTAGCGACGCACAGCCCCCACGGCGTACTGAGAGCATGAGGGATGGTACTTACAGCGGGCGGGCAGAGCGGGCGAGATCACCCGCTGGTAGAGGCGGACGGGGGCGATCAGGACGGTGCGCATGGTGCTCATTAGTCCTCCCGCCGCGCTCGCGCCAGTCCCGCATCGCTGAGGATGGCGCGCAGTGCCTCTTCCACGGCACGCTCGCCGCCCGCCTGGGCCAGCTCGGCGGCGGCGGGACGGGCGACGATCACGAAATCGTGGCCGGGCTGCAGTTCGTCCGCGCCGGCCCAGAAGGCCTCCCGCAACAGGCGCTTCATTCGGTTGCGCTCCACCGCGCCGCCAAGCTTGCGTCCGACCGAGATGCCCAGCCGAGGGTCGCGTTCCTCGTCCGCGCGCGGGAAGGCGTAGACCACCAGGTGTCTGCTCGCGTGCGAGCGCCCCTCGCGGTACACGCGCTCGAACTCTCCACTGCGCGACAGGCGACGGCGCTTGCGGCGCGGGCGCTCAGCCATCGGACCTACGGTGCGAGCCGCTTGCGACCCTTGTGCCGGCGGCGCTTCAGCACCTCACGTCCGGCGCGCGTCTGCATGCGCGCGCGGAACCCGTGGGTTCGGGCGCGCTTGCGCTTCTTGGGCTGGTAGGTGCGCTTCATCAGGCGGCTGCTTCGGCGATCGCTGCGGTGATCGAGGGTACACGACGAGCGCCGGTCCGCCGCGCAGCGAGCCCCGCCGGGGCCCTCAGCAGCTTTTCCCGCGTGATGCGGGAACGTCACCCCGGTGCGGCGCTGCACCGCAGACCCCGCTGTATCCTCGCCGAGCCGAGGGTAAGTCGTCCAGTCCCTCTCCCCCTAGACCGCGTTTTCTCAAGACCCCCAGGAGGGTCTCGTCCGCCTTTGCCCGCACCTTCCGAAGAGATCTGGAACGACGTCCGCGACGAGCTCCGGCGCGCCACTCCGGAGTTCAAGTACAACATCTGGATCGATCCACTCGAGCTGGCCGGAGTGCGCGACAACACGCTCTACGTCCGGGCGCCCGAGCACATTCGCACGTCGGTGACCGAGCGCTACCTGCCGCTTCTGCGCCGCGCGGCCGTGGCCCGTTTCGACCCCCGGGCGACCGTCGAGATCGTCGGACCGGGGTGGGTTGACGACGGCAGGTCAGCCGACGGACCGGTGCCGGCTGACGCCAGGGGCACGCAACCGGATGCCGTCGAAAGCTGCCTCAACCCCAAGTACACCTTCGAGCAGTTCGTCATCGGCGAGGGAAACCACTTCGCCCACGCGGCGGCGCTGGCCGTGGCCGAGCTGCCGGCCCAGGCCTACAACCCACTCTTCCTACACGGCGCACCGGGATTGGGCAAGACCCACCTCCTACACGCCATCGGCAACTACGTGGGGCGCTTTGGCTCTGGGCTACGCGTGCGTTACGCCACCGTGGAGGAGTTCACAACCGAGTTCGTGGACGCGGTGCGCGAGCGCCGCACCGGTGTATTCAAAGACCGCTTTCGCAGTGCGGATGTCGTGCTGATCGACGACGTGCAGTTCCTCGCCGGGCGAACCAAGACACGAGAAGAGTTCTTTCACACCTTCAATGCCCTGCTCGACTCGGGCCGCCAGCTGGTGATGACCTCCGACCGCAGTCCCGATGAGCTTCCGGACCTCGAAACTCGGCTTGCCGAGCGCTTTCGCTCCGGGCTCGTGGTCGAGCTCGAGCACCCGCCCGCCGAAACGCGTCGGGCCATCCTGGCCAAGCGCGCTCACCTCGACGGCGTCGAGGTCTCCGACGAGGTGCTGGCCGAGATCGCCGAACGCGTGAGCAGCAGCGTGCGGGCCCTCGAGGGAGCGCTGATTCGCGTGGTGGCCTACGCCTCACTCAAGGGAGAACCGGCCACCCCCGGCTTGGTTCGTCACGTGTTGAGACGCTTGGGTGAGGACACGGCGCCGACGTCGTGCGGCATCTCGGAGATCATTGACGCGGCGGCGCTCGAGTTCGGCGTGCCCCGTGAGTCGCTCCTGGCCCGAGACCGTCGCCCGACCGTGTCCACCGCGCGCCAGGTCGCCATGTTCCTGGCCCGGGAGCTAACCGACCACAGCCTTCCCGAGATCGGGCGTGGCATCGGAGGGCGAAACCACACCACCGTCCTCCATGCCGTCAATCGGGTGAGCGCCACGATGCGCAGCGACCAGGCTGTTCGCAAGTCGGTCGACAACCTACGCCGGCGCCTCGGCGTAAGGACCTGATGCACTCCACCGCGACGAGTGCCTTCCGGGCCCGCTGCGACAATCCACAGGCCGCTTTCCCATTGGAGAGCCAAATGGCACACGCTGTGCACCTATACACAGCGCCTACAACTTCAAGGTCAGGTAGCAAACGTTGAAGCTCACCGTTTCCCGTGAAACATTCCTCGCCAAGCTCGGCATCGCTGTGCGCGGCGTCTCTACCCGCAGCGCCATCCAGACTCTGGCGGGCGTCTTGATTCGAGTCGACGAGAACCGTGTCGAGCTCGAGGCGACCGACATGGAGCTCGGCGTACGGGTAGCGATCGAGCCGGCGAGGTCGAGTCCCGGCCAAGCCGTTGTTCCGGGTCGCCTACTGCTCGACGTGGTGCGGTCCCTTCCCGCTGAAGAGCTGTCGCTCGAGTACCGAAGCGCCCAGCAGGATGTGGAGGTGGTGTCTGGTTCGGCGCGCTTTCACCTGCGCACCCTGCCGCCCGAGGACTTTCCGAAGCTTCCGCAGGTCCCTACCGAGGGCGTCATTCGGGTTCCCTCTAGGGCGTTCGTCGACACGATCGCCCGAGTGGCCCGCTCCGCATCGCGAGACGAGACCAGGCCGCACCTGACCGGCGTGTTGGTCACCGCCAGCGGCCGCGAGCTGCGCATGGTGGCCACTGACTCCTACCGACTCTCCGTCAAGGAAACGCAGCTCGACGAGGCGCTCGATGGAACGCTCGAGGCGAACGTTCCGGCCCGCACGCTGCAGGAGCTGGGGCGCGTGGCGGGAGCCGGCAGCTCCGAGACGATTGGAGTGGCTGCGCTGGAGAACCAAGTGGTGTTCACAGTCGACGACGTCATGCTCTCCTCTCGCCTGGTCGAGGGCCGCTTTCCCAACTACCAGCAGCTGTTGCCCGAGTCCTACGAACACGAGCTGCGTGTGGGCCGCGGCGAGTTGTTGGAGGTCGTCAGGCGGGTGGGCCTGCTTGCGCAGAAGAACGCCCCGCTGCGACTTCGTTTCTCGGAGGGGACACTCGACGTGTCGGCCCAGACGCCAGACGTGGGCGAGGCCAGCGAATCGCTGCCGATCCCGTTCGCGGGCGAACCGTTGGAGATCGGCTTCAACCCCGAGTTCTTTCGAGATGGCCTGGAGAGCGCGGAGACCGAGGAGCTCACTCTGAAGCTGATCAGCCCCCTGCGACCGGGACTGATCGACTCGGGTGAAGAGGGATCGGGCTTCGTCTACCTCGTGATGCCGATTCGTCTCAACGTGTAGCCATGTTGGCGACGCGGTTGGGGGCCCGCGACTTTCGCAACTACGAGACCCTCGAGCTGCAGCTCGAGGCCGGGTTGACGGTTATTCACGGCCCGAACGGCGCCGGGAAGAGCAACCTGCTCGAGGCGCTCTATTTCGGCTGTACCGGGCGCTCCCCACGAACCTCCAACGAGCGCGAGCTGGTCCGTCGCGGAGCCTCCGTCGCGCGGGTGGAGGTGGACACTCGCGACGAGGACGAAAGTCACCGCATCGAGGTGGGCTTCGAGCCCGGCGAGGCCAAGCGCCTCCGTGTCGACGGCAGCCTTGTGGACAGCCTGTCGACAAGCGAGGTACGCCCGTTGCTCAGCGTCTTTCTGCCTGAGCGGCTCGAGCTTGTGAAGGGACCTCCTTCGGGCCGGAGAGCCCATCTGGACCAAGTGGTTGCGGCGCTCTGGCCGGCCCGGGCCGAGACGCGAGCCGCGTATTCGCGCGCGTTGGCCCAGCGCAACGCTCTTCTGGGGCGTATCCGGGCGCGAAGCGCCGGACCGGCTGCGCTCGACGCCTGGGACGCCGAGCTGGCTCGATCTGGAGTCAAGTTGATGGAGGACCGCGCCGAGGCGGTGGAGGGGCTGCGCCGCCCCTTCGCCGAGCTCTCCGCCCAGCTCGGCCTGCCGGGCCGTGCCGAGCTGCGCTACCGCCCGCGCTCGCCCGCGGTCGAGCCGGCGCAGCTGGTCGCGGAGCTTGCCGAGCGCCGGCAGGCCGATCTCGAGCGCGGCTTCACCGCACACGGGCCACACCGCGACGAGTTGCTGCTGCAGCTCGACGCAGTTGGGCTGCGGGCCTACGGCTCGCAGGGACAACAACGCTCCGCCCTGCTGGCGCTGCTGTTCGCCGAGCGCGAGCTGCTGGGCTCGCGCCGTGGCCGGCCGCCGCTCATGCTGCTCGACGACGTGATGTCCGAGCTCGACTCCCGGCGCCGCGAGCTGCTTGCCGGCCTCTTGCGCTCGGGTGGCCAGGCCGTGGTGACCGCGACGGAGGCCGAGCACGTGCCGGGCGCGACGGAGGCCGAGCTGATCGGCGTGAGCGAGGGTACGGCGGTGCCGGCCGTGCTGGCCCAGGCGTGAGACGGCTTGCTCCCCGACCCATCGCCATCGCGCTGGAGAGGGCGTTGCCCGCAGCCCGTCCTCCTGGCCTGCTGCCCCAGGTCCAGGCCCTCTGGCCCGCGGTGGCGGGAGAGGCGTTGGCCGGCTCGGCGAGTCCTGTCTCGGAACGCGACGGGGTCGTCACGGTGGCCTGCGAGTCGGCTGTCTGGGCTCAAGAGCTCGAGCTGTTGGGGGGCAGCCTGTGTGAGCGTCTGAACGCGCAACTGACCCGGGGCACGGTCGCCCGTTTGCGCTTCGTTGTTCGTTCGGGCCCGAACGGTCGCTGAGAGGCGCGAAAAACGTTGCGATTTGCGGGTGTTTTGTAACGTCCGGAGACGTCCGGAACGGGGGGTAGCCTGTTAGTATTGAGGGCGGTCTTATGTACCGCCCCGGACCGTGAGCGCAGCCGCCACGGGGCCGGGGCTTTTGATGGTGTACGGGCCGCCTAGGCGGCGGCCCTGACGGAAGGCAACACTTGGCAGACACACCGGACAGGGGCAGGTCGACGCCGCAGGGCAACAAGGGCAACGGGAGCTACGGGGCCCAGGACATCACGGTCCTCGAAGGGCTCGAGGCCGTTCGCAAGCGTCCCGGCATGTATATCGGCTCCACCGGGGCGCGCGGCCTGCATCACCTGATCTATGAGGTCATGGACAACTCCGTCGATGAGGCGCTCGCCGGCGAGGCCGATCACGTGGAGATCGCGATCCATCCCGACAACTCGGTCACGGTCACCGACAACGGGCGCGGCATCCCCGTCGACATGCACGAGAAGGAGGGCCGTCCCGCGGCGGAGGTCGTGCTCACCGTGCTCCACGCCGGCGGCAAGTTCGGCGACGGCGGGGGCTACAAGGTCTCGGGCGGCCTGCACGGAGTCGGCGTGTCGGTGGTAAACGCGCTCTCCGAATGGCTGCATCTCACGGTGTGGCGCGACGGCCACGAGTACAAGCAGTCCTACGAGCGCGGAACGCCCATGAACGAGCTGGCCAAGGGCGCCACCACCGACCGGCGCGGCACGAGCATCACCTTTCTGCCCGACCTCGAGATCTTCGAGACGATCGAGTACGACCGCATCGTCCTCGAGCAGCGCTTCCGCGAGATGGCCTTCCTCACCAAGGGCCTGCGCATCGACTTCCGCGACGAGCGCGGCGAGCGCTTCGAGACGACCTTCAAGTACGACGGCGGCATCGTCGACTTCGTCAACTACCTGCACAGCCAGGGCACGCGAGCGCCCCTCCACCAGAAGGTCGTCTACATGGAGGACTCCGGCGACGTCGGCGAGGTCGAGGTCGCCCTGCAGTGGAACGACTCCTACCAGGAGGCTCTGCTGTCCTTCGCCAACAATATAAACACTCACGAGGGCGGCACGCACCTCTCGGGCTTTCGCTCGGCCCTGACCCGCACGATCAACGCGCACGCGCGCCAGAAGGGTGAGCTCAAGGAGAAGGACCCGAACCTCACCGGCGAGGATGTGCGCGAGGGACTTACCGCGATCATCTCGGTGAAGATCGCCGATCCGCAGTTCGAGGGGCAGACCAAGACCAAGCTCGGCAACCCACCCGTCGAGGGCTTCGTGCAGGCGGCGGTCAACAAGGGGCTCGCCGAGTTCCTGGAGGAGAATCCCGGCGAGGCCCGCCGCATCGTGACCAAGTCGGTGTCGGCCGCCCGGGCGCGCGAAGCGGCGCGCAAGGCGCGCGACCTCACGCGGCGCAAGTCTGCGCTCGAGAATTCGACGCTGCCGGGCAAGCTCGCCGACTGCTCGGTGCGCGACCCCGCGCTGGCCGAGATCTTCATCGTCGAGGGCGACTCCGCCGGCGGGTCCGCCAAGCAGGGGCGCGACCGCAACACCCAGGCCATCCTGCCCCTGCGCGGCAAGATCATCAACGCCGAGAAGAACCGCATCGACAAGGTGCTCTCCAACAAGGAGATCCGGGCGCTGATCACGGCGATCGGCACGGGTATCCGTGAGGAGTTCGACATCGAGAAGGCGCGCTACCACAAGTGCGTGATCATGTGCGACGCCGACGTCGATGGGGCGCACATCCGCACCCTGGTGCTCACGTTCATATTCCGTGAGATGCCCGAGCTGATCGAGGCCGGATACGTATACCTCGCCAAGCCGCCGCTCTACAAGATCAAGTCGGGCAAGCGTGACGTCTACATAGAGAAGGAGTCCGAGCTCGAGGAGGTCCTGCTGCGCGACAAGCTCGAGAACATGCAGCTGCGAGACCGCGGCGGGGGGGACTTCAGTTTCACTCACGTGCGCTGGCAGAAGTACGGGCGCCTGCTCAAGCAGTACGAGGGCTGGGCGGCTGCCTTGCGGGCCGAGTACGGCAACGACACGATCACCTTCCTCGAGGAGTCCAACATCCTCGATGAGGGAGCAATCGACCCTCAGGCGGTGATCAGGCTGCTCGAGGGCGACAATCACGAGGCAGAGCCCTACGACACCGAGCTGGTCTCCCAGGACCCCATGGAGCTCGTGGCGCGCGTGGTCGAGAAACAGACGGGCAGCGCTCAGACCTATCGGCTCTCCCGAGCGATGTTCGCCACTCCCGCGTACGCGGGGTTCGTGAAGATCCACAAGGAGCTCGAGGGGCTGGCCGGCACGCCCCCCTTCGACATCGTCCACGGAAAGCGCGAGGCGCGGGCGCTCTCCTTCGAGGAGCTGCGCGCGAAGGTGCTCGAGGTGGCCCGTGACGGCGTGCCCCTCCAGCGCTTCAAGGGTCTCGGCGAGATGAACGCCGACCAGCTCTTCGAGACCACCATGGATCCCGAGCGGCGCACCCTTCAACTCGTCACGGTCGACGATGCGGCCGGCGCTGACCAGGTGTTCTCGATGCTGATGGGGGACGCGGTGGAGCCTCGTAGGGAGTTCATCGAGGCTCACGCCCGCGAAGTCACCAACCTCGATGTCTGAGGCCGCAAACCTGCGCATCCCTGCGTCCTCGGTCGCGGACAGGCGGAGCCTTGTCCGCTCCCTGCGTCCTTGGGCTACTTGGTTTTCGCACCGAATCGAGGTTCGTGGGCGTGAGCTGCGATTTGAGAATGAGGTGATCTGATGTCGATTGACCAACTGACCGGCGGGAACATCGAGCCGCGCGGGCTCGAGGAGGAGATGCGCTCCTCCTACCTCGACTACGCGATGAGCGTGATCGTGGGCCGCGCGCTGCCCGATGTGCGTGACGGCCTCAAGCCCGTCCACCGGCGCGTGCTCTTCTCCATGCATGAGGCCGGGCTGCAGCCCAACCGCCCCTTCCGCAAGGCCTCGCGCGTGGTCGGCGACGTGATGGGCCAGTTCCACCCCCACGGCGACCAAGCGATCTACGACACCCTGGTCCGTCTCGGCCAGGACTTCGCGATGCGCTACCCGCTTGTGGAGCCGCAGGGCAACTTCGGCTCGATCGACAACGATCCGCCGGCGGCCATGCGCTACACCGAAGCGCGCCTCTCGCGCCTGGCCACCGAGATGCTGCGGGACATCGACGCCGACACCGTCGATTTCGGGCCCAACTACGACGAGTCGCGCCAGGAGCCGCTGGTCCTGCCGGCGCGGTTCCCGAACCTGCTGGTCAACGGCGCCTCCGGCATCGCGGTCGGCATGGCCACCAACATTCCGCCGCACAACCTGCGCGAGGCCATCGACGCCACCATCGCCTACATCGACGATCCCCGGATCGATCTGGATGGGCTCATGAAGCACATCAGGGGCCCCGACTTTCCCACCGGCGGCATCATCGTCGGCCACGGCGGCATACGCGAGGCCTACGAGACTGGGCGCGGGCGCGTGGTTGTGCGCGGCAAGGCGCACGTGGAGCCGATGGAGCGCGGCAAGGAACGCATCATCATCACCGAGATGCCCTACCAGGTGTCCAAGGGCGACGGGCGCGACGACGGCTCGGGCCTCATCAAGAGGATCGCCGAGCAGGCGCAGAACGGGCGCATCAAGGAGATCTCCGACCTGCGCGACGAGTCCGACCGCCAGGGCATCCGCCTGGTCGTCGAGCTCAAGCGCGACGTCATCCCCAAGGTCGCGCTCAACAAGCTCTACAAGCACACCCAGCTGCAGACCACCTTCGGCGTGAACATCGTCGCGTTGGTGGACAACGTGCCGCGCACGCTCGGCCTGCTGCCGCTGGTCAAGAACTACGTCGACCACCAGCGCGACGTGATCGTGCGCCGCACCAAGCACGAGCTGCGCGAGCGCGAAGCGCGCCTGCACATCCTCGAGGGCCTGCTCATCGCCATCTCGGACATCGACGCGGTGATCGAGCTCATACGTGCCTCGAGCGATCCCGAGGTGGCCCGCGACGGCCTGATCGAGCGCTTCGAGCTGTCGCGCATCCAGGCTCAGGCGATCCTGGACATGCGCCTCGCCCGGCTCACCGCTCTCGAGGCCGACAAGGTCAGGCAGGAGCATGCCGACATCCTCGAGCGCATCACCGAGCTGCGGTCGATACTCGGCGATGAGGCGCGGGTGATGGGCCTCGTCAAGGAGGAGCTGCTGGAGATCAAGGATCGCTACGGCGACGAGCGGCGCACCCAGATCACCCACTCCGAGGACGAGATCGACATCGAGGACCTGATCGCCGACGAGCAGATGGTCATCTCGATCACCCACTCGGGATACATCAAGCGCCTGCCGCTCACCACCTACCGCCAGCAGAAGCGCGGAGGGGTGGGCGTGATCGGGATGGACACCAAGGAAGACGACTACATCGAGCACCTCTTCGTGTGCTCGTCGCACGACTTCCTGCTGTTCTTCACCAACCGGGGCAAGGTCTACCGCCAGAAGGTCTACGAGCTGCCGGAGTCCCAGCGCACCTCCAAGGGCCGCGCCCTCGTGAACGTGCTGCCCCTGCGCGACGGAGAGCGCGTACAGGCCGTTCTGTCCACGCGTGACTTCCGCGAAGGCAAGTACCTCGTCTTCGCCACCCGCAAGGGCCTGATCAAGAAGACCGAGTTCCTGGCCTACAACACGCCGATCAAGGCCGACGGCATCATCGCCATCAACATCCGCGGCGACGACGAGCTCGTGGCCGTGCGGCGCACGAGTGGCGACGACGACATCATCATCGTCTCCCGCTCCGGCCAGGCGGCGCGCTTCAACGAAACCGCGGCGCGGCCAATGGGTCGTGACACCGGCGGGGTCAGAGGGATGAACGTCTCGCGGGGCGACAACCGCGTTCTGGCCATGGACGTGGTGCGCCCGGACACCGAGCTGCTCGTGGTCACCGACGCCGGCTACGGCAAACGCACGCCGATCGAGGAGTACCCAGTCAAGGGCCGCGGCACGATGGGGGTCAAGACGATCAGCCTGACCGAGCACAAGGGCGGCCTCGCCGGCGCACTGATCGTGCGCGATCACCAAGAGCTCGTGTTCATCTCCCAGAACGGCATGGTGCAGCGCACCGGGGTCAAGGGGATCTCCAAGCAGGGCCGGTCCGCCCAGGGCGTGAGGGTCATGAACCTGCGCGAGGACGACGTGGTGAGCGCCGTGGCCCTGGTGGTGGAGGCTTCGACCGATACGTCGGCTCAGGTCGCCGAAGGCCTCGAGGAGGCGGCGGCCGACGGCTCGACTATTCCGGCGCCCGACGAGGAGGCCGGGGAAGAGCTCGACGAGATCGTGGACGAGGTCGACGACGAGATCGACGACGAGGAGCCGGACGTCCTAGAGGACTAGCCCGGAAGCCACCCCCAGCCGCTGCGTCTGCTTCAATTATGAGACCAGGGAAAGGAGGTGGTCCAAAGTTGAGTGACAGTTCTTGCGGGACCCTGGAGGTGTCCGGCTACTAGATCGGTGCTGGACCCCGTCGCGAAGGCGATCTAGCGGAGTCCAACCCGTACACCGTCGGTGAAGAGGACCGGTAGTGGTCCCTCTGGTCGTAATACTCGAAGCCGACCCAAGTCCAGCAATTCAGCGCGAGGGGCGCCCCCGGCGGGCGCCCCTCGTCTATTCTCGGCTCGGGATGCGCCGACCATTCGCCATGTCCACGGGCTTGCTGACTGCGGCTCTGCTCGCTGCTTCGTCCGCCCCCGCGCAGGCGGCGGTGCGCGAGAAGCTCAACGTTCCCTACGGCAGCGCTGTGAACTTCGTAGGGCAGCAGGAGACGCTGAAGCTCGACCTCTACCGCCCGCCCGAGCGCCGTAAGCCGCGCCCGGTGGTCATCTGGGTGCACGGAGGCGGGTTCACCTTCGGCAGCCGCTCTTTCCTGAAGAACTACGCCGACGCGTTCGCTCAGCGCGGGTACGTCTCCGCGACGATCAGCTACCGGCTTGTTGGCGACCAGCTCGGGCGGGTGGGCTACCTGGCCGCGGCCCGGGCCGCGCAGCACGACGCCCAAGCCGCGGTGCGCTGGTTTCGCCGCCGCGCGGGGCGTCTGAACATCGATCCGCGGCGCATCTTCATCGGGGGTCACTCGGCGGGGGCCTTCACCGCCCTCGAAGTGGCCGTGAGCCGGGAGGATCCCGGTCGCAGTGGCAACCCCGGCTACTCCTCACGGGTTCGTGGGGCGATCGGCTTTTCCGGGAGCCTTCTGGACCCTAAAGGCATCGAGCCCGGCGACGCGCCGATGCTTCTAGTGCACGGCGACGCGGATCCAACCGTGCCCTTTGCCGGCTCGGAGCTGGTCTGCGCGGCGGCCAAGAAGGCCGACGTGAGCTGCACGCTCGTGCCCTTCGCCGGCGGCGACCACTACGTGCCCTACAAGAGCTTCGACTCGGTGGTGGCGATCACCGCGGACTGGATACGCGACCGCCTCTAGGGCGTCGTCCGGGTGCCAGCGCCCGGCGGGTCCGCAGGGTCGTCCTCCAGCGACTCGACCCGGCCCTCGAGGTCGTCGAACGAAGTGGTGAGCTCCTCGAGCCCATCCGCGGTCCGGCCGTCTGCGCCCTCGGCTCGCTTCAGCCGGTTGTCGAGGTCGGCCACGTCATCGGCGCTCGCAAGCACGCCCATCCGGCGCTCCAGGCGGTCGAGGCGCCCTTCGAGCTGCCGCTGAGCCGTGGCGATCTGATCGGTTGTGCGCGCGTTCTGGCGCCCGGCCGCACTGTTGTCGTCCCGTGCGTTGGTGGCGGTGATAAGAGCAATCACCGCGATTGCGGTGGCCGCCGTGGCCCAGACCGCTGCCACCAGCAGCCAGCGCCGCAGGCCGCGCAGGTCGCCGGCCCGGGCGGGACGGTCTTCCACTACCCGGTCACCAGGTAGCGCTCCCACGCGGCTGGGATGGTCGGCGTGGCCACGTGTATGAAGATGGTGGCCGAGGGTGCCTTCGGCGCCTGGGCCGGCACCATGTTGGCCTGTCGGGGCAGCCGGTCGCCCTTGCGGCGATTGCAGGGCGCGCAGCAGGTAACGATGTTGTCCCAGCTCGACCCGCCACCCTTCGAGCGGGGAATCACGTGGTCCACGGTCAGGTTGCCGCGTTCGTGGCCGCAGTACTGGCACGTCCAGCGGTCGCGGGCGAACACCGCTCGGCGTGTGATCTTGCGGCGGTGCGCATCACGGGGAATACGAACGTAGGTGAGCAGGCGGATGACCACGGGACGCGCGAGCGTGAAGCTTTCGGCGCGCAGGGCCCAGTCGCCCTCTTCCAAGATCTCCGCGCGGTTCTTGAGGATCAGAATGGCTGCGCGGCGGACAGTGCAGACGTTGATGGGCTCGTAACTTGCGTTGAGCACGAGCACCCGGCCGGAGGAGCCAGAGCGCTGCGCGGGCCGGCCGGCCCCGTGCAGCGCGAGCGCAGGGCCTGGTTCCGAGTCACCGGCCTCGGCCGCGAGGATCCGTTCCGTGCGCAGTCTCACGGTCGGGTTGAGTGTAGCCGGAGGCGGGGTTGAGAATCGTGTACGAGCCGATAACGCGCAGCGCCTCCGTGTGCCCCCCCAGCGCGTCGAGTGCATCACTCACCGAGCGCTCGGTGCTCCCGCCTTCGAGGTCTACGAAGAACATGTAGTGGCCCAAGGCGGTGCGACGGGGACGCGACTCGATGCGCGTCAGGTTCACGCCGCGCTCAGATAGCTCGCTCAGGCACGCAACCAGCCACCCGGGTGATTGGTCGCCTCCCCCCCAGAAGACCACCGAGGTCTTGGCGGCCTCCTCGGCGGTCGAGCGCTCGCGGGCCAGCCACACGAAACGCGTGACGTTGGCGGGCCCGTCCTCGACGTTGGACTCGAGCACGCGGCAGCCGTAGAGCTCTGCAGCGAGCCGAGAGCCGAGCGCGACCTCTGGCCCGCTCGAGTCTCGGATCGACAGCACGGCGTCTGCGGTGGAGGGGGCCACGACGCGCTCGGCCTCGGGCAACCGCTCGCGCAGGAAGCGCGAGCACTGTGCGGTGGCCTGGGGGTGGGAGACCACTCGGGTCACCTGCGACAGCTCGAGATCTCTCGCGGCGACCACGCAGTGGTGAATCGGGTGCACCACCTCGGCCACGATGTGAACGTCGCCGGCTTCGAGGGCAAGGGTGTCGAGGGTGACCGCGACCGCGCCCTCCAGGGCGTTCTCGATCGGCACCACCGCACGGTCGACAGAGCCCTCGTGTACAGCCATCACGGCGTCGTAGATCGTCGGGTGAGGCACCTCTTCCACTCCCGGCGGCGCCGAGGCGCGGAGGGCCTCCTCGCTATAGGTGCCGGGCGGGCCGAGGTAGGCGACCCGCATCAGCGCACGGCGGACGCGCGCCGCGCTTCTGCCTGCACCGGCCGCGCACCGGCCATCGCCGTTTCGATGGCCTCCTGCTCCTCGGGTGAGAGCGCGAGGTCCGACTCTCCGCGGCGCACCTGCTTGACGTACACGCGCGCCTGGTCTCGATTGAGGATCGAGGAGACGACTACACCGGTCCGGTGACGGTCGAGCAGCGCGAGCGAGCTCGACTGGTGGCCCGAGGCCTCGCCCCAGGCGTCGTAGCGCACGAGCGACGTATAGGCGACGCAGCCGTCGATGCGGGCTTCGGCGGCGCCCATGCGCTCTTCGAGACGCCCGCCGGTCTCCTCGACCCAGTCGCGCAGCTGGACGAAGGCTTCCTGCAGCGCCGCCGCGTGGGCCACGAGGTCGCGCTCGGTGTCGCCCAGCACCGTTCGCTGGGCGGCGCGCAGGCGCCGCAGCTTGACCGCAAGCACGATCGCCCACGCGAGGGCAACGAGAGCGAGGGCCGCCGCCCCCAGAGCGACGATCCCCGTTGTGGTGGTCAGCTCGCCCACGCGCCGAGGTTACTGAGCGGGCGCTCAGCGGGTGAAGATGACCGAGAACTCCTGGATGTTGTTGTCGGTCTTCTCTTCGCCCGGCACCGGCTCCACCTCAACGGTGATGGGAACGCTCTGCCCGGTGGGCGGCTGCTCGGTGAGCGGAATGGTCACGCCCAGCATCTCGCCGGCGGCGATGGTGTCGATCGGATCTTCCTGCACGTTCGCATCGTCGCCCTGGCCCACGGTCACGGTCACCTTCACGTCGTTCTCGGTGTTCTCACCCTGGTTTTGCACCTGCACGTCAAAGGCGAGGTCCTCGGTCAGCTGCACGGACGCGGAGGCGCCCGGGGTGAGGGCCGTATCGCCCAGAGACACGGACGCGATGCCGTTTCCGTGCAAACCGGGGGCTGCTTCGCCGTCGGTGCCGGCCTCGCCGGACTTGAGCCCATTCACCCGATCGGCGATGAAGGCGGCGTCGAGCCACTCCACGTCAGGCAGGAACCCTTCCGTCGGAAGCCGAGGCTCTCTGAGCTTTTCGGCTTCCAGAGCCGCTCGCAGTTGGGGCCGGAAGCGAACGGAGTCGAGCGTGTCGCTGGCCAGAAAGATCTGCATCGCGTCGTCGAGCCGATCGGTTCCCTGGCGGCGGTCCTGGTCGCCGAGCGCCTGCGGCAGGGAGTCGCGCACGACCCTCAGGCCATCCCGGCGCAGCTCGAGCACCTCGAGCAGGTCGGCCTGAGCGTCCGCCACCTCATCGGGCACATCCAGGTCGCCGGCCCGCTCCACGAGGCTGCCGGCCTCGACCGAATACGCGTTGAGCGCGGTGGTGATGTTCACCACCTGGTCGCTGCCGCCCGCGCTTTGCAGCAGGTCGAACAGCTGGACGCCGCCATCCTTGGACTCCTGCAGCAGCGCAGCGGAGTCGGTGGCGTAGCTCTCCAGAGCGCTGTTGGCCCGCGAGTTCAGGCAGCCGCGCACGCCGAAGATCAGCAGGAGCGCAAGCACGCCCAGCCCCACCCCGGCGATCACTCGCCGCATCACCAGCGTCTGGCGATCGGTTGACGGCCCGCCGGGCGGACGACGTCGTGAGCGTGCGGGCTCGTCCGGTTCGTCGAGGAAGGACAGCAGCAGATTCCTCTCCTGGCGCCGGTGGGGCGCCTGCCAAGGTTGATGAGAGTATGAACGGCGGGCAGGACGCGCTCGTCATAACCCGAAAACCGGAACCTGAGATGAAACGTCCCGAGACCAGCCTCACGGAGGAGCCGGGCACCCTACCCCTGGGTGGGTCGGACCCTACCGAAGCGCTGCCCGGAGCCTCCGGGCCACGCGTGGTGCTCGGACGCTACCGCCTCGAGCGTCGCCTGGGAGCGGGCGGTTTCGGCGTGGTCTGGCTGGCCTGGGACGAGAAGCTCGAGCGCGAGGTGGCGGTCAAGGCGATTCCCCTCGAGCACGGCGGCGAGGGGCGGGTGGAGCGCGAGGCGCGCGCCGCGGCGCGGCTCAACCATCCCGGCATCGTCGCGATTTACGAGCTGGCCTCAGATGCTCACGACGTCTACCTGGTCTCGGAGCTCGTTCGGGGGCGAACCCTGGGTGAGCTGCTGCGCGCCCGGGCACTTGCCGACCGCGATGTGGCCCGCATCGGCATGGCGCTCTGCGAGGCCCTGCACCACGCGCACGAGCGCGGGGTCATCCATCGCGACGTCAAGCCCGCCAACGTCATGGTCTTGGCCGAGCCCGCGGCGGGGGCCGGCTTTGCCAAGCTGGCCGACTTCGGCGTGGCTCACGTGGTCAGCCACGATCCGCTCACTCGCACCGGCGACGTGGTGGGGACACTCGCCTACATGGCTCCCGAGCAGGCCGAGGGGGAGCCGGTCACGCCGGCCTGCGACGTCTACTCGCTTGCGCTGACGCTCTACGAGGCCTGGACGGGCACGAACCCCGTTCGCGCGGATGGTCCCGCGGCCACCGTCCGTCGCCTTGGCCGGCCCCTTCCTTCTCTGGCCGACCAGCGCCGCGACCTCCCGCTCGAGCTCTGCGACGCGATCGACCACGCCCTGGAAGTGGACCCTACCCGCCGGCCCAGCCCCGCGCTGCTGCGATCGGAGCTGGAGGGCGCCGTGCCCGCGCTCGACGACCAGGGCGGCCTCGTCGAACCCGAGACGCTGCGCCGCGTCGGCCTTCCGAGCACTGAGGGCAGGCGAACCGCGTTGACGCGGGCGTTGTTCGGCCGCCCGCCGGCACGCGCGGACGAGCCCGGCGCCGAGCCGCTCCCGGGTGTGCTGGGGCGCCGCGCCGCGCCGGGGACGCGGGAGCCGGTGAGCCACGGGTTCGCCGGCCGTGTCGGAGCCGGGCTGCTCGCCGGTGGAGTCGTGCTCGGGCTGCTCGAGACCCTCGGCCGCGACCCGTCCTTCTCCACTCCGGCGGCGGCCGGTGCCGCCGCGCTGGGCGTGGCCCTCCTGCCGCGCATCGCCTGGCTGCTGGTCGCGGTTGGACTGTGCGTCTGGTTCGTGGCTCCCGGCGCCGACCGCCAGGGGATCGCGCTCGTCGTTGGCGTAGCGGCCCTGCCCATACCCCTTCTGCTCACCAGGGGCAAGCTGCTCTGGTCGGTGCCGGTGCTGGCTCCCCTGCTGGGCACGATCGCGCTGGCGCCGCTGTTCGTAGGCGCGGCCGCGCTCGCTCCGACCCCTTGGCGGCGCGCGGGACTGGCCGCCGCCGGCTTTCTCTGGCTGGCGCTGGGCGAGGTCCTGACCGGGATGAGCCTGCTGTTCGGCGTGCCCGACGGCACACTGCCACGGGCCGACTGGGAGGGTTCGATCAGCGCGGCGGTGTCCGACGCGCTGGCGCCACTCCTGTCCGGCCCCGCTCTCGCGCCGGCGCTGGTGTGGGCCGCGTTCGCCCTGCTGCTTCCGCTGCTCGTTCGCGGCCGCTGGCTGGCCGTCGACCTCTTCGGTGCCCTGCTGTGGGCCTGCGGGCTGGTCGCGGCACACGTCGCGCTCGGAGACCTCCTGGCCACGACCACGGCGCTCGACGCGGCGCGCGGAGCAGTGGCGGGATCGGCCGGAGCGGCGGTGCTCGTGCTTTCGGTGGCCCAGATGGCCCCGCCCGCCCCGAGCTGGCGAGCGCGACCGGTGAGCACGGCCTAGGAACTACCCTGCTTCGGAGCTGATGAGCGTTCTGCGCAACCTGGAAGCAAAGCTCGGCGGGCTCGTGGAGGGCGCGTTCGGGCGCGCCTTCAAGACGAGCGTGCAGCCGGTGGAGCTGGCCCACAAGCTGGCCAAGGAGATGGAGGACAACCAGATGGTCTCCGTCTCGAGGGTCTACGTGCCCAACCACTACCGCGTCTTTCTCTCGCCCCAGGACCGCGACCAGTTCTCGAGCTACGAGCCGGCCCTGCGCAAGGAGCTCTCGGACTACCTGCTCGAACACGCCCGCCAAGAGCGCCTGGCGCTCACGAGCCGCCCGCAGATCGAGTTCCACACCGACGAGCGGCTGGTGCTCGGCGAGTTCGGTATCCAGGCTCAGCTGCTCGGCGAGCCCGGGGAGGAGGACGCCGGCGCCGTGGAGCAACAGCCCGCGCCGTCGGCTGGCGACTTCGGGCACACGATGGTCTACTCGGCCGATCGTGCGGCGCGGCCGCTCGAGCCCGAGCCCGAGCTCGGACGAAGGCAGGCGCTGCTGGTGACCGAGGGGCGGCGCAACGTGCTCCGC
>Ga0136617_10001225_pt1 | contig 22596 bp, 25 predicted proteins | sample AntDrymUQ3222106_2_FD_129672 | JGI IMG/M metagenome (GOLD analysis project Ga0136617, IMG submission 129672) | Polar desert sand microbial communities from Dry Valleys, Antarctica - metaG UQ322 (21.06) | ecosystem: Environmental > Terrestrial > Soil > Desert | place: Antarctica: Dry Valley...
CTCGCGGCGCTCGGAGCCACCCGGCCCCTTGCGAATACCACCGGTATTCGCTGTGGGACCGCGCGGCCCCGAGCATCCACGATCCGGCACCCAAACCCTGCAACTTGTTTTCGGACGCTCCCTAAGGGGCACGCGGCAGCACCGATCAGGATCGACAGCCGCTCGATCTCGCACAGCGACCGAGCGTGCTGGAGTCCGTCTCGTATGTGCTGTGGGTGCCCCTGGTCCTCTTCGAGCTCTTCGCCTGCGTGCTGGCCATCGTCCTGCCCGCGGGCTCTCTCGTCGACCCGCTCAGCGGGCCAGGCCCTCCGGAGTGGTGCAGCGCCCTCGGCTGGATCGCCCTCGGCTGGAGCGCCCTCGGCTGGATCGCCCTCGGCTGGATCGCCCTCGGCTGGATCGCCCTCGGCTGGATCGCGTTCCTCGGCGTCATCGCTGATCGTCCAGCTGGGTCTCGGTGGCGACGAGCGGTGGCGCTGGTCGGAGGTTGGCGGTTTTGAGGTGGGACATGACGTCCACTACGCGCCGCGGGCCGGCACCTGGGTCGAGGTGTCTGTCGTCATGTGCCTCACGAGCGGCGAGGAGGTCGAGCTGACGGCGCTCGGCTGCGTCCACGAGTTTTCTGGAAGAAGCGCGTGCGGGTGATCGAGGAGCGCGTGGAGACGCTCAACCAGCTGTTGCGAAGCGCCGGGTAGGATGCCGCGCCATGCGGATCGGAATCCTCACCGGCTCGGGCACCTACGCGTTGCCTGGCATCGAGTCAGACGGCGAGCCCGAGCTCGTCGAGACGCGCTACGGCGTCGCCCCGGTCACGCCGGGGCGCTTTGCCGGCGTCGACGTGCTGCACGTCTCGCGCCACCGGCCGGGCCACGAGCTGCTGTCCAGCCAGGTCACCCACCAGGCGAACATCGCGGCGCTCAAGGAGCGCGGCGCCGAGGCGATCCTGTCGGTCACGGTCTGCGGGGCGCTGGACGCGAGCATGTCGCTCGGCAGCCTCGTGGTCTTCGACGACCTGCACTTCCTCACCAACCGCCTGCCCGACGGCGAGATCTGCACGCTCTTCACCGAGCCGGGGGAGAAGGGGCGCGGGCACTGGATCTACGAGCGCCCGTTCTCGCAGCACCTGCGCGAGGCGCTGCTGGCCGGGGCCGAGGAGGCGGGCAACTTCGCGATCGACGGCGGCTGCTACGGTCACGTCGACGGCCCGCGCTTCAACACGAGGACGGAGATCAGGATGCTGCAGAACTGCGGCGTCACCGTAGTCAGCCAGACCGCGGGTCCCGAGACCGTGCTGGCGGGGGAGGCCGAGATCCCCTACGCGCTGCTCGGCTACGCGACCGATTACGCCAACGGCGTCAAGGCCGAGACCACCCCGGTCGAGGAGCTGATCCGCCTGATCGGCGCGAGCGGCGAGACCTTCGCGACCACGCTCGGCGCGGCGGTTCCGAAGATCGAGGCCGACAAGCTCGAACCCGTCGGGACCTTCTTCCGCTTCGACTGAGCGCGGGACGTTCTCGCTCCGCCGCACCGGTAGGGCGCCCACGCGGCCGCGCATGCGCTGCCGGAGCTGAGGAGCCAGGACTTGAACCCGGACTGCGTGGACCAAAACCACGAGTGCTACCGATTACACCACTCCTCAGTAAATCGGCCGTGAGGCCAGTCACAGGGTAACCCGCCTGCCTGCGGCGGCGCAGCCCTCTTCTCCGGCCTCGATGTGAACCTCCGCCCCACGTGAGCGGCGACGCCGGGTGCTCCGGCGTTCGCGTCGCCGCCCCGGAGAACACGGAATCAGCCTCTGGTGCATCCATGACCTGAGGCTCGGGCGCACCGACAAGCACCGGCTGCACTGAGCGGCTCGCCTATCGTTCTGCCCATGCCCGCCCTCACCGCCGTCGTCCTCGCCGCCGGCCAGGGCGCCCGCATGCGCTCCAGGCTGACGAAGATGCTGCACCCGGTCTGCGGGCGGCCGCTCGTGGCCTGGCCGATCGCGGCGGCACTGGCGGCCGGCGCGGACCGGATCGTCGTCGTCGACTCCGCGGCGAACACCCTTCACGGCCGCCTGCCCGACGGCGTGACCACGGTCGTCCAGCCGACGCCGAACGGCACCGGCGGCGCCGTGCTGGCGGCGGCGCCGCAGATCGACGCGGGTGCCACGGTCGTCGTCCTGCCGGGTGACGCTCCGCTGATCACCGCCCAGTCGATCGCCGCGCTCGTCGGGGCGCACGAGCGCGCCGGCGCCGCGGCCACGATGGCCACGATGATGCTCTCTGACCCGGCGGGCTACGGGCGCGTCGTGCGCGACGCCGCCGGCGACGTCGAGGGCGTCGTCGAGACGAAGGCCGCCGGCGACGCCACCCCCGAGCAGCTGCAGATTGACGAGGTCAACAGCTCGATCTTCGCCTTCGACGGCGCCGCGCTGCTCGGGGCCCTGCAAGCGCTGACCGCCGACAACGCCCAGGGCGAGCTCTACCTGCCCGACGTCCTGCCGGCGCTGCGCAGCGGCGGCGCCACCGTCAAGGCGCACGTGCTGGCCGATCCCGACGAGGCGCTCGGGATCAACGACCGCGTGCAGCTCGCCGAGGTGCGCGCGATCGCGCAGCGGCGCATCCATGACGCGCACGGCCGTGCCGGCGTGACGATCGTCGATCCCGGCTCGACGCTGATCGACGTGGGCGTCACGATCGGCGAGGACACCGTGATCGAGCCCAGCTCGTTTCTGCGTGGCACCACGACGATCGGGCGCGGCTGCACCGTCGGGCCGCTCACCACCCTGATCGACGCCAGGCTGCACGACGAGGTCGCGATCCCGTACTCCTACGTCACGCAGGCCGAGATCGAGTCCAAGGCGACGGTCGGGCCGTTCGCCTACCTGCGGCCGGGCACCGTCCTGCGCGAGCGCTCAAAGGCCGGCACGTTCGTCGAGATCAAGAACTCCGACGTCGGCCGCGGCTCGAAGGTCCCGCACCTGTCCTACGTCGGCGACGCCGACATCGGCGAGGACACGAACCTCGGCGCCGCCACGATCACCGCCAACTACGATGGCGTCAACAAGCACCGCACGACGATCGGTGACCGCGTCCACACGAGCGTCGACACGACGCTGATCGCGCCGGTGACGCTCGGCGACGGCTCCTACACGGCGGCGAACTCGGCGATCACGAAGAACGTCCCGCCCGGCGCGCTCGGCGTCGCCCGCGAGCGCCAGACGAACATCGAGGGTTACGCCGACCGCAAGCGCCCGAACGCGCCCTGAAGGAGCCGTCCCGGGTTCCTGCCGGGGCAGGCCGTAAACTCGCTGGCGGATGAGCACGGTGCAGACGCAGCCCGCGCCCTCGACGCGCCTCGAGCTCGGCTACGACAAGAACCTGATGCTGTTCTCGGGGCGCGCGAACCCCGATCTGGCCGCGAGGATCGCCGGCAAGCTCGGCATCAGGCCGGGGCCGGTGACGCTCAAGACGTTCACCAACGGCGAGGTCTACTGCCGCTACGGCGAGTCGATTCGCGGCGCGGACGTCTTCATCGTCCAGCCGATGTGCGCCAATCCGGCAACCGGGATGACGCCCAACGACGCGATCATGGAGCTGCTGCTGATGATCGACGCCGCCGTCGGCGCCAGCGCGCACCGCGTCATCGCCGTCACGCCGTGGTTCGGCTACAGCCGCCAGGACAAGAAGTCCGCGCCGCGCGAGCCGATCTCCGCCCGCCTGATCGCCCGCATGCTCGAGCGCGGCGGCGCCGACCGCGTCCTGACGATGGACCTGCACGCCGGCCAGATCCAGGGCTTCTTCCGCAAGCCCGTGGACCACATGACCGCGCTGTTCATCCTCACGCAGTACATCCGCGACCTCAACCTGCAGGACCTCGTCGTCGTCGCGCCGGACGCGGGCCGCGTCAAGCTCAACAAGAAGTTCGCCTCCAAGCTCGGCGCCGACCTCGCGATCCTCGACAAGGAACGCCCGGCCCAGCAGGTCGCCGAGATCGGCTACGTCATCGGTGACGTGAAGGGCAAGACCGCCGTCATCGTCGACGACATCATCGACACCGCGAGCACGCTGAAGGTCGCCGCCAAGACCGTCCTCGACGAAGGCGCGCGCGCCGTCTACGCCGCGGCGACGCATCCGGTGCTGAGCGGCAACGCCTTCGAGAACCTCGACGCCGCCGGCTTCGAGCAGATCGTCGTCACCGACACGATCCCGCTGCGCGCCGGCGCACCCGACAACATCAAGGTCCTCTCGTGCGCCGACCTGCTGACCGACTCGATTCGCAGCATCTTCAGCGACAGCTCGGTCAGCGACGTCTTCGGCGGCGAGAACCAACTTTTCTAGTCGCTCAGGCAGGGCCCTCCACCGTGTAGAGGTCAGGTTACCTGGGAATGGGCTTCGGTGACCGAAAACGAGCAGCTTCCGCGGCTCGAGACAGCTCGCGGGCTCGCGCGCTCGGGCGCCGCGGCCGCGACCACGCCGGACCGCAACGAATCGCTGCGCGGTCGCATCTCCCATGCGATGGTCGGGATGAAGAAGGACTACTACGGCAAGGGGCCGACCAAGGCGAAGACCTTCATCAACGACGAGTATGTCTTCGTCGTCATGCAGGGCGGCCTCACGCGCAACGAGGAGGTGCTGCTCGCCGCCGGCGAGCGCGACCTCGTGCGCTCCTACCGCCTACGCTTCCAGGAGGCGATGACCGGCACCACCGTCGGCGCGATCGAGGAGATCGTGGGCCGCAAGGTCCTGACCTACCACAGCCAGATGCTGTTCGACCCCGAGCGCGAGATCGAGATCTTCGTGCTCGACTCGCCCCCGGCCTGACCGTTCCAGGAGCGCGTTTGCGCCAGAGGGCGCGCGGGGATCACAGGCCCGGGCTTCGACCCATCGCCCACGGGCGACCCTCGGGGCACCACGACGGACGTGACAAACGCAGGGGCTCAACTGGGCTCGCCGCCGGGGTCACGGTCAGCGCGGATCGACCGATCCGCGCTTCACAGCGTCTTAGGAGAAGCACGGGCAGCTACACCTGCAGGAACCACCCGTACCGGTCGATCCGCCGCGCGTCCCGCGGCGCAGCGCCTGTCCACCGAGACGAAGCACTCGTCGAAGACCAGCGAGCTCTACGCGTTCATCGCCATCGTGCTCGGCATTCTCGCCGCCGCGGCTCTGATCAAGGGCGGAGACTCCGGCGGAACCGACGAGTTCATCGCTCGACAGGCCTGGCTCTACGTGTCGATCGTGACGGCCGCGTACCTCGTCAGCCGCGGCCTCGCCAAGAGCGGCAGCCGTGACCCGTACACCGCGGACATGCACGACAGCGACGGCAACGGCAGCGACCGCCTCTAGCACGTGCTCGTCGGCGGCGGACGGCGCCGCCGCGTAGGCAGGGGCCGGGTGCGCGTCATCGGATGCGCGCCCGGCTGCCTGGTCACATCGCTGCTGCTCTCGCTCGCGTTGACGATCATCCTCAACGTCCTCATCCGGGCGCTGTAGCTCGCCCCCTCGTCCCACGCGGATAACCTCGCCGGGTGGACTCCCTCGCCGTCGCGCTGATGGAGCGCCTGGGCCTCAGCGACGATGAGCTCTGCGCGGTGCTCGCGGTCGATCCGCTGGCGATCATCACGAACGAGCTCGACCACCGGCCCGAGCTGCAGATCCTGCTGGCGCTCACCGCCGAGGCGGCCGATCGCGTCGGCGCGGCGACGCTCAGAAGCTGGCTGCGACGCCGCGGGCCGGGCGGCGTGCCGGCCGATCATCTCACGGCGCGCGACTTCGGCGCCTTCGAGGATGACCTGACCGTGCTCGCGCAGCGCGGCTTCGTGGTGCGCCGGTCGTAGGAGTAGGACCTTCGTCCAGCGCCGGCCCGCCTCGCGCGACGGTCGCGGCGGGCAGCTGGGCCGCCACGCCTGCGGCCCTGAGACGCGTACGCTCCGGTCTCGGGAGCCCGGCGGACCTACTCCTTCTCGGGCCGCTTCTCGCCCGGCCAGATGCCGGTCAACCTCTGAAAACCCTTGGCGCCGCTTCGATTGATGGCCGCCTTGGTGACCGCGAACGTCGCTCCCTGAACCGCCGCGGCGCCGAGTACCTTGCCCCAGGAGGACTCCTCGGTGGTGGGCTTCGGAGGCTCGCGATCGACGAGGTGGCCCCAGACCTGACTGAAGACCTGCCGGGCAAGGATGCCGGCGATGATGCCGATGATGATCCCGAAGGGCTTGTAAAGAAGCTTCATGCTTGCGCAGAGTACCCCCGGCGCGTCACCATGAGTCCGAAATCAAGGAAGGTTTGACATGACCGACGACGCCGACGATCTGCTCCAGCGCGCGCTGACCGACGTCGAAGCCTGCGCGGCCGTCGCCCTCAAGGTCTCCGAGCTTCCGCTCTCCGAGGCGCTGACCGTCATCTTCCACGGCCGGCGCGACCTCGGCACGCTGCAGACCTACGTCACCAACGGCGGCCGTGGGGCCGGCTCGGCGGTCGGCGCCTCCGAGCTGCTGCGCGTCCCGTGCGATCTGGATCTCGCCGACGCGGGGTCCCGTGACGAGGCCGAGGAGCTCTACGCGGCCCAAGCGCGCGCGTTGCGCGACGCGATCGTCGCCGCCGACAACGTGCTCGCCGTCTGGGCGGGGCCGCTCGCCTCGGCGACCGGCGGCGACATCGCCGTCGATCGCTCGATCGATCTCGACGTCAAGCTGCCCGCCCACCGCCTCATGCCGGTCGCGCTCTCGGCGCCGGAGCGGCGCCTGTTCGTCGCCGCCGTCTGCGGCGCGCGGACGCTCGCCGAGGGCCGCCCGCCGCTGGGCATCGTCTGCGCGCAGCAGGATCTCGCGCACGTCTACCAGCTGTCAGACGACCCGCAGAGCTGCCTCGAGGACTTCGAGCAGCGCGCGATCGAGCACGCCCGCCGTACCGCCCGTCGGCTCGACCATCAGGACGCGTCCGTCATGCGCTTCCTCGAGCTCAACGACGACGACTTCCACCGCGCCGGCTGACGCCGGGCCACGGCGCCGGCTGACGCCGGGCCACGGCACCCGCTGATACCAGCCACCACAATGGGCGCCGTGAAGCGCCCGCTCCTCATCGCCGCCGGCGCCATCGCGCTGCTCGGTATCTCGTTTCTCGTCGCGCGCTGGCTCAACAACGACGCCGTCGAGCGCGGCCAGGTCACGAAGCTCCTGGAGGCGCAGATCGCCGGCGACGCGGGCGCGATGCTGCGCCGCCTGGAGGGCTGCGACGACCCCGCCTGCCTGGCGCTCGTGCGCGCCAACGCCGCGCAGCTGCGCGGCGACGGCGAGCTGAAGATCGCGCTGTACCAATCGCAGACCGCGCACACCCTCTCCTCCAGGACACGCTTCACGCGCGTCGTCTGGTTCACCGCAGGGCGGCTGACGACGGTGCAGTGCGTCCTCGTGCGGCGCACGGGCAACGTGTTCGCCGGTATGACCGTTAGCCTCCTGCGCGTCACAGCCCCGATCGGCCGCGAGTCGAGCTGCCCGGCAAACCCGGCGCAGTGAGCACAACTCGCGGCGACAGGCGGTGTTGTGCGCCGACGAATGCACCGCCTGCTCGCACCCACGCTCACGCTCGCACTGCTCGCCGCCGCGGCGTTCGCCGCGCCCGCGCCCGCGCTCGCCGCTGACGGCATCACGCGCGGCACGGTCTACAAGGACGGTCCCGACAACCGCTACCTGCTCGGCGGCGAGTGGCTGTTTCGCCTCGACAACGGCCAGGGCCGAAAGCAGCGCTTCCAGCGCCAGACGACGACCGACGGCTGGACGAAGACCGCCGTGCCCAACACGTGGAACGCCGGCGACAACTCCGTCGCCTCGATGCAGGGCACCGTCGGCTGGTATCGCAAGGACTTCCGTCTCCCGGACCGGCGCGCGCGGATGAACTGGCTCGCGCGCTTCGAGTCGGTCAACTACCGCGCGCAGGTCTGGCTCAACGGCCGCCCGATCGGCCGCAACACCGGCGCCTACCTGCCGTGGGACCTGCGCCTGCCGCGCAGCGCGCTCAAGCGCGGGGAAACCAACCGGCTCGTCGTGCGCGTCGACAATCGCCGCCTGCGCACGGACTTCCCACCCTCCGGCCTGACCGGCTCGGGCGATCCGGCGGGCGGCTGGTGGAACTACGGCGGCCTGCTGCGCGAGGTCTACCTGCAGCGCGTGGACCGCGTCGACATCACGAGCCTCGTGGTGCGTCCCGAGCTGTCCTGCGCGACGTGCGACGCCAGCGTGCTCGCGCGGGTCGTCGTGCGCAACTACGGCGACGCCACGGCGCGCGTGCGCGTCGGCGGCAGCTTCGGCGGCCGCGCGATCAACCTCGGCTCGCGCCGCGTCGGCGCGCGCGACTTCGAGCGCTTCCAGACGCGCATCCGCGTGCCGCGGCCGCGGCTGTGGTCGCCGGTCAGCCCGTACCTCTACGGGGTGCGCTTCACCGTGCGCGCGGGCAACCGGCGCGTGCTGGGCTACACGCTGAAGAGCGGCATACGCTCGATCAAGGTCGCCGACGGGAAGCTGACGCTCAACGGCCGTGCGCTGAACCTGCGCGGCGTCGGCCTGCACGAGGACGACCCGCAGCGCGGCTTTGCGATCGACCGGGCACGCCGCGAGCAGATCGCCGCGCAGGCCAAGGAGCTCGGCGCGACGGTGATCCGCTCGCACTACCCGCTGCACCCGGAGATGCACGAGCTCGCCGACCGCATGGGCCTGCTCGTCTGGTCGGAGATACCGGTCTACGCGATCAAGACGCAGTACCTCAAGCGCGAGACCGTGCGCAAGCTCGCCGCGCGCGAGCTCGAATCCAACATCCTCGCCAACCAGAACCACGCGTCGATCATGCTCTGGTCGATCGGCAACGAGCTGTCGGCGCGGCCCGGTCCCGTGCAGAGCTTCTACATCGAGCACGCCGTGCGCCAGGCGAAGGCGCTGGACCCGTCGCGCCCGGTCGGGCTGGCCGTCGCCGGCTACCCGTCGGCGGGCTGCCGGCCGCAGTACGCGACGCTCGACGTCATCGGCATCAACGAGTACTTCGGCTGGTATCCCGGGCCCAACGGCCAGATCGCCGACCGCGACGCGTTGTCGGGCTACCTGGACTCCGTGCGCGCCTGCTACCCGCATAAGGCGATCTTCGTCTCGGAGTTCGGCGCCGAGGCCAATCGCGACGGCCCGCTCGAGGAGAAGGGCACGTTCCAGTACCAGCAGGACTTCGTGAACTACCACCTCGCCGTGCACGGCTCCAAGCCATGGCTGAGCGGTTCGGTCTACTGGGCGCTGCAGGAGTTTCGCGTGCGCCCGAACTGGGACGGCGGCAACCCGCGGCCCAACCCGCCGGTCCACGAGAAGGGCCTGCTGCGCTTCGACGGCTCCAAGAAGCCGGCCTGGTTTGACGTGCAGCGGCTGTTCGCCGCAACGCCGCAGCTCGGCGCCCAGTAGAAACCGCAGACGGGCCCCGCGCGTCCGCTACCCTCCCCGTCGCCATGGCATCGCAGACGACGAAGCTCCCCATCTCCCCGCGCGAGCCCGAGGGCTCGCGCGCCACGCGCCGCCTGCGCCGCAGCGGCCGCGTCCCCGGCATCCTCTATGGCGGCGACGCCGAGCCGCTGTCCTTCAGCGTCGACGCGCGCGAGCTGCGCCACGCGCTCGCCGCGACCGGCGCCGTGCTCGAGGTCACCGACGGCGGCACCGCCAGCCCGGCGATCCTCAAGAGCGCGCACTACCACCCCGTGCGCGGTGACACGCTGCACGTCGACCTGCTGCGCGTGAACCTCAACGTCGCGATCCACGCGGTCGTGCCGCTCGAGCTGACCGGCGGCGACGACGCGCCGGGCGTCAAGGAGGGCGGCGTGCTCGAGCAGATCACGCGCGAGCTGAACATCGAGGCGCTGCCGACGGTGATCCCCGAGTCGATCTCGCACGACGTCTCCCGCATGGAGATCAACGACACGATCACGCTCGCCGAGCTGTTCGTGCCCGCCGGCATCACGCTGCTCGACGATCCCGAGGAGACGACGATCGCGACGCTCAGCCCGCCGCGCGTGGAGTCCGAGGACGACGAGATCGAGCAGGAGACCGGCGTCGTCGGCGAAGGCGCCCGGCGGGCCGAGGGCTCGGCCGCGGACGCCGACGCGGGCGACGTGGGCGACGCCTCAGACAGCTAGTAGTGAGCCCGGCGACCGTGCGCATCCGCGGTCGCGGCGGACCGAGCGCACCCGTCGACTGGCTCGTCGTCGGCCTCGGCAATCCCGGCGCGGGCTACGCCGCCTCGCCGCACAACATCGGCTTCGAGGTCGCCAACCGGCTCGCCCAGCGCTGGGAGCTGCCGCGCGCGAAGACGAAGTTCGCGGGCCTGCTGACCGAGGGCCGCACCGGTCCCGGTGGACCGCGCGTGGCGGTCCTGCTGCCGCAGACGTACATGAACGAGGCGGGCCGCTCCGTCGGTCCGGCGCGCGGGACGTACAAGCTCGCGCTCGAGCGCGTGCTCGTCATCCACGACGAGATCGACCTGCCGTTCGGCGACGTGCGCGCCCGCGTCGGTGGTGGCCTGGCCGGCCACAACGGGCTGAAGTCGCTGAAGGCCGAACTCGGCTGCGCGGACTTCGCCCGGGTGCGCGTCGGTGTCGGCCGGCCCGACTCGACCGATCCGGAGATCGTCTCCGCGCACGTCCTCGGCGCCTTCCGGCAGTCCCCGGCCGAGGTCGCCGCGCTCGTCGCCGACGCGACCCGCGCGGCCGAGGCGATCGTGCTGGGCGAGCGCGAGCTCTGAGCGCAGGCAGGGACGCGAAGCCTCGACGGCTCGACGGCCGATGACGCATGCCTTGGCGCTGTACTGCCGACGGTCCTCCGGCGAGGAGGCACGACCGTCGGCCTCACGCGGTTACGCTTGGAGCGGATGGATCGGCGCTATGACGTGCTCGAGGACGCCGCTCGGCTCGCCCGCGACTTCGTTGCCTCCCTCGCGGAGCGGCCCGTCGGGGCGACGGCCACCCGCGACGAGCTGCGCGCGCGGCTGCGGCGGCCGCTGACCGATGCGGGTGAGGATCCGCGGATCGTCATCGCCGAGCTCGCCGCCGACGCCGATCCCGGCCTCATCGCCTCCGCCGGACCGCGCTACTTCGGCTTCGTCACCGGCGGCGCGCTGCCCGCGGCCGTCGCCGCCGACTGGCTGACGTCGGCCTGGGACCGGAACGGCGCCGGCGCGGTGATGACGCCGGCGCTCGCGGTCGCCGAGAGCGTCGCGGCGGACTGGGTGCGCGAGCTGCTCGGGCTGTCTCCCTCCAGCGGAGTCGGCTTCATGACCGGCTGTCAGATGGCGCACGTCACGTGCCTGGCCGCGGCCCGCCATGCCGTGCTCGCCGTCGCCGGCTGGAACGTCGGGACCCACGGACTGCAGGGAGCGCCTGCCGTACGCGTCATCGCGGGCGAGCACGCCCACGTCACGATCGGCCGCGCCTGCCGGATCCTCGGCCTCGGCGCCGAGCGCATCCGCGCCGTCCCGGCCGACGACGCCGGGCGGATGATCGCGTCGCAGCTGGAGGCGATCGTGCGCGAGCACGACGGTCCGCAGATCGTGTGCGCGCAGGCCGGTGACGTCAACAGCGGCGCGTGCGATCCGCTCGCTGCGATCATCGCCACCTGTCGCGCGCACGGCGCCTGGTGCCACGTCGACGGCGCGTTCGGCCTGTGGGCGGCGGTCAGCCGCTCGCGCAGCCACCTGGTCGACGGCTTTCGCCAGGCCGACTCGTGGGCGACCGACGGCCACAAGTGGCTCAACGTGCCCTACGACTGCGGGATCGCGATCGTCGCCGACGCCGACAAGCAGCGCGGGGCGATGTCGTCGACCCCCGACTACCTCCCCGCCAACGACGGCGACATCGCGTGGGACGTCGAGGCGACACCCGAGTTCTCGCGCCGCACGCGCGGGGTCCCGCTCTACGCGGCGCTGCGTTCGCTGGGCCGCGCCGGCCTCAGCGACCTCGTCGACGGCTGCTGCGACCTCGCGCAGCGGATCGCCGCGCGGCTGGACGAGGACGACGCCATCGAGATCCTCAACGACGTCGTGCTCAACCAGGTGCTCGTGCGCTTCGCCGACAGCGACGAGGAGGTCACGGACGCGGTCATCGACCGCGTCCAGCGCGGTGGGACGTGCTGGACGGGCGGCAGCCGCTGGCACGGCCGGGCCGTCATGCGGATCTCGGTCAGCGGCTGGCAGACGACGGCCGCCGACGCCGATCGCTCGGCCGACGCGATCCGCGCCGGCGCTGCGGGCCGTGCGTGGGTAGGACAGCGCGCCTGCGACGCCCTCGGCATGCGCATCGGCCCCGAAAACGGCCGATCTACACTGGGTGACGCCCGGCCGCGCCGTCAGCGCGGTCGCTTCGCCTGCCATGTCCCTGCGCCCGCTGCTCTCCCATCTCACCGACGCCGACGACGGCGTGACGCTCGCGCGCGTCGGCGGCGCGGCGTTCGTCTCCACGTCGCTGCGACCCTACGTGCTGGCCGCGCTCGCAGACGAGAACCGCGCGCGGCCGGCGCTGATCGTCGCCGGCGACGACCGTCAGGCGCGCGACCTCGCGGCCGACCTGCGCGCTTGGCTGCTGCCGCGGCCCGTGCGCTTCTACCCGAGCCGCGGCGTCGCCTACGAGTCGCACCTCACGCCGCCGCCGCACCTCGTCGGCCTGCGCGTCGCGGCGCTCGACGCGCTGCTCGAGGATCAGCCGTCCCCGAGCCCGCCGCCGGCCGGCTCCTCCGATGGCAGCCCTCGGCTTGCGGCCGCTGGAAGCGGTCACCGCCACCCGGAGGGAGCGCCCGTCGTCGTCGTCTCGGCGGTCGCGCTGAGCGAGAAGGTGCCCGACCCGGCGCTGCGCCCGCGCTCGTTTCGCCTGCGCGTGGGGGACCTGCTGGACCTCGACGAGTGCATGGCCGAGCTCGTCGCCGCCGGCTACGAGCGCGTCGACCAGGTCTCCGAGCGCGGCCAGTTCGCCGCCCGCGGCGGCCTGCTCGACATCTACCCGGCGACGGAGGATCGCGCCGTGCGCGTCGACATGTTCGACATCGAGATCGAGTCGCTGCGCTGGTTCTCGACCTTCACGCAGCGCTCGCTCGGCGATACGCGGGAGGTCGAGATCGCGCCCGCGGCGGAGCTGGCGGCAGAGCACCGCGAGCTCGCGGAGATGGCCGCCCTGGAGTTCCGAGGAGGGCCGAAGGCCCGGTCGCTGGCGGCCGGACGCCGCCAGTCCCAGTCAGAGGTCGGGGCCGGACGCCCCGACGAGGACTCCTTCCCCGACATCGCCGAGCTGCTGCCCGTCGACCGCTTCCTCGCGTTTCTGGACCTCGCGCCCGCCGCCGCCGTGCTGCTCGCCGCCGAGGAGGAGATCAGGCCCGCGCTGGAGGACCACTGGCAGGACGTCTGCGCCGCCTTCCACGACACCGACGCGCACCGCCTCTACGTCGCCCCCCAGGAGATCCGCGCCGCGCTCGATGCCCGCGCGCATGTGCGTTTGTCCTCCTATGACACCGACCAGCCGCTGCAGTTCCGCGCCCAGGCGCCGGACCTCGCGGCGCGCTCGCTGAAGGAGGCCGAGCCCGAGCTCGAGAAGCTCGTGCGCTCGGGGTACCGCACCGTCGTCACGTGGCCGCAGCGCGGCGAGGGCGAGCGCGCGGCGTACAACCTCGCACGGCTGAAGTCGTCCTGGCTGGGGGAGGGCGACGGCGGCACGGGCTGGGACCACGAGAACCCGCTGCGCTTCGCGCACGTCAACCTGCGCGACGGCTTCATCGCCGCCGGGCTGAAGCTCGCCGTCCTGCCCGAGCACCGGCTGTTTCGCAAGCGGCGCGCACGCAACATCGCCGGCGCGCGGGGGGCTCGTGACGTCGCGGCTCGCCGGCGGGGCGCGCTGCGCTCGTTCGCCGACCTGCGCACGGGCGACATCGTCGTCCACGAGGACCACGGCATCGCGCGCTTCGCGGGCTTTGAGACGAAGACCGTAGCGGGGGTGACGCGCGACTACCTGTACCTCGAGTACCACGGCGACGACCGCGTCTTCGTCCCCTCCGAGCAGCTCGCGAAGATCAGCCGCTACGTCGGCGCCACCGGCGGCGGATCGACGCCGGCGCTGTCCAAGCTCGGCGGCAAGGCGTGGGACCGCCTCAAGGCGCGCGCTCGCCGCGCCGCGCAGGAGCTCGCCGGCGAGCTGATCAACCTCTACGCCGAGCGCCGCCGCCGCACCGGCCTCGCCTTCCCGCCCGACAGCGACTGGCTGCGCACCTTCGAGGCCGCCTTCCCCTACAACGAGACCGCCGACCAGGCCGAGGCGATCGAGCTCGTCAAGACCGACATGGAGTCCGAGCGCCCGATGGACCGGCTGATCTGCGGCGATGTCGGCTTCGGCAAGACGGAGGTCGCGCTGCGCGCCGCCTTCAAGGCCGCCGACGCCGGCAAGCAGGTGCTCATGCTCGTGCCGACGACGATCCTCGCCCAACAGCACTACGGCACGTTCACCGAGCGCCTGAAGGACTACCCCTTCACGATCGCCCACGTCAGCCGCTTCCGCTCGGCGGCCGATCAGAAGAAGGCGATCGAGGGCTTCCAGTCAGGCGCCGTCGACATCCTCATCGGCACTCATCGCGTGCTGTCGCGCGACGTGCGCGCCAAGGAGCTCGGGTTGATCATCGTCGACGAGGAACAGCGCTTCGGCGTCAAGCAGAAGGAGCTGCTGCGCCAGCTCAAGCTGCGCGTCGACGTCATCTCGATGAGCGCCACGCCGATCCCGCGCACGCTGCAGATGTCGCTCGCGGGCCTGCGCGACATCTCGGTCATCAACACCCCGCCGGAGGGCCGCCGGCCGGTCAAGACCTACGTCGGGGAGTACGACGAGGAGCTCGTCAAGCAGGCGCTCGTGCGTGAGCACGCCCGCGGCGGGCAGGCGTTCTTCCTGCACAACCGCGTCGAGACGATCGACGAGACCGCCGAGCGCCTGCGCGGCCTGTGCCCCGCGATCCACTTCGAGGTCGCGCACGGGCAGATGGACGAGCACGAGCTCGAGGACCGGATGATGTCCTTCCTGCGCGGCGAGGCCGACGTACTCGTCTGCACGAGCATCATCGAGTCCGGGATCGACATCCCGCAGGCCAACACGCTGATCGTCGACCGCGCCGACATCTTCGGCCTGTCGCAGCTCTACCAGATCCGCGGCCGCGTCGGCCGCGCCCGCGAGCGCGCCTACGCCTACCTGCTCTACGCCAGCGCGGCGACGCTGACGCCCGAGGCCGCGCACCGGCTCGCCGCGCTGAGCGACTACACCGAGCTCGGCGCGGGCTTCAAGATCGCGATGCGCGACCTCGAGCTGCGCGGCGCCGGCAACCTGCTCGGCGACGAGCAGTCCGGCCACGTCGCCGCCCTCGGCTTCGAGCTGTACATGCAGATGCTCGACGAGGCGGTCGCCGAGGCCGAGCGGGCCGACGGGGGCGAGGGCTACGAGATGCCCGAGCCAGTCCGCCTGGACGTCAACGTCGACGCCTACGTGCCCGCCGACTACATCCCCTACGAGCAGGCGAAGATCGACGTGCACCGGCGCATCGCGGGGGCCGTCGACGTCGCCGACCTCGAGCTGTTGCGCGACGAGCTCGCCGACCGCTTCGGCGACCTGCCCCAGCCGATGGCGAACCTCATCGACCTGCAGCGCGCGCGGATCAAGCTCGGCCAGGCGGGCGCGACGGCGGTCTCCTTCCGCGGCGGACGGCTCGCCGTGACGCCGATCGAGCTCGATTCGGTGCGCGCCAAGCGCGTGCGCGCGGAGATCCCGGGCGCACTGTACGAGTCGGGCAAGAGTCAGCTGTCGCTGCGCGTGCCCGACGACCCCGAGCAGCGCTTCCCGGCCGTCGTGCGAGCCGCCGACGTGCTGTTGGCCGTCACGCGCGAGGCGGCTTGAGCGCCGGTGAACTTCATAAGAAGCTTGTATGAAGCAGTCGCAACCGGCGCAGTGGCGTGCGCGTGTTCGCTAGGATCGCGGCAGTTGTGAGAAGTGCTCTTCGTTCGCTCCCGGCGCTTGGCGCCTTTTTTGTGGTCACGATCGTCCTGGCGGCGTGCGGTGACTCCGTGCCCGGCAACTCCGTTGCCGCCGTCGATGGCGACAACATCACGCGCACGCAGTTCACGCGCTGGCTCGGCATCGCCGCCTCGACGAGCCAGCAGCAGGGCGGCCCCAAGGTCTCCTACGTGCCGCCGGCGTATACCGCCTGCATCGCTACGAAGAAGAAGACCGCGCCCAAGCCGACCAAGGGCCAGCCGCAGCAGACCGACGCGCAGTTCAAGACCCAGTGCAAGCAGGAGTACGACGCTCTGCGTGACCAGGTCATGGAGTTCCTCCTCCTCGCGAAGTGGATCGACGGCGAGGCCGCCGACCAGGGCGTGAAGGTCTCCGCCAAGGAGGCCGACAAGCGCTTCGAGGCGGCCAAGAAGCGGTCGTTCCCGAAGGAGGCCGACTTCCAGAAGTTCCTCAAGGAGTCCGGGATGACGCTCGCCGACGCGAAGTTCCAGATTCGCTTCGACACCATCTACACGAAGCTGCGCGAGAAGGCCGTCAAGGCCGCCGACAAGGTGACCGACAAGGCCGTCGTGGAGTTCTACGAGAAGAACAAGGCGCGCTTCGGGACGCCGGCCACCCGTGACCTGCGCGTGGTCCTCACGAAGGATCAGGCCAAGGCCGCCGAGGCCAAGCGCGCGCTCCAATCCGGCCAGAACTGGACCGCCGTCGCCAAGAAGTACTCGATCGACCAGGCCTCCAAGAACCAGGGCGGATCGCTGCTCGGCATCGCCAAGGGCACGCAGGAGAAGTCCTTCGACGACGCGATCTTCGCCGCGCAGAAGGGCAAGCTCACCGGACCGGTCAAGACGCAGTTCGGCTACTACGTCTTCCAGGTGCAGAAGATCACCGCCGCCAAGCAGCAGTCGCTCAAGCAGGCGACGCCGGCGATCAAGCAGCAGCTCGACGCGCAGAACAAGCAGAAGGCCGACGACGAGTTCAACAAGGCGCTGCTCAAGAAGTGGAAGGCGCGCACGAACTGCGCCGACGCGTTCGTCATGTCGCGGTGCAAGAACGCGCCGAAGCCCAAGACGAACACGGCGGCTCCGGCGGGCGCTCAGCAGCAGGCCCCGCAGCAGCAGGCCCCGCCGCAGCAGGCCCCGCCGCAGCAGGCCCCGCCGCAGCAGGCACCTCCGCAGCAGCCGGAATAGCAGCCGCAGCAGCCCCGGTCCGGATCCGCGTCCCCGGCACCGGTGGTGGGTTCGCGTCGGCGCGATCGACGGCTAGGCTTCCGGCTTCGTGTCGGCCACCTCGATCACCGACGCGCTCGGGCGCCTGGATGCGCTGACGCGCCGCCTGCGCCGCGAATGCCCGTGGGATCGCGAGCAGGACGAGCGCTCGATCGTGCCGCACACCGTCGAGGAGGCCTACGAGCTCGCCGATGCCGCCAACTCGGGTGACGACGCGAAGCTGCTCGACGAGCTCGGCGACGTGCTCTTTCAGGTCCACTTCCTGTCGCTGCTGCTCGAGGAGCGCGGCGCCGGCGATCTCGGCGCGGTCGCCGAGCACTGCCGCCAGAAGCTGATCCGCCGCCACCCGCACGTGTTCGGCGACGTCGAGGCGCGGTCCGCCGGTGAGGTGCTGCGCAACTGGGACGCGATCAAGGCGACCGAGACCGGCCGCGAGCCGGGGATCTTCGGCGACGTGCCCCAGAACCTGCCCGCGCTGCTGTACGCGCGCAAGCTGCAGCGCCGCGCCGCCACCGCCGGGCTGCTCGAGCGCCCGTCCAATCCGTCCAATCCGTCCAATCCGTCCGAGCCCGCCGCGCCCGGTGCGCCCGCCGCCGATCGCGGCGCCGCCTTCGACGAGATCGGCGACCGGCTGCTGGCCGTCGTCGACGAGGCGCGCCGGCTGCGCGTCGACCCCGAGCTTGCCCTGCGCGCCGCCGCGCAGCGCTTCCGCGGCCGCCTGGAGCACCAGGCGGCCGATTCACATCAAGGAGACCCATGAGCCAGATCGCACGCGTCCACGCCCGCCAGATCCTCGACAGCCGCGGCAATCCGACCGTCGAGGTCGACGTCGCGCTGAGCTCCGGCGCGGCCGGCCGGGCCGCCGTCCCCTCCGGCGCCTCGACCGGGGAGTTCGAGGCTACCGAGCTGCGCGACGGCGGCGACGCCTACGGCGGCAAGGGCGTGACGACCGCGGTCGCGAACGTCAACGGCGAGATCGCCGCAGCGATCGGCGGATCGGACGCCGACGACCAGGCCACCCTGGATCGCGCGCTGATCGAGCTCGACGGCACGGCGAACAAGTCGCGCCTGGGCGCCAACGCGATTCTCGGCGTCTCGCTGGCGGTGGCGCAGGCGGCGGCGGCCGACGCCGGCCTGCCGTTGTGGCGCCACCTCGGTGGGGCGGACGCGCGGATTCTGCCCGTGCCGATGATGAACGTCCTCAACGGCGGCGCGCATGCCGACAACAAGGTCGACTTCCAGGAGTTCATGGTCGTGCCGGCGGGTGCGGCGTCGTTCGCGCAGTGCCTGCGGATGGGCGCCGAGGTCTTCCACGCGCTGAAGAAGACGCTGCACGACGCCGGCCTCGGCACGGCGGGCGGCGACGAGGGCGGCTTCGCGCCCGACCTCGGATCAAACGAGGAGGCGCTGCAGATGCTCGTCAAGGGCATCGAGTCGGCCGGCTACGCGCCCGGCGAGGATGTCTTCATCGCGCTCGATCCGGCGACGAGCGAGATCTTCGACGACGGCGCCTACGTGCTCGAGCACGAGGGCCGATCGCTGACTCCCGGCGACATGTCGGACTACTGGGCCGACCTCTGCGCGCGCTACCCGATCGTCTCGATCGAGGACGGCATGGACGAGAACGACTGGGACGGCTGGAAGACGCTGACCGAGGCGATCGGCGACCGCGTCCAGCTCGTCGGCGACGACCTGTTCGTCACGAACACCCAGCGCCTGTCGCGCGGCATCGAGGCCGGCGTCGGCAACTCGATCCTCGTCAAGGTCAACCAGATCGGGACGCTGACCGAGACGCTCGACGCGATCGCCACGGCGCGTGCGGCCGGCTACACCGCCGTCATGTCGCACCGCTCCGGCGAGACCGAGGACACGACGATCGCCGATCTCGCGGTCGCGACCGGCTGCGGCCAGATCAAGACCGGCGCGCCGTCGCGCTCGGACCGCGTCGCGAAGTACAACCAGCTGCTGCGCATCGAGGAGGCGCTCGGGGAGGCGGCCGAGTTTCCCGGCCGCAGCGTGCTCAGAGGATAGGCCCGGCCCGCCCGCCCGCCTCCGGCCCCACATGCCCCACCGGGCGTAAGGGGCGTGTGCCACACGCCCCACCGGGCGCGCGCGACCAGCGGGAGGAGTCCAGGCGCGCGAGCCGAACCCCGACCCATGACCGACTTCGCGCCGCATGTGCGCTGGGACCGGATCGGTCGGCTCGCGCTGCTGTTCGTCGGGCAGCTGCTGATCTACCTCTACATCAACCCGGCGCGGACCTACCTCGCGACGTGGCAGGAGGCGCGTACGAAGCGCGACGAGGTCTCGCAGCTGCAGCGCGAGCACAGCGCGCTCGTCAAGCGCTCGCGCGCGCTGCGCGCCAGCGGCAGCGTTGAGACCGAGGCGCGGCGTCTGGGCATGGTCAAGCGCGACGAGCGCGCCTACGTCATCCGCGGGCTGCCGGGCGGCGAGCAGCGGTAGTGGAGGCTTGCACGGGCGGGTAGCCTGCCCGCCGGTGGCGACGAGCTTCGAGATAGCGCTGGAGCAGTGGCGCGAGGGCGAGCGCCGGATGGCGGGCGCGCCGCTCGAGCACCGTGCGGCGCTCGAGGACGTCGTGACGCGGATCGTCGCCGAGCTGCGCAAGCGCCTGGGCGGCACGTTCACGACCGACGAGCTGACCGAGCTCTACGAGCGCGGGACGGGCTGGTGCACCGACCTCGCCACGGTGGTCGCGCCCGACGCGCCGTGGGCCTGGGACGCGCGCACCGTCGCCGACACCGCGTTCCTGCGCTACCTGCGCGACGCGCGCGACTTCGCCGGCGGCCGGCGCACCGAGCCGTAGCCCCGGCTATGGGGCCGGCAGGCGGTGGAACATCCGCGTGCGTCCGGCGGGCTGGAAGCCCAGCCGCGCGTAGAGCTCCTTCGGCCAGTCGTCGTCGGCGGCGACGATGAACATGAGCTCGGGCTCGAGCGCGAGTCCGGCGGCGAGCGCCGCGGTCGTCACGAGCCGGCCCAGGCCGGCGCCGCGGTGCTCCTCCTGGACGACGACGTCCTCGACCTGGGCGATCGCGTCGCGGTGGCGCAGCTTGGCGTGGGCGATGACCTCGTCGCCGTGACGGATGGCGAAGCAGCGCTCGTCCAGCGCGCCGCCGACGCGGCGGTGATGCTCGATCACCTGCCGTGCCGGCTCGAGGCTCGTGCACCAGAGCTGGCTGACCATGTATCGCATCTCGGCGGCGCGCAGGTCCTCGTGGGTGACCTCGCGCACGGCGTCGAGCGGCGGCATCCGATCCGGCGGGCGGCGATGCGTCATGAAGAGGTGCGTCTGCACGCCCCATCCAGCCACGGTGAACGGCTCGCTGAGCGCGCGCCACAGCGGCTCCTGGTCGACGACCACCCAACGGTGCTCGAAGTCGGCCAGCACCCGGTCGGCGTCGGCCATGATCTCGCCGGCGCCGACCGCGCCCGCGCCGGCCGTCACCCAGAGCAGGTTCGCGAAGTAGACGAGCGGCAGGCGCGCGTCGACGCAGGCAAAGCCGTAGCGCAGCGGCTCGACGCGCGGGGAGATCTGCGCGTGCGCGCGGCGCTCCCAGGCGACCGCGCGCGCGAAGTCCGCGGCCTCAGTCCTCGCCGTCTGCACCGGCGCGGCGGATCACGATCTGGTCCTCCTCGACCGTGACCTCGACGGGACGGTGGCCGGCCCAGTGCTCGGCGTAGGTCGCGTTGTCGGCGACGGCCGGGTCGAGCCACAGCCCGTAGCCCTCCTCGCCGTGGTCGAACGTGCCCTCCAGCGCTCCGGTCGCGGCGCGCGCGCGCCCGCGGCCACCGCGGCGCCCGCGGCGGCGGGGCGCCGGCTTGACCTCCGCGTCGGCATCGGCGTCGGCATCGGCGTCGGCATCCTCCGCCTCGCCCGCCTCCGCCCTACGCGCCTTCTCGGCCTCCTCCTCGGCGAGGCGCGCGGCCTCCTCCTCCGCGCGTTGGGCCTCGGCCGCTTCGAGCTCGGCCGCGACCAGCGCGTCATCCTCAGCGCGCAGGTCGATCTCGTTGTCGAAGTCCGCCACGGCGTCCCCGGTGTCCGGGTCGGCGGGCGCGAGGTCGTTGTCCTTCTTGAAGGTCTCGATCTGCTGGACCGTCGCCTCGAGCTGATGGGCGATCCAGGCATCGGTGCGGCCCTGTCGCACCCAACCGCGAATCTGGTTGAGATGCGGGCGCAATGAGCGTCGTGCCATGGGCGCTGACCTTACAAGAACGGCCCGCGTCACCGATCTGGCACGATGAACGTCCATGAAGACTGCGCTGCGAACGGTTGTGTTTGCCGTGTCAACCTGCTTGAGTTGACGTGGCGACAAGGAGGGTGGCCATTCCATGCTGGTCCTGACACGTAAGTCCAACCAGAGCATCATGATCGGCGACGAGATCGAGATCTCGGTGCTGTCGATCATGGGCGAAAAGGTCCGGATCGGCATCCAGGCGCCGCGCGACATTCCGGTGTTCCGCAAAGAGGTCTACCTTGAGATCCAGGCCGAGCGCGGTCAGGTCACCGCCGGCCCCCACGTCGACGAGGCGCTGCGCAAGCTGAGCTCGTAGCCGGGCACGCGGGCGCAGCCCGCCGGACGCCTAGCCCATCACGTAGGCGAGCGTCTGGAACATCGCGATCGTCACGACGACCGCCGTGGCAATGATCATCAGCACGAGCATGATGAAGCGCGCCGTGCCGCGCTTGTGCACCTTCTCCAGGCTGCGCTGTTGGGAGCGCAGCACCGCCTTGCGTCGCAGCGAATCGCGACGGGCACGGTCCGTGTGGGTCTCCTCGACGAAGGCACGTTCAAACTCGTCGAGTGACTGGCGCATCTTGGTGGCCATCCGTTATGGGAGGTTAGCCGACATCGCGGCCGCTCAGCACGCCGACCACAGCCCGCGGTCCTGTTCGCGCGCCTGCCGGGCGAGGTCCGCGAAGCGGTCTGCGAAGCGCACGTCGGGCGCGATCGACAGTGGCTGGGCGTAGCCGAGGCGGGCAAGCTCGGCATTGACGAACAGCCCGTCGCGCGCGCGGTAGACGTAGGCCAGCAGGCGACCGTAGCGGTCGCGCGCCTCGACGTCGCGCACGAGCCGGACCCGCTCGCCCGCCACGAGCTGCGCGTTGAAGTCCGACGCCTTCTGGCCGTAGCACTCGACGCCCCTGGTCGGGTGCTTCGTCTCGGGCGTTCTCTGGAGTTGGATATCCGTCCTCATTCGTCTTTCTAAGTGCTCCCCGCCGGAAGTTCGGTCGTAGTCAGGCGGCAAGCGCCACCGTGGATTCGCGTTCGCGCTCGTCGAGGCGTGTAAGGAGGTCTGCGAGGTCCTCGCGGGTGAAGTTCCAGTC
>Ga0136617_10001226_pt1 | contig 22593 bp, 21 predicted proteins | sample AntDrymUQ3222106_2_FD_129672 | JGI IMG/M metagenome (GOLD analysis project Ga0136617, IMG submission 129672) | Polar desert sand microbial communities from Dry Valleys, Antarctica - metaG UQ322 (21.06) | ecosystem: Environmental > Terrestrial > Soil > Desert | place: Antarctica: Dry Valley...
GCCCTTACCGAGGAAGGCGTCGGCGACCAGGCGCTCGTGAAGGTCGTCGATCTCGGCCACGAGCGGAGCGAGGGCAGAAATCGCGTTGTCGCCGCGCTCCGGCGCGCTTGCGTGGGCCGAGAGCATCTTAGAGGGAAAAGACAGTGGGAGTCCTTTTACGGTCCATGAGCAACCGCATTGATCGCTTCGAGGGCGGTCGCTGAGCCCCCTGTATGATGCCCCCCTTGACCGCGATCCACGACCAGTCGATGGTGATAGGGCAGCTCGAACGCCGACGGCGCGCAGCTGCGAAGGCATGGAGCCTCGAAAGCGGTCAGGCCGTCGTCATCGGTGCCGGAGCGGCACCGCCGGTGCCAGGACGTGGCGATCGCACCTACCGGTTCTACGCCCATTCTGAGTACTTCTACCTGGCCGACCGGGAGCGCCAGGGGGCGGTCCTCGCATTCGACCCCGCCGACGGCTGGTTCGACTTCGTCCCTCACCCGACGGCCCACGAGCTGCTCTGGTCGGGTGCCCCCGCAGCCGAACCGGGGATCTCGACCGGGGAGCTGCCGGGCTGGTTAGAAGCCCGAAAAGGCGCGCGGATCGCGAACCTCGGCGCGCCTGTGCAAGGGGTCGAGTCCGACGCGACCCTCGAAGCCGATGTGCGTTATGCACTGAACCGAATACGGCGGGTCAAAGACGAGCTTGAAATTGAGCGCATGCGGCAGGCGGAGCGTGCGACCAAGGCGGGATTCGCCGTCGCGGCGGAGCTGATCACACCCGGCCGAAGCGAGCGTGAGCTGCAGATCGAGATCGAGGCCACCTTCCTCCGCAACGGCGGCGATGCGTGCGCATACGAGACGATCGTCGCCGGCGGACCGAACAGTGCCGTCCTCCACTTCATTCCGACATCGCGAGTCTTCGCAGACGGCGAGCTCGTCCTAGTTGACGCCGGCGCCGAAGTATGCGGGTACGCGAGCGACGTCACTCGCACCTATCCAGCCTCCGGCTCATTCACGCCCGAGCAGCAGGCCCTGCACACTCTCGTCGCTACCTCTTGCATGGCGGCAATCGAACAGTGCGCACCGGGGAACGAATGGCTCGACGTGCACGCCGCCGCCGCCCGCGTCATCGCCGAGGGGCTTGTCGATTTTGGCCTCCTCCGCGGCCAGTCCGACGCGCTCATCGAATCCGGCGCGGTCACACTCTTCTTTCCTCACGGCATCGGCCACATGGTCGGCCTCGGCATACGCGACGCCGGCGAGGTGCTCCGCGGCCGCAGGGGCACACGACCCGGTTTCCCGCCGGTGCGTGTCGACCTGCCGCTCGAGCCCGGCCACTGCTTCACGGTTGAGCCGGGGATCTACTTCGTCCCCGCTTTACTGCAGGACGAGGAACGCCGCCGCCAGCACGCGGACGCAATCAACTGGGGCCGTGTCGACCGGATGCTCGACTTCGGCGGCATCAGGATCGAGCACAACGTCCTCGTCACCGACAACGGCTTTGAGATCCTGACCGCCGACGTGCCGCTCCTTGTTTGAGCAAACAAAGGGCGCCGGATACCTGTTCGATGGAGACGTCGAGCGATAAGGGTCTACCAATACGTCACCAGGTCAGCGGCCCGTTTACTGGCCGGTCCCGCCAAGGCGGCCCCTAGCGGAGGCGCCTGAGCACGAGTGCGCCGATGGACCTCAGCTCCTCGACCCTAAGCGCGTAGGACAGCCAGGCGTAGACGGCGGCACCCACGAGAACTGGGACAATGACACCGGCGAGCTGCCCCGGCAGAGTGGCCATGTCCGCGCTCCTCTCGATAAGCAGAGATACGGCAAGCACTGCTGCACCCATTCCCGTACCGGTCGCGACGATCTTGCCGGCGCTCGAAATGATGCGCTTGCGATCAAAGCCTCCGATTCGCTTTGACAGGACTCGTCCCTGAAGTGCAGCTCCGAACACATAGGCGGCTGCATGACCGGCAGCCAGACCGGCGACCCCGAGGAACTGGAACACGATGACGTTGATAACGATGTTGACTGCCACCGCCGCGCAGTTGATGAGGAAAGGGGTTTTTGTGTCCTGAAGGGCATAAAAGGCGCGCAGGAACAGCTGGAACAGCGAGAAGGGCACGAGCCCTAGCACGAAGAAACGCAGCACGCCGGCCACCAGTTCGGTGGACTCGACGGTGACGACGCCGTTCTGAAGGAGGAGCCTGACGATCGGCTCGGCGAGCACGAAGTAGCCGACCGCTGCGGGGAAGACCAGGAAGAATGTTGCGCTCAGCCCCGTGGTAAGTCGTTCGGTGAACTCACCCCAACGCTGATTCGCGGCGTGCTCGCTCATGGTGGGCAAGAGCGCAGTGATGACCGAGACTGCGAAGAGGCCATGCGGGAGCATGAAGAACGTGAACGCAGCGACATACGCTGTGTAAGCGCCTTCCTGGCCCCGGGCCAACCGCTGCACGATGAGGTAGCCGATCTGATTCGCCATGACGTAACCGATCACATAAACCGACAGGCCGGCCACCTTGCGAACAGAGGGATGCTTGATCGAGAAGCTCAACCTGTAATGGCCAAGACCCCGTAGGAAGGGTAGCTGTGCCACGGCCATCAGAGCAACTCCGAGCGTGGTTCCTCCGCCTATGAGCAGAAGCTGCCCGTTTGTAACGGAGCCTAGAGTCACGCTTCCATAGGCCTGTCTGAAGGTGAGAAAGACGATTATGACGGCGAGGTTGTTGAGCACCGGCGTGTACATCGGGGCGCCAAATCGTTTATGCGCGTTGAGCAGTCCCGCAGTGATGGCGGTGAGGGCGTAGAAGATAATTTGCGGAATGAACAGCCGCAAGAGGAATGTAAGCGCCTCTTGCTGGCCGGCGACGTCGGTTTCGTAGAAACGAGCAATGAGCGGCGCCAGGGCGATCCCCACCGCCGACATGCCGACGAGGAACACCATCGACAGGTTGATCACCGCGCTCGCAATGGCCCACGCGCGGTCGCGGCCCTCTTTCTCGAGGAGCTCGACGAAGACCGGCACGAATACGGAGGTCAGGATGCCGCCGAGGAGGAACTCATAGAGAATGTTGGGTGCGGTATTGCCGAAGTTGTAAGGGTCGGCGAGACCTGTTTCTTTCACCCCGAGGGCTGCCGTTATTGCCACAAGCCGAGCGAGGCCGGTCAGGCGTGAAAGCACCGTACCGACGGACATGAGCGCCGTCGCACGGGCGAGTGAGCTCAAGCGGCCGGCGCTCCCGCCCCATCTTCACGGGGCCGCGCTCTGCGACGCCTTATCGCCCGGGACAGATAGAAGAAGACTAAAAAGACCAGCGCACCAACGGTGAGACCGAGCGCAATCCGGTTGAGCTGAGTCGATGTGATCAGGACATCGGTCGACCTGCCTGGGATGGCGTAGCCGTCCGAGGTTTCCACGGTCACTGAGAGGGGGAAGGTGCCGCTTGTCTTTGCCGCGGTCTCGATGGTGAGCGGCAGCTGCTTACCGGCGGGGATGGTCTTGACGATGCGTTCATTGAGGTTGAGTGGCGCCGAGAACAGGACCAGCTCCACTCTTGCCGGATAGGCGGCGTCGTTGAAGACCTCGAGCTTGACCCTGCCGGTGCGGCTGGTGAGCGTGATCCGCTCCGGTGCCCCGACGCGCACCAGTCTCATCTCGTCGTTTGCCTGGTCCTCGGCGCCCCCTGCATACTCTGCCCCTTGTTCGAGGAGACCGGCCTCGCCCCACCACAGGCTGCTCTGAGAGACGAGGACATTGCGCCTCAGGCGATCGACAAGCGAATCGGGCGCACCGAAAGCCGAGAGGCTTTCGATCGTGGCGTGCGCCGATCCCAGATCGAGCGCCGGGATCGCTTCGATCTGTGCCTCGGAGGCAGGAAGCCTCTCTACCAGCGCCCTGGCGGCCGGGGGTTGCGCTCCGTCGAGGCCTTCAGAGGGCGTGACCGTGGTGAGCCATGGGGAGGTGGCGAGGCTCTCGAAGAGCTGCTCCATCAGGGCGGGCTCGGGCCGCCACGTCGCCGGAGCAGTGACATGAACGACGCGCCCGCTACGGCCGGGCAGCTCGGCCCATATCGTTGCCGTCTCGGCGAGCAGCTTCTGAAGATCGAGGGCGTCTTCGCCCGGGCGTGCGAGCTCTTCGAATCGCTCTTCGAGCCCACCGTCGATGACGTAGCCGGTCGTTGCGCCCCCTTCCGTGCGGGTGCTCACGGGGCAAGCAAAACTTGGGGACCCTTCAGGACAGCCAGCGTTCGACGGGTTCGCCGGGCTCCGCAGCGAGTCCTCGGCGAACAGGGTCATGTCGCCCCGGTTACCCAGCTTGAGGGACTCGAGAGAGGTAACGTCGAGTCGCCCCTCGGGGGCCATGACCCACTCCGGCTCGAATTCGGTCTGGAGGACATTGTCGAGAACACGCTCTCCGACGGTTAGCTGCTGTTGTCCGGCGGTCCCGTCGGGAAAGCCGAAGCTGCCCTCGAGCGCCGGCAGAGATGCAAACGAGTATGGACCGACCATCGGCTGAACGCTCGGTCGCGCAAGCAGGGAGTCAAGCCTCCGAAGGAGAACTTCGGCCCCGACCGCGCCGGCCGAACCGTCCGAGAGCTGCGTGGTGGCCCCGCCGGCGACCCGGCGATAACCCTCGCGCATGGATGCGAGCTCCTCGACGAGGCGGGGCAGAGGGGCAAGCGCGAGACGGATGCCGCCGGGAGCGCCCGGGGCCCGCCCGGACGTTTCTCGATCGCCCGGGCCCCGTCCGCCGGGCGGGACCGGAGTGTCCCGCCCCCCCGACCGGTTTGTGCCGCGTGGTGGCCCTGTGGGCGCAGCGGGCTCGGATTCGGCGGCCGTCCATCGCCTCAGGACACGCACGGTCTGGGTCAGCCATCCGGCCGGAGCGACCGCCTCCTCAAGCGGAGATCTGGCGCCGGCGGCGGCCGGAAATGCCCCCTGCGGATCTTGTCTCGGGATGTTGTTTAGGGGCATGGCCAGTGAGAGGTTGAGCGGCGTCTGCGGCTCCGAGGGGTAGTAGATGAGCGGCACCGTCACCGGCTTGTCGTCCAGGAAGCTGGTGTGCTCGGAGTCGAAAAGCTCGATCTTTACGGGATAGACGCCTCCGTCGTCTGATTCGGCGAGGACGCTTATCTCTTCCATCGTCTCCTCGAGCACCACCGTCGTCGACGCCCCCGAAGGGAGTCGCCGTTCGTAGTCCTTTCCGAACGAGCTGTCTTCGAAAGCGGGGGGCTCGTCGAAGACGGCATGGAGCGTCGAGCGGCTGTCGACGCGCTCGAAGACCGAGACATTCAGGCTGAAGCCTTCGATGACCTCCTGAGACCTGTTGGCGACCTCAAGCGCGATGTTGAGCTCGTCACCCGGGCTGTGCGACGGAGGTATGCCGACGAGCTCGAGACGAGCAGGAGACCTTGGTTCTTTGGGGGCCGCCCGGCCGTCCGCCACCCCTGCGGTCAGCAGGAGCGTAACCCCGACCACGAACGGAGCCATCCCGCGCCCTGTGCGAGTAAAGCCGAGACCAGTCATGGCCTCAGCATAAGAAAAGGAGCCCTCCTACGCCGGAGGGCCCCCTCGAGACGATGTTGGCGGATGCCGCAAAGAGGTTACTTGGAGCCCCCCATGCGCCCGATCTTTTGGTAGAACTCCGACCCGTAGCGGCGCTTGGTCGTCTCGCCGCCCTTTTTCCCCCCGATCTTTCCGATGCGTCCGAAGTGGCCTTCTCCGTAGCGATCCTTGGTGGTCCGGCCACCTTTGCGGCCTGCCTCGGCCCTGCTCATCTTGATTCTTTCTGTGTCTTCCGTACTCATGCCTATGCTCCTCGCTAGGGTCCACGGCGAGTGGACATCTGCTCGCCCTGCTTGCTTCCTACCCTCGGGGTGACTCGCGAAACGAAGCGACCTCGGGGGTCAAGCCCTTACTCAATCGGCGCGCTCACCCTGCCGATTGAACCCAAGACGGAAAAAAGGTTTGTGGCGGTCCCGGGCGGCGAGACGGCGGCCGGCGCCCCTAAATGAGGAATGGGGTAGGCGTGGCCGATATTCATGACTTCTTGAGGTATCTCGTTGACCAGGAAGGCTCGGATCTCCACATAAAGCCCGGGGCCCCCCCGAGCATCCGTGTGAGCGGGAACCTTGTGAAGGCGAGCTTCGACTCCCTGCGTGTACTCGACTGTGTGGCAGCGGCGATGGAGATTATGAACGACGAGCAAAAGCACCAGCTCGAGCATGCGGGCGAGGTGGACTTCGCTTTCTCTGAGCCCGGCGTCGGGCGTTTTCGCGTCAACGTCTACAAACAGCGTGGAAGCGTAGCGATAGCGGCGAGACTCGTGCTTCCAAGCGCCCCCTCTTTTGCCGCGCTTGGACTGCCGCCCGCCATCGAGACCCTCGCCAACGAGCACCGCGGCATGCTGTTGATCACGGGCCCCACGTCTTCAGGCAAGACCACGACCACAGGCGCCGTCCTGAACCACATCAACTCGACGAGAGCGTGCCACATCCTCACGATCGAAGACCCGATTGAGATCCTTTATGCCGACGACGTGGCGATGGTCAGTCAGCGAGAGATCGGCGAGGACACCAAGGACTTCACCACCGCGCTCCGGGCCGCGATGCGCCAAGACCCCGACGTCATCTTCGTCGGTGAGATCCGCGACGCCGAGACGGTTGGCGCCGCCCTTCAGGCGGCGGAGACGGGTCACCTCGTCCTGGCTACGCTTCACACCACCGACGTTGCAGAGACGGTCAGCCGCGTCATCGATTTCTTCCCGCCATTCCAACAGAAGCAGGCGCGCGTTGCGCTTGCCGGATCACTCGCCGGGGTGGTGTCGCAAAGGTTGCTGAAGCGCGCCGGCGGGGGGCGGGTGGCGGCGATTGAGATCCTGGTGATGAACGGTCGGGTCCGCGACCTGATCCTTAACCCCGAGCAGACGCACATGATCCCGGACATCGTTGCCGAGTCGGGCTTCTACGGGATGCAGACCTTCGACCAGGCCCTACTTGCGCTGTTCAGAGCAGGCCTTGTGGAACTCGAGGAAGCCAAGAGCGCGGCGACCAACCCACACGATTTCCAGATCGCCCTGCAACAGGAAGGCCTCCAGCCCGTCTAGCTCGTGGGCGCCGTTTGTTCTGCGGCACCGCAAGCCGGCGCCGTTTGTTCTGCGGCACCGCAAGCCGGCGCCGTTTGTTCTGCGGCACCGCAAGCCGGCACCGCGGCACGGAGCAGGATGTAGTCGAGCATCCTGCGCCGGTAAAGCAGCCGCCACCCGCTCAGCATCAGGCGCGCGCCAAGCCGGTAGTGCCAGGGCTCGTTCACCGATCTTCTCAACCGGGCATCGAAGAACTCGAGGGCCGGCGGGAACACGCGCTCGCCCACAGGCCGGACGTCGACATCCACAAGACCGGCCGAACGCGCGGCGGCCGCGATGGACCCGGACGGCATAAGACTCCTTCTCGAGAGCCCCCACATCCTGACGTTGAAGACCCCGGCGAAGAGCTCGGCAGGGCTGCGCGGCCAGATGCGCTCGGCGGAGATATCGGACATCGTCAGCACCCCGCCCGGCGCCAGCACACGGACCGCCTCTGCGAAGAACTCGGAGCGCGACGAGAAGTGAAAGGCGGCCTCGACGCTGATGACTCCGTCCACGCTTCCGTCGGCGAGAGGCAGCCGGGTTGCATCGCCGGCGACCGGCAGGGCCGCAGCCACCCTGAGCCTCTGCGCGCCGGCCCGCAGCTGCGACTCGGTGATGTTGAGGGCGATGAGCCGGCGCGGGCGAGCCACCTCCTTGATGACGAGGTCCTGAGCCCCGAGCCCGTTGCCGACATCGAGCACGACGGCGTCACGGGGAAGCTCGGTGGCGAGCGTGGCCACGAGGCGCTGTGCGGCTCCCTCGGCGGCCGATTCTTCGCCCGGCCCCTCCCACAAACCGAGATTGAGCCAGCCGGGGGCCGGCTCGAGAAAGAAGCCGGCCCCGATGCTGTCGTAGACGGTGGCTGCCGGATTCGAGCTCTTCTTGAGAAGGGCCTTGAGGTGACGAAGATTGGCCCTGGTGAGCTGTTTCATGGGTCAGGTCTATCAGGAGCAGTGAGCCTGTGTTTGTTCTCCGGTCCCGCTGCGCGTGGCTGTGGACGAGGTGAACCGCATGAAGATGCGGTCTTCTACTCTGAAGGCATGTCCCCTCCCGCACAGATCACGGCACCTGAGAGGTTGTTGGCCGAAGGGTCACCGGCACTAGTTCTCGCCCGCGAGTTCCGAGCCTCGGGGCGCGCGCTCTACCTCGTCGGTGGCTCCGTGCGCGACATCTCGCTCGAGAGGGCTGTGGGCGACCTGGATTTCTCAACCGATGCTCGCCCCAAGGAGACCCTTGCCATCCTCCGGAAGGTGACCACAAGGGTCTGGGAACAGGGCATCGACTTCGGGACGGTCGGCGCTGAGGTCGGCGGCGCCCACGTCGAGATCACAACCTTTCGAACGGAGCGATATGAACCGGCCTCCAGGCATCCCGACGTGTCCTTTGTCGGGGATGTCGTAACCGACTTGTCGCGGCGCGACTTCACGGTCAACGCTATGGCGCTCGGGCTGCCCGGCGGCGAGCTCCTCGATCCCTTCAACGGCCGCCGCCACCTCGAGGAGCGTCTGTTGACCACGCCAATCGAAGCCGAGGAGTCGTTCACAGACGACCCTCTCAGGATGCTGCGCGCCTTTAGGTTCGCGTCGCAGCTCGATTTCCGCATAGACAAGCGCGTCGTACAGGCGATAGCGAACCTAAGAGACTTGATGGCGACGGTGTCCGCTGAGCGCACCAGAGATGAGTTGACCAAGCTTCTGCTCGGCCTCGCCCCCGGGCGGGCCCTCCAGATAGCCGATGCCACCGGCATCATGGGCTTTGTCGTTCCCGAGCTATCGGCCCTGAAGCTCCAGCAGGACCCGGTCCACCGCCACAAGGACGTCTTCTCGCACACGCTCGCAGTGATCGAGCGCACGGATCCGGTTCCCGAGCTCAGGCTCGCTGCGATGCTCCACGACATCGGCAAGCCAAGGACTCGCCGCATCGGTCCTGAGGGAGTGTCGTTTCATCACCATGAGGTCGTCGGCGCAAAGATGGCAGGCGAGCGTCTGCGGGCGCTTCGCTACCCCAACGAGGTCGTCGGCACCGTTACCGAGCTCATCCGGATGCACCACCGGTTTCACACCTACCGGCTCGGCTGGAACGATTCGGCCGTGAGGCGTTATGTGCGCGACGCCGGCCCCCTGCTCGGGCTCCTAAACGACCTCGTACGTGCGGACTGCACGACCAGGAACCCCGACAAGGCGGCGAGGATCCAGGCCCGCATGCACGACCTCGAAGTCCGCATCGCGGAGCTGGCGGCAACAGAAGAGCTCGGCCGCATCCGGCCGGAACTTGACGGCCACCAGGTGATGTCTCATCTAGGCGTGGCGCCTGGGCCCGTTGTTGGGAGGGCGATGGATTTCCTGCTCGAGCTCCGGCTCGAGGAAGGCATCCTCGGTGAGGCCGAGGCTTACCGCCGTCTCGATGCCTGGTGGGCGGGGCAAGGAAACCACCCCGGGGGATGAGATCCCCCAAGGGGGTTCCCGGCGCCCAAGCCCTCAGAGTCATCGAGCTGCTGAAGCTCAAGGCCGGGGACCGCGTGCTCGACGTCGGTTGCGGGGTTGGCGAGCACTCCGTCGCATTCGCCCTGGCAGGCATGGCTGTCACCGCGGTGGACGCCGACCGGTCCCCACTCGAGGCTGCCGCTGCGAGAGCGCGCGCAGCAGGCGCGGCGGCATCATTCTTCGAGGTGGATGCCCGCCAGATGCCGTTCAACGATGAGTTCGACGCAGTCGTCTCGCTTTATCCCGGCGCGTTCGGGGCGATGGGCGACGATGACTCGCTCGTGCTGAGACGCATGGCGGAAGCGGCGCGCCCCGGTGCCGGGGTGCTTGCCACGACGCTCAACGCCTACAGCGCAGCCATGGACCCGGGGATGGTGGCGACCCTTGACGCCGATAGGGGGACCATCGCAGAGCCTTCCGCCCCGCCCCGTGAGGGGACCGGACGGACCAGCGTGTTCACGCCGCGCGAGCTGAGACTCCTGGCGATCGGAGTTGGTTTGATACCCGAGAGAGTGTGGTCCGTGACACCCGGCGACTATGCGACGGTCCGTCCCGATCGTTCGCGCCCAGAGCTGATGATGGTGGCGAGGCGGCCGCCGGCCGGCGGCCGCGGTTAGGCCCCCGGCTCGGGTGCCGCCGCCGTCCCCCCGGCCTCGAGCATCCCCGCCCTTCTCATGGCCATGCCGAGCAGCCCCGCCAGAACGAGAGCGGCGGCGCCCGAGACGAGGACGAGGGCTCTCAGCGACACGGCCCCGAATGCAACCACGATTCCGGCGGCGACGACGCTCGCCATGTTGTAGATGATGTCGTAGAGCGAGAAGGCCCGCCCGTGGGTGTCGTTGGGCAGCACCTCCTGGATGTGGGCGTCGACCGCGACCTTGGTGACGAAAGCGCCGTATCCGGCGACGAAGCTGAGAGCGGACACGGCAAAGAGGTCGATGATGCCGCCGAGGACCACGCCGCCGGTTCCTGAGATCCCAAGGCCGGCGAGCATCAGGACCGGCTCGCTTAGGCGACGCCCGAGAACGCCGGCGGTGACCGTGCCGATGAATGCGCCGGCGCCGGCGGCACCAAGCGCAAGCGCGCCTGCCGAGAGCCGTCCGAATCGGTCCCCGGCCTCGGGGAACTCGGTCTTGATCACGAGGACGGCGACGATCGCTATGAGCAGGGCGACGGTCCTGGCGAGAAAGATGGCCGTCAAGGGCAGACGGGCTCTGAGGTTGTTCCACACGAGCCGAAGGCCGGCAAGGAGGTCGCCGGCAACCCGGCCAAGCGCCGCCCCGAGTGGCTCCCTCTCCGAGCGAGAGGCGCGGGGCGGAAGCGAGATCAGCGTCGCCAGGCCGGCCGAGCCGAGGTAGATACCGCCGGTGAGCGCGAAAGCTCCCGTGGTCCCAAGCAGCCCGGCGAGGAGGACGCCGGCGGCAGCGCCCCCGAGGCCCGACACCATTCCGAAACCGTTGGAGGAAGCATTGGCGCGCAGGAGCCGGTCCTCCGGCACGACCATCGGCAGCACCGCGCTCTTTGTGGTGAGGTAGAGCCTCCCGAATCCCAGCAGGACGAGGGCCCCGGCGTAGAGCGCACCTTCGCCTGGAAGCAGCCCCGCCCACAGGGACACGGTGCCAAGGAGGACGGCGCGGAATACGTTCGTGCCTACGAGGAGGGCGCGCCGCGGCAGGCGATCGACCACCACTCCGGCAAAGGGCCCAACCAGCGAGTAGGGGACGAGCGTGATGACAAAGAGGCTGAGGATGCGCTCAGGAGCGCCTTGTGTCAAAGCGTCGAGCACCAGAACGGTCGCAAAGGTTGCCTGGCCGAGCCCGTCTGCCGCCTGCGAGAACGATTGGCTCGCAAGCAGCAGGACGAAGCCCCGTTTATCGCTCAGAGGGGCTCTCCTTTGAGAAGGTTGGGACGACGACTTTCGCCGTTGATGTCAGGCGCTGAGCGGAGCGCCGCCTTCAATGAAGGTCTCGACGGCCTCATGCGCCTCGGTATCCGAGTACTGGCACGGCGGTGACTTCATAAAGTAGCTGCTCGGCGCAAGCAGGGGGCCGCCGATGCCTCTGTCGAGGGCGATCTTGGCGCAGCGCACCGCGTCGATCACCACGCCTGCCGAGTTCGGCGAATCCCACACCTCGAGCTTCAGCTCCATCGAGACCGGCACGTCCCCGAACTCCCGTCCCTCGATGCGAATGTATGCCCACTTCCTGTCCTTGAGCCACGGGACATGGTCGCTTGGCCCGATGTGAATGTCCTCGGAATCGATGCCGGTCTTGATCTGTGAGGTCACCGATTGTGTCTTCGAGATCTTCTTTGACTCGAGACGGCTGCGCTCGAGCATGTTCTTGAAGTCCATGTTGCCGCCGAAGTTGAGCTGATAGGTGTGGTCGATGACGACTCCTCTATCTTCGAAAAGCTTGGCCAGCACCCGGTGGGAGATCGTGGCTCCCACCTGGCTCTTGATGTCGTCGCCGATGATGGGCACCCCCCTGCGCGTGAACCGGTCGGCCCACTCGGGGGTTGTGGCAATGAACACGGGCATGCAGTTGACGAGCGCGACCCCGGCTTCCAGTGCCTGGTTCGCATAGAAGCGTGCGGCATCTTCTGAGCCGACGGGAAGGTAGTTGACCAAGACGTCGGTGTTCGTCTCGCGCAGCACGGACGCGACGTCCACGGGCTCGGCGCGGGACTCTGTGATGGTTTCACGGTAGTACTCACCCAGTCCGTCGAGAGTGTGGCCACGCTGCACCACAACCCCCGTCTCGGGCACGTCGGCGAATCTCGTGGTGTTGTTCGGCTCCACCCAGATGGCATCTGAAAGGTCGTGTCCCACCTTGTTTACGTCGACGTCAAAAGCGCACGAGAACTCGATGTCGGAGACGTGATAGTCGCCGAGATCGACATGCATGAGACCCGGGACACGCTCGTCCGAACGCGCCTTTGCGTAGTACTCGATGCCTTGAATGAGCGATGACGCGCAGTTGCCTACCCCGATGATTCCAACGCGAACCTTACCCATGCCTCTCTCCCTTCTTTCCACTCTCAACTCCCACCCGTTGGGCGCGATTGCGCCTTTGATGCCTTACCTTCGAGGCTCGTGTCCCGCGCCGCAGAAGCTCCTCCATCCGCGGCCGGCAGCGCCCCCTTCTCGTCCGTGATCAAACCTTCGATCCATTCGATGTCGTCCTCGACCACCGCCATGCCATGGTTTTGCAGGGACAGCGAGTAGCTGTCATTCCGTTCCCTGTAGAGGCGGAGGTTCTCCTTGAACTGAGCCAGCTTTTCCTGCAGATAGGCGCGCCTGCGCTCGAGAAGCAGCACGCGCTTCTCGGGCTGTAGATACTTGAAGAACGCCAGTTTGAGCGTGAACTGCTCCTGGTCGGGCTGCACGGCGGTCTCCTCGAGCAGAGCGGAGAACATCTTCTCGCCCTGCCCCGTGATCTTGAAGACGTTCCTGCTGTGGCCGGAGCCCCGGGCAGCGGGCCTTGACTGAGTGACCTTCTCGACCGCGCCCGAGCGCGCCAACCTTCTCAGGGTCGGATAGAGCGATCCCCACGAAACCTGCCAGAAGGGGCCGAGCTTGGCGGTCAGCTGCCTGCGCAGCTGGTAGCCGTGCATAGACTGCTCCTTCAGCAGTCCGAGGACGGCGAGGTCGATCATTCCCTGCTGCTTCATGTGAAGCCGCTCCTATCGGGTCGATATATCGGGTCGATATATAGGAAGTTACCACACCGTAGGGAGGCCCCGGCAGGGCGATGCGGGGAGCGGTCGGGGGACCTTGTGGGTTTCCCGCCCTCCCCCCTCCCAAGGCCCAGGCCCGCCGTTTCCGTTGTGCTATCGGCCGTTTACCATCCTGGGGATGGCAACCATGGGCCGGTCGTTTGACCCCACTCAGGCCCCACGCGCCCCGGTGGGGCCGACTGTCGACTACAGCCTGGCGCGCCGCGCCGTGATCTCCTCGTTGCGCCGTGGGGTTCTCGCGACGACCGATGTCTGCGACGCGCACCCCGAGCTGATGAGGGCCGCCAAGAATATCGGCGAGGAGATCCAGGCTCAGTGCCCGGTTTGCTCGCACGCCACGCTGAGGCATGTTCGGTACGTTTACGGCGAGGCGCTCAAGTCAAACAACGGCCGAGTTGTATATCCCGCCGGGTGGCTTACAGAGCTGGCGGTCAAGCACGATGAGTTCACCTGCTACGTCGTGGAAGTGTGCGTGGACTGTTCGTGGAACCATCTGGTACGCGCCTACACCGCCGGCCGACGGTTCATAGCCCAAGCCGAGCAGACGCGGCCGGGCCGCTAAAACGAGGCGCACCTAGACTGGTTGAGTGACCAGTCGTGAGACTTCGAAGCCGATCAAGCGCCCTCCCCTCTGGCTCCGCTTTGGGTGGCTGCTGCCCCTTGTTGCCGCCTTCATAGGCGTCGGCATACTGTCGATCACCTATGCGTTTGCGGCGATACCGTTGCCGGAAAACGTTGAGCTCGCTTCGTCTGCAGAGGTCTACGATCGCAACGGCCGTCTTATCGGGACTTACTCGGACGAGGTGCGCCGCTTTCTCGTCGATATCGACGAGCTTCCCGATTACATCGGTGAGGCGGTCATTGCTTCCGAGGACCGTGAGTTCTTCGAGCACAATGGCGTATCCGTCAGAGCCATAGCGCGAGCAGCATGGGCAAACTTCTCGGGCGGGGAGATCCAACAGGGCGGCTCAACGATTACACAGCAGTACGTCAAGATTGCCGTGCTCAAGAATGACGAGCGCACGCTCACACGAAAGGCACAAGAGGCGATACTGGCCGTCAAGCTAGAGCGCCAGCACTCCAAAAGGCAGATTCTTGGCTTCTACCTGAACACGATCTACCTGGGACGCAGTGCGTACGGCATTGAGGCCGCCGCGCGAAGCTATTTCGACAAACACGCCACAGACCTTTCTTTGTCGGAGGCCGCATACCTGGCCGGAATCATCCCCTCACCGGAGTCTTATCAGCTCGATGAGGTGCCGCGAGACGCCAAGGGAAGGCGCAATAGGACATTGCGTTTGATGCGAAAGCAGGGCTACATCGACCGCAGTGAGTTGCGCGCGGCCAAGCGCGAGAAGCTTGAGCTCGCAAGCGGCGCTCTCGGACGAGTGGAACGACAAAAGGCCGCCTATTTCATGGAGTGGCTGAGAAAGGACTACCTCTACCCTCAGTTCGGGGAGCGGCTCTATACGGGAGGCCTCAAGATTCACACGACGCTCGATCTGGACATGCAGCGATACGCAGAGGAAGCTGTGTCGTCGACTCTCACGGAGAGAAGTGATCCTGAAGCCGCGCTGGTCTCGATGACGCCTTCGGGAGCCGTGCGCGCCATGGTGGGTGGCAAGAGATACATGAACGTGAGGGCGGCGCGGGGTTTCAACTATGCGACCAGCTACCCGGGCCGCCAGGCCGGATCCTCCTTCAAGCCCTTCACCTTGCTCAGTGCGATCGAGAGCGGCATCTCACCCGGCTCTTTCTTTCCCGGAGGGAGCCCGGTCACGATCACGGATCCGACGTGTGCCGGAGAGGATGGCCTATGGACGCCGGAAAACTTCGGCGGCGCACAGTACGGACTCATCTCGCTCGACGAGGCGACCACCAACTCGGTCAATACCGTCTACGCGCAGCTCATTGACGAGTTGGGCCCAGGACCTGTGGCCGATCTTTTGGCCGACATGAGCTTCGACCGGCATGGCACCGATGATTCCCGGGTCATCGCTCCCAACTGCTCTCTGGCCCTCGGGACCCTGGACGTCACGCCGCTTGAGATGGCGCGCGGTTTTGCGAGCTTTGCGAGCCGAGGGACCTTGCCTGAGGTATCTCCGATCGTGAGGGTCACGGACGCCGGAGGAGACTGCGTCAAGAGCTTCGTCCGGGATCAACTGGAGAGGTGCGAAGCCGTTACCGTGCCGGAACCGCGGCGAGTAGCCGAAGCGAGCTCCGTGGACATCCTGAACGAGACCCTTACACACGTCGTCGAGGGCGGCACCGCGACCGCAGCCGCTATCGGGCGTCCCGTGGCCGGCAAGACCGGGACAACGCAGGAAAACGTCGATGCCTGGTTCGCCGGCTACGTTCCGCAGCTCACAACCGTCGTATGGATGGGGTACCCGGCCGAAAGGGTCCCGGACAGAGGTCTCGTGACCCCCAAGATGACCTACTGCTCGGATCCGGTCGTGTGCCGGCCCGTCCACGGCATCGAGGTCACCGGGGGATCGTTTCCCGCCGCCATCTGGGCGGCGTTCATGGAGCAGGCGACCGCCGACCTCCAGGTCGAAAGCTTCCCGTTCGCCGTCGACTACGGCGAGGTCTTGAACAAGCCCGCCCCGACGCCGACCCCATCGGAGACCGAGACCCCGACCCCAACACCGTCCGAGACCGAGACCCCGACACCAACCCCGTCCGAGACGCCGACCCCAACACCGTCCGAGACGCCGACCCCAACCCCGTCCGAGACCCCGACACCAACCCCGTCCGAGTCGGAGACGCCCTCCCCGACACCAAGCCCGACCGCTACGAAGGGCGGAGGGGGGCGGCCTACTCCCCGTCCATCGCCGTCGCCGTCGCCGTCGCCGTCGAGCTCGGGCGTGACCTCGACGCCCACGCCGACCCCTTCCTCGAGCGCACCTCCGTGACGCCCGCCCCCGGGCCCGAGCGCGCCCTTGCGGGTGCATGCATCCTGATCTGCGCCGGGATGCTCGTGATGGGATGGGCCCTCAAGTCGCAGTGCCTCGAGCCCTGGGACGGCCGTCAATACGCCAGGCTCTGCTACAACGACATCCAGGCCCTTTACGGGGCCAGGGGGGTGGACGAGAGCGTCTTTCCTTACGTGCACGGTGCCCTGGATGGCGGCGAGCTCACCGGAGGAGCGATCGAGTATCCCGTGCTGACCGGCTTGCTGATGTGGGCCACGGGGTTGATTGCCTCCGACGCCGACACCTACCTCGTCGTTTCCGCCATTGTGTTGGCGCCTTTTGCCGTTGTGGCCTCCTATCTCCTGGCGCGCCTCGCCCGATGGCGGGCGCTCATGTGGGCGGGCGCGCCTGCGCTTGCGCTCTACGCCTTTCACAACTGGGACCTTGCCGCAGTTGCGGCCGCCGTGGCGGGCTTTTGGGCATGGCACCGAGGACGCCCGGGTTGGGCGGGGGCCTTGTTCGGAGTCGGTGCAGCGTTCAAGCTCTACCCGCTGTTGTTTCTGGCCCCACTGCTGCTCGAGGTCTACACCGCACGCGGGGCCGCCTCGGCGGGACCGCAGGACAAGAACGGGGCCGCCTCGGTTGGGGAGCGTCTGCGCGCCGCCGCCGTTCCCCTGGCCGCATGCGCCGTCGTGCTCGCAGCGGCGAATTTGCCCTTCATCGTGGCCGGCCCGCAGGGATGGCTGGCGACGTGGCGCTTCCATGCCGCGCGCGGGCCCGACTTCAACAGCATCTGGCTGTGGGCGGCCCCGACGCTCGAAACAACGAGGCTGAACCTTCTCACCGGGGGGCTGAGCGTGCTGTCCTTCGGCGTTGCCATCATCTTCGGGGGGCGGCGCGCCCGCGCGGAGGGCGCCTTCCCCTTCATCCAGGTGAGCGCCGCCATGCTTGCTGCGTTCCTGCTGCTTGGCAAAGTGCATTCGCCTCAGTACGCCCTCTGGATCCTGCCTTTCTTCGTGCTCTTGAAGGTGTCGCCGCTGTGGTGGGCGGCTTACGCGGCGGCCGATGCACTGCTCTACGCCGGGATCTTCAGGTGGTTCTACGACGTCGCCTATCGGGGGCTCGATTCCACGATCGCCAAGCAGGCTCTGCTCGCGGGGTTGTGGGGCCGCGCTGCCCTCCTGACGGCCCTGGCGGTTATTTTTTCGCGCTCTACGCTCGCTGTGACGCGGCGCCACACTCCAATGGCCGCCAAGACCTGGCCCCTGTCGCACCCCTCCCCTAGAGTCACAAGCGGATCATCCGTCGGGGCCTAGCCCAACCGGGCGGGCTTGCTGGGAAAGGAGGTGTAAAGTTGGACGGTCGCAGCATTTTGCTGTCGGCATTTCCCTGCTCTCTCAGCGCCACGCGCTCGGAGGGCCTCGGCACCGTGCGGGGCACGGGCTCGAGTCCACAGGAGGACAGATGCGTTCATACGAAGCGGTTGTCATCGTTGATGCCAGCCTCGAAGAAGGCGACATCCAAAAGGCCGTCGACCGGTTCGCCGGCGTCGTGGGGGATCTCGGGGGTGAGGTGACAGGCATCGACCGGTGGGGCCTGCGCCGTTTCGCCTACGAGATTCGTCACCAGAAAGAGGGCTATTACTTCGTGACGAACTTTCGGGCGCCTGAAAGCGCCATCGAAGGACTCGAGCGAACGCTGCGGATAGCGGACGAGTATGTGCGCGGCAAGATCGTCAGGCCCGCGTAACCGGGCTCGAGAACTCTAAGGAGAATCACTCATGGCAAGTGACAATGGAGTAACCCTGGTAGGCAACATCACGGATGACCCCGAGCTTCGATTCACGCCGTCTGGGGCGCCCGTCGCCAACTTCACCGTGGCGGTAAACCGGCGCTTCAGGAACGCCGAAGGTCAATGGGAGGACAAGCTCGAGGGCTTCTTCAAGTGCAACTGCTGGCGAGACCTCGCCGAGAACGTGGCCGAGTCTCTCACCAAGGGAGCGCGCGTTGTCGTGGTCGGTCGCCTCCAGCAGCGCTCATGGGAGGACAACGAAGGCAAGCGGCGCTCCGTGGTCGAGGTTCAGGTCGATGAGGTCGGTCCCTCGCTCAGGTGGGCAAGCGCCTCGGTGCAGAAGTCGCAGCGCTCGTCGGGTTTCTCTCAGGGCTCCGGGGGCTCCGGGGGCTCCGGTGGCTCCGGGGGCTCCGGCTCCGGCACGTCCGGTGGCTCGGGCGGTGACTGGGGCGGCGGCAACGGTGGCAGCGGTTCGGACTGGGGCCCCCCGGCCCCCGTAGGCGCGCCGGCCCAAGAGGAGGGAGGTTTCTAGAGCGTGGCCAGAGACAGGGACAGAGACAGGGACAAAAAAGGGTCTAAGGCCCAGTACGTAAGAAAGGGCAAGAAGAAGTACTGCCAGTTCTGCTCCGACCATGTCAAGTACGTGGACTTCAAAAATGTGGCGTTGCTTCGCAAGTTCATGAGCGACAGGGGCAAGATCAGGGCCCGCCGCGTGACCGGGAACTGCACACAGCACCAACGCCTCGTCGCGAGCGCTATCAAGAGCGCGCGCGAGGTGGCCCTTCTGCCCTACACCGCAAGATAGGAGCTTCGACGGACGTGAAGATCATCCTGGCATCCGATGTAGACAAGCTGGGGCAAAAGGGCGACGTGCTCACGGTCGCCGACGGGTACGCGCGCAACTATTTGGTTCCTAAGGGTCTCGCCATGGCCGCCACCAAGGGAACCATCCGTCAGGCCGACCTCATGCAGAAAGTGCGGGCGGAAAGAGATCAACGTCTCAAGGAAGCAGCAGCCGCGCGCGTCGCCGTGCTTGCCTCGGAGCCCGTCTATATCTCCGCCCGAGCCGGCGAGGGCGGCAGGCTGTTCGGTTCTGTCACCGCTTCCGACGTCGCGCGCGGCATCTACGATCAGCTCGACCAGGAGATCGACCGCCGCGACATCCGGCTCGAGGACCCGATCCGGGCCCTCGGGAGCTTTCAGGTGGAGGTGCGTCTGCACGAAGAGGTCAACGCGCTCGTCACAGTCGAGGTAATCGAGCACGAGGAAGAATAGCCAGGGCAGCCACCCCGTGTCTCGATTCGTGTAACGGCCGGGCTGTGTCCCTGACGCCTTTCAGTGGTTTGTCCACGCGAAACTCACAGGAAATGGGCCTTGTTGCCCACGTCCGCCCGGGCATAGGGTCTCGGACCAGCGGCTGCGACTTCCGACCAGGAAACTTTCTCGCCTTCCCCAAAACCGTCCCAGGTCGCGGCTAGTGTGCGAACATACGTTCGTATCCAGCTGCGGGATCCGTCTCTAGCTCAGGGAAAGGGAAAGGGTGGGGCGCTGTGGCACAGCGCGTAGCTCCGGCGCCGGTCCGGATCAATCGAGTACCACCGCACAACATCGATGCCGAGCAGTCGGTTCTCGGAGCGATGCTCGAGTCGCGCGAGGCGATCGCCAACGTGGTCGAGATTCTCCAAGCGGATGACTTCTACAAGCCGGCGCACGGTGAGATCTACGAAACCATCCTCGAGCTCGACTCAAAGGGCGAGGCCGCCGACGCCATAACCGTCGCAGACGAGCTAGGAAGGCGCTCCTCGCTCGAGACGATCGGGGGAAAGCCCTACATCTCGGGCCTGCTCGAGGCTTACCCGACCGCATCTTCAGCGGCCAACTACGCGCACATCGTCGAAGAGCTTGCGCAACTCAGACGGCTCGTCAATGCCGGCGGCAGGATTCAAGCGATCGGTTTTTCGATGCCCGAGGATGTCGCCGGCGCTCTCGACGAGTCGGAAGAGATCATCTACGAGGTGGGCAACCGACGCTTGCGCGATCAGGTGCATCCAATCTGGGGCCTGCTCACCGAGAACATGGAGGCTATTGAGGCCCTCTACGAACGAGGTGCCAACGTCACCGGGCTTGCGTCGGGCTTCCCCGACCTCGACGACATGACGGCGGGTTTCCAACCACAGAACCTCATCATCGTGGCGGCGCGCCCCTCGATGGGTAAATCGTCGCTGCTGGGTGACCTTGCCCTGCACTCCGCATTGCGCTCGAACAGCCCAGTGGTTTTTTTCAGCCTTGAGATGAGCCGTCATGAGGTCGTGCAACGCTTCTTGTCCTCCGAGGCAAGGGTCGACTCGCAAAGGATCAGGAAGGGCTCATTGCAGGAGCAGGACTGGCCCCGGTTGTCCGCCGCTCTCGGGCGCCTCGCAGAGGCACCGATCTTCATCGACGACTCAGCGAACATTAGCCTCATGGAGATCCGCGCCAAGTGCCGGCGGCTCAAGGCGAGATACGGGCTCGGCCTCGTTATTGTCGACTATATGCAGTTGATGCAATCGCCGCGCCGCTCCGAGAACCGCCAGCAAGAGGTGTCCGAGATCTCCCGGGCGCTCAAAGTGCTTGCCCGCGACCTAGATGTGCCGGTTGTGTGCGCATCGCAGCTCAACAGGGGAGTCGAATACCGAGCCGACAAGCGCCCCCTGCTCGCCGACCTGCGCGAGAGCGGCTCGATCGAGCAGGATTCGGACCTGGTCATGCTCCTTTATCGGGATGAGGTCTACAACCCGGATTCCGAGCGCAGGGGCGAGGCCGAGCTGATTATCGCGAAGCATCGCAATGGGCCGACCGGCGTGGTCAATCTTGCCTTCATGAATCAGTACACGAAGTTCGCTTCCTTCACCAGGGGGACGCGCTGACGCAGCCGGTCTCGGCGCGCCGTATAAGGGCGGTTCATCGCAGGCTCATCAAACAGCAAGGTGCCTTCCAACCGAAGCCGCGCCTGCCGATTCTCGACGAGCTCGTATCCACCATGCTGTCGCAGCACACCTCGGACGTCAACACCGCGCGCGCGTTCAAGGCATTGAAGAGCCGCTGGCGCTCATGGGAAGAGGTTCAGCGAGCCCCGACGGTAGAGGTCGCCGATTCGATAAGGGCCGGTGGACTTGCCGATCAGAAGGCTCCGCGCATCAAAGCTGTGCTCAATGCCATTGAGCTGCGGGAGGGTGCGCTCGACCTGAGGCGCCTCCACGAGATGAGCGACCAGGAGGTCGACGACTACCTTCGCTCGCTGCCCGGCGTTGGGCCCAAGACGGCGGCGTGCGTGCTCGTGTTCTCCATGGGCAGGGATGCATTCCCCATCGACACTCACGTCCATCGGGTGGCCCTTCGTCTGGGCTGGATCGCCGGCAACGCGTCTGCGGACGCTGCAAGCAGCGAGCTCGCTCCGAGGGTACCGGCGGAGCTCCGCTACGAGCTCCACATGGCGATGATCAACCACGGCCGCAGGGTCTGCTCGGCGCGCGCCCCGCTCTGCTCGGAATGTGTGCTGTTCGACCTGTGCGACGCCGGGGAGCGCCTGCTGGCGCAAGGGCATGCCCGCTGACCCACGTTGGTTAAGAGAAGAGTCCGGTCCTGTGTCGCCCGCATGTAGGTTCCTTCAAGCGTTGCCGCTTTCGATGGCGGCAACACGCCGTCGCCCCGCGCGCCCACAGAGTTCCTTTTTCTTGACTCCTCCGGTAGCGAGCTTGTCTCCGACTCTGCGCTCGATGACGCCGCTGTCGATCAATCGGTAGAGATCGGTCCCCGGGCAAGCGGTCGCAGCGAAATCCCGGTGCCCGTGGATCCTCCGCGGTGGTACGTCAAACCTGCCCGATGCCCACGCAAGCACATCAACCAACGCCCTTACCTGCGCTTTGCTTATGGGCTGCTCACTGAAGTTGCCCTCGCACAGAACGAGATAGTGCCCAGTGGGGTCGTAAGTGGTGCCCGTGTCGCCGCGAGCCGAGCTCGGGCGGCCCCTGTAGACATTGCCGCGGCGGTCGATGAGCATGTGGTAGGCGATATCGGGCCATCCACGGCTTTGGTGATAGGCCTGATGCGAACGGAACTCCCCTGGGGCGTCCCGGTTGCGATGAAGGATGACTGCACTGTGGTGAACGGTCAGGCGCTCGATCCGATGTGTGACGAACTCACCCTTCGGCGGTTGAGCCCCCCAGGCGGGCTTGCAGATGGGTTCTATGAGGGCGGCGCTTGCGCCCGCACGCGCCCTCAAGGAATAGCGCGCCAACGCCATCGAGCCGGCGCCCGCCGCGATGGTCCCAAGCAGCCGGCGGCGAGTCGGCGCTCCAGATCGAGCAACTGGCGAGTCCATGGCTAGGGCTCCTCTCCTTAGATCTCGGGCGGCGGCCTTGGGGAGATGCTGGCAAGTCCTTGGAACCTGAGCTTCAGGAAGCGGCGATGAGTCTCTGCGGCCCGCTGGAGCGGGTGAAGGGAATCGAACCCTCGTCACCAGCTTGGGAAGCTGGAGCTCTACCATTGAGCTACACCCGCGCAGCTACCCCGCGCAC